>Ga0316189_10006187_pt1 | contig 11426 bp, 7 predicted proteins | sample LowCovwburrow_MG_FD_204930 | JGI IMG/M metagenome (GOLD analysis project Ga0316189, IMG submission 204930) | Coastal sediment microbial communities from Maine, United States - Lowes Cove worm burrow | ecosystem: Environmental > Aquatic > Marine > Coastal > Sediment | place: USA: Maine... | reverse complement strand
CTGCGTCCTCGATTTCGCCATTCCCACTCACGAGGAGTGGCGAAACCTGCGTCCTTGATTGAGATCGGTCTCCCCGCCCTGGCGCTCAACCCAGTTCTTCAGCACCCTGCTATTGGTCTTGGAAGAAGGCCCAGGTTTTGGCTGTGGCGTCTACTTCGGTGGCCGGATCGCCGTTGGGCCAGCCGTGTCCTCCGTCGGCCAGGATGTAAAGCAAGACGGGCGCATCACAATCCTCGTAGGTGATCAAGGTGCCGGCGAAATCCTCGGCTGACTCGACCGGTGTTGGCCCACAACCGTTTGCTTCGGCCCATTCGCCAACCTCGTCGGCAATATGAACCCGGAATAGATCGACTAACTGCTTAAGCTCTGGTGGCACCGGGTCGATGTCCACAGCGCTTCGGTTGCCGAGGAACACCGACGGTCCACCATCAAAAGGCACGACATTATCGGCATCACCGTGGAAGGCAATAAGTGGGGTGGGCTCGCTGGGATCACAATCATCGGGGAAGATCGTGGCCGAGACTGTGGCGACGGCGGCTAGACGTTCCGATGCCTCACAGATCAAACGAGAACTGAAGTAGCCACCGTTTGAATGACCCATTGAGAAGATCCGATCGGTGTCGACACAAAGGCGGCTCTCAACATCGTCCAGCAAGTCGGTCACAAAGGTCACATCGTCGACGCCGGAGTCGCCCAATCCAAACTCGAAGAAGGCCAGGTTGGCCACCGGGTTGAGCGAACCTTGAGGGTGGACGGCAATGAACCCCTCTGATTCAGCCAGCTCTTCCAAACCCGATGTTCTGGCTTGGCCCTCGGAACTACCGGTGTAGCCGTGGAAGTTCAGGACGAGAGGGATGTCGACCGCCGGATCGTACGAGGTCGGCACGAACAGTCGGTAGGTCCGCTCCAAGTCACCCGACGCGATCTCCACGTCGGAGACGCCCGTTTCATGACTGGCCCCGCAACCACTCGACCCCGCAGATTCAGAATCATCGCCGCTGTTCGCTTCTTCGGCATCCTCGCCAGTCTCGTCGCCGGAATCGGCTTCGTTCTCCGAGCCGCCATCAGCCGGCTCCGAATGCAATTTCGGTGCAGCTACCTCTGAATCCGAATCCGACCCTGAATCGGATCCGGTATCAGAGTCAGAAGATGATGCCGCCTGATCCGGATCGGTGCCGGAACCGTCGCTGGAGCCCCCACACGAAGCAGCTACCAGTGCGATAGCCGCCAAGGAGGCGAAGGCCGTTACGGCAACGCCACGTCGGGATTGCCGGCCCGGCCGATTGCCGAAAACACCAAAACGGCCTTCCCCTCGGCGGTGGAAGCTTCGATATCGACTGTGGCAGCGATTCGCCATTCGTCGATTGTGTCAGGGTCATGCAGTATCTGCACCATTCGACCTTCGTTCTGGTCATAGGCGAAACGATGGGCACTACGGGCATCGGCATCGATCATGATCTCGTCGAACTCGTCGAAGTATTCGGCCATGGCAGCAGTGACCGACTCGTTTTCCTCTTCGTCGAGAGGCAGACGATCCCACCGCTTCATGGCCAATTGCTCGACCCACCGGAAGATCTCGGTTCGGACCATTACCGAAAAAGCCCGCTTGTTGACCGTTACATCGTGTTCATCGACCGGAGGAAGCGGTTCAGCTTCGACTTCATCGTCGGACGGTGCTTTCAAACGCTCCCACTCGTCGAGCAGGCTGGAATCGACATGGCGGACTACCTCGCCCAGCCATTCGGTTAGATTGTCGAGCTCGTCGGTTTTGTCTTCGTCGGGAACGTTCTGCGACAGCGCTTTGTAGACGTCGGACAGATAACGCAACAGCACACCTTCGGACCGCTTCAGCCCATAGTGCTGGATGTACTCCTTGAACGTCATCACTCGCTCGTAGAGATCCCGGGCGATCGATTTCGGAGCTACGTTGTCGCCCCCGACCCACGGGTGACGCCCCCGGAACCGGTCGAACGATTCATAGATCCACTCGGCGTTGGGCTGTGGCGCCCGCACCTCGGCCAGGCGTTCCATCCGCTCCTCATACTCGATCCCTCGGGCTTTCATCTCCGACAGCAGTTCCCGCTTGGCGTGATCGACCTGGGCGTGAATAATGACCCCAGGCGACCCAAGCACCGATTCGATGATGGAAAGCACCGACATTGCGTGATCGGGCAGATCGGGGTCGAGCTGTTCGATGGCTTCGATAGCCCACAACGAAAGCGGCTGATGAAGGGCGAACTCGTCTTGAAGGTCGAGCATTACTCGAACCGTCCGACCCTCGTCGTCCGGTTCATCAAGGGTCTCCAGCAGTTCGGCGTCAAGGAGCGATCGGTACATCGAGATAGACCGCCGAATATGGTTTCGCTGACGGTGCCGCGTTTCGTGATTGTCGGTCAGGAGTTGCCGAACCGCACCGCAGCCGTCACCAGGTCGGTCGAGAAGAGTCATGATCATCTGATGATTCACCCTGAACGACGAGGTGAGGGCTTCAGGTTCCCCATTGATCATCCGCTTGAAACTGTCTTCGTTCCAGTGGGCGTAACCCCGCTCGGGCGGCTTCTTCTTTACGATCCTCTTCTTTTTCTTCGGGTCGGCGACCGCTTTCGCTTCGGCCCGAAGGTTCTCAACCACATGCGGTGGCTCTTGAGCCCACACATAGCCGATCGAATCAAAACCCTTCCGTCCGGCTCGACCGGCGATCTGGGCGAACTCCCGGTTTGACAGATGCCGAGTTCGGGTTCCGTCGTATTTGTAGAGTTGGGTGAACAAAACCGAGCGGATCGGCACGTTCACGCCAACCCCCAGAGTGTCGGTGCCGCTGATGATCTTCAGGAGTCCCTCCTGAGCCAGTTTCTCGACCAGCAGGCGGTACTTAGGCAACAGGCCAGCGTGATGAACACCAACACCACCCATCACATACCGACGGAGGTCTTTGCCGATAGGGGAGTCGAACCGGAATCCGCCAATAGCTTCTCGAACCGCATCTTTCTCGGTCTTGGAGAGCGGGTCGAGCGAAAGGTAGCCTTGCGCCGCCTCGGTTGCCTCCCGCTGGGTGAAGTGCACGAGGTAGACGGGTGCCTGATCGCCCTCCAGAAGGTCGGTGACCGACTGGTGCAGAGTGGTGCGGCGATACTCGAAATCGAGCGGTACCGGTCGTTGGGCCGACTGGACAAGCGCTGTTGGCCGGCCGGTTCGCCGGGTGAGGTCTTCGACGAAGAAGTCGGTCTTGCCCAATGTGGCCGACATCAACAAGAACTGGGCCTTGTTGAGTGACAACAGCGGTAGCTGCCAGGCCCATCCCCGCTGAGGGTCGGCATAGTAATGGAACTCGTCGATAACCACCACGTCGACGTCGGTATCGGCTCCATCCCTCAGCGCCCAGTTGGCCAGGATTTCGGCCGTACAACAAATGATCGGTGCATCGGGGTTGACGCTGGCGTCACCGGTGATCATCCCGACCCGGTCCGAACCGAAATCGCGGCACAGCGCAAAGAACTTCTCGGAAACCAAGGCTTTGATCGGAGCGGTGTAGACGCTTCGACGGTTGTCGGCCAGGGCTACATAGTGAGCGGCCGCGGCCACCAGTGATTTGCCGGAGCCGGTTGGTGTGTTAAGAATGACGTTGTTGTGGTCGAGTAGCTCCAAGATTGCTTCTTCTTGAGCTTCGTAAAGCTCGATGCCCTGGTCGGCCACGAAACCAACGAAACCGTCTAGCAACGCGTCAGGGTCGGGAGCGGGAGGTAGTGCGGCGACGAGAGGTGGCAGATCGGTCATCGGAACAAATCCTCGTTTGGATGACGGACTACATCGGCCACAACTCCACCTTCACCAAACCACCCGGGGTCAACTCCACGCACTATTGCCACTGCAATACCATCTGCTTTGCCTCGCACCAATTCGGCTGCCCCTGCTAGTTCGTCGACGATGCAAACTTCGGTAACCGACAGCTCACGGCCAAGAGCATCGTCGGTGCCTCGAAGGTCGAGAATCGGTTTGATTCCCGCCGATCCAATAGCCACATCGGTTAGGCCCCGCCGCCACGGTCGTCCGAAGGTGTCGGCCACGATGATGGCCACCGCAAGATTGAGACGTCCCTTGATGGCATCTCGCAGACGTCGGGCCGAGCGGTCGGGGTCGACGGGGAGCAGGGCCGCAGTTCCCGGTTCGACGTTTGACCGATCGATCCCGGCGGTGGCACAAACGAAACCGTGGTGGGTCTCACTGATTATCAGGTCGCCTCGACGGCGGACGATCCGGGCCGATTCGGCTTCAACCAACGGTTTGTGGGATTGCGGATCGTCGGGGTCGACCGCAACGAGGCGATTTTCGGCCTTTGACACCACCTTTTGCGAAACGACAAGGACATCGCCTGCCTCCAGCGAGGTTTCTTCGCTTTCGGCGCAGGCCGTCATAATCATCCCCGCCAGATCGTTACCGGGTCGGACTTCGCCTAAACCGGGAACGGGCATAATGTGGAGCGACCGGAACATGCCTTCATCCTGCCACCGGCATGTGAGGTTCGGGTGCCCGCCAGCGCGAAGTTCCACGGTAGGTTTTCCCTGGGTTTCCATTTGACGGGAGTTGGGGTCAGTGGCGGCCGTGGTTCGTGTCAGATCCGTCGAGGCACCAGCGCAGGGCCCACGGCCCTATCCCTCACCGCAAACAGCCCGGGCCAGACCGTCGGTCACACCGGGATAGCTCATAACGGTGGGCATCACGATCGGTTTCACATCGAGCGAAGCGATAGCGGAGGCGTGCTCGGCGTCGACGGTGTCGATAACCAGCGATGAGGCAAGCGATTGATACCACTTGGCAATCCCCACCACCGAGGATTCGTGGCCCATTTCGACCATCAACCGATCGGCCGGACCCTTGAGCGCCTTGCCGCCGATGATGGGGGATACCGCAATCGTGTCGTTACGTCGTCGTTCAACGGCTGCACGAATCCCCGGTACCGCCAGCACCGGGTCGATTGAGACCACCGGGTTCGACGGGGCGATAATGACCCGCTCGGCTTGTTCGATGGCGTCAATCACGCCAGGTGCCGGTTCGGCGTCGTCAGCCCCCTCAAATCTGACGCTGGTGACCGGCACCGAATGTTGACGTCGAACGAAATACTCCTGGAACGAGATTTCACCCTCGTCGACCGTGCTCACCATCGTCCGCAGTCGGTCATTGGTAACAGGGGTCAAACCGAATCGAAGATTCCATGCTTTGGCCAACTCGGCGGTAACGGTGGCCAGCGTCGCACCTTCGGCTAATCGCTGGGTTCGGTGGAGGTGGGTTCCGAGGTCGCGGTCGCCAAGATTGAACCAAGCCGTGCCTTGGTAAGAGGACAGCATCTCCATTGCCTGCCACGACTCGCCGGTCAGGCCCCAGCCTCTTTCCCTGCTGACCTGCCCGGCTGTGGTGTAGAGGATGGTGTCGATGTCGGGCGAAATGTGGAGCCCGAACAGGTTGAGGTCATCCCCGACATTGGCGATCGCCAAAACATGATCGGGAGGTACCGCTCGTGTAATTCCAGTGAGAAGCCGAGCTGCTCCCACGCCGCCGCTTAGAACTACGTACACGTCGTTATGCCATCGCCCTGGTCTGGCGTTGCACCAAATCTATGTCGGCTTCGACCATCATCGAAACAAGTTGCGTGAAGGTAGTGGTCGGCTTCCAACCCAAGGTTGCGGTGGCTTTTGCCGGATCACCGATGAGAAGCTCAACTTCGGCCGGTCGCATGAACCGTTCGTCTTGGACGACGTAGTCCCGCCAATCCAGATCGACGTGGCCGAACGCCAGCTCGCAGAAATCTTGAACCGAGTGGGTTTCACCGGTGGCAACCACGAAATCGTCAGGCTGATCCTGTTGGAGCATCAACCACATTGCCTCCACATAGTCTCCGGCATAGCCCCAATCCCGCTGGGGGTCGAGATCGCCGAGAGCCAGTTTGTTGGCCAGGCCCAGCTTGATCCTGGCCACGTGGTTGGTGATCTTCCGGGTCACAAATTCAAGACCACGGCGGGGGCTTTCGTGGTTGAACAGAATCCCGCTGGAGGCATGCAGATTGTAGCTCTCGCGGTAGTTGACCGTGATCCAGTGCCCATAGAGCTTGGCGACGCCATAGGGGCTGCGGGGGTAGAACGGTGTTGCTTCGGTCTGAGGAACTTCGACGACCTTGCCAAACATCTCCGATGAGGATGCTTGGTAGTAGCGGATGTCGCGGTCGACTTCTTTCACCGCATTGAGGAGTCGGGTAACACCGAGAGCGGTTGTCTCGCCGGTGAGAACCGCTTGTTGCCATGAGGTCTGAACGAACGACTGGGCGGCCAGGTTGTAGACCTCCTCGGGCCGATGCTCGCGCAGGATGTGCAGCAGCGACATTTCGTCCAGAAGGTCGCCTTGGACGATCTCGATGTCGTCTTGGAAATGAGCGATCCGCTCGAAATTGACTGTGCTTGATCGCCGCACCATCCCAATGACGTGGTAGCCCTTGGCCAGCAGAAACTCGGCTAGGTACGAGCCGTCTTGGCCCGTCAAACCCGTGATGAGTGCGCGTTTTGTCATTGGTGTTCCTTACCTGGCGGATGTGATTCATGCCCACTTTGCGCCGTGGAGCGGGCGGTGTTGAGAACCTCAGACACTGTTTGGCTGAGTTCGCGCTCCGGGTGCCAGCCGGTTGCGTCCGTCAGCTTTGCGTAGGATCCGCAAAGAACCGGAAGCTCGACGGGGCGGAGCCGGTCGGGGTCGATCGAGGTGGATATCGGCACCTTGGCCTGGGCTATCATGGCATCAAGCAGTTCCTGCATCGAAACCGCCTGCCCCGAGCAGACATTGTAGATTTCGCCCGGTGAACCTTTGTGGGCCAACAGGCGATAAGCCCGAACAACATCGTTCACGTCGGTCATGTCACGTTTGGGCGATAGGTCTCCGTGGCGGATTGAACCACCGCCGGCCAGTTCGGCTTCGGCGATTTGGGCGGCAAATGCCGGTGCGGCAAAGTTTGGGCCCTGTCCCGGGCCGATGTGGTTGAACGGGCGGACAATTACGACTTCAAGGCCCCGGCCCCGGTGGTATTGAAGGCCGAGCGCCTCCGCTGCCTGCTTCGATACTCCATAGGGAGAGCGGGGCTGCGCCGGATGGGATTCGGTAATCGGCAGGTCTGATGGAGAGACCAGCCCGTAGACGTCGGCGCTGCTCACCAGGACAACCCGGTGCACGCCGGCTCGAACCGATGCCTCAAGAACGTTGAGAGTGCCTTGGGCGTTGATGGTGAAGGTCCGCGCCGGCTGACGCCATGAACCCCCGACATCGCTCCAACCGGCCAGGTGGTAGACAACGTCGGGCCTATAGCCGCCCAGGGCCGTTGTCCATCCTTCACCGTCGATCAGGTCAGGACCGTTTGACAGGTCGAGCGCGACGATCTCGTCTTGTTGTTCGTCAAGGTGACGAACAAGGTGGGGCCCGACGAAACCTCCCGCCCCGGTTACTAGGGCGCGCATGGCAACAGGTTGCGTGCGACGGGCAGCATCGTTGGAGAGCTTAACCGACCGAACGGGTACCTGGGCAGAGTCTGTCGATTCGTGAAGAGTTCCTTCTCTAGATGTTGGGAGGCGGGTGGATGAAATTTAGTGGCATCAAGGCCCCTTTCGGGCTGGGGAATGACCGGAGTTGCCAAAGACCATGAACCGAAGCGCGCGTTAGGGACCTAACCAGCACTAGTATCTGAACTTCGTGAGTGACCTCGAGTTCAGCGAAGACGCCGAGCCGGTCGAGGCTCCTGCTGTAGTCGCCGTTGTTGTGGCGTCTAATCCCGGTGATGAGTTTGCCGAGATGCTGGGGTCTCTTGCCGCACAAGATTACGAGAACCTTTCGGTACTCGTAATCGATGCTGGAAGTGATGACCCGATCGCCGACCGGGTAGCCCAAGTTCTTCCTGGAGCTTACCTCCACCGGTTGGCCGGTGACCCCGGTTGGAGTGTGGCCGCTAATCAGTCGATCGAACTGGTAACCGGTTCGCCTTTCTTGCTGTTCTGCCACGACGATGTTGCCCTGGCCGACAATTGTGTGTCGTCGTTGATGAACCACCTCTACCAGGAGAATGCCGGCATCGCCGGACCAAAGCTGGTGGAGTGGAGTGACGAACGCAAGCTGTTGCAGCTCGGCATGGGAGCCGATCGATTTGGTGTACTGGTCGGCCAGGTCGAACGAGGAGAGTTCGACCAAGGTCAATACGACTCGGTATCGGACGTCTTTGTGGTCCCCGGTGCGGTCCAACTGATCCGCTCGGACCTGTTTGTGACACTCGGTGGTTTCGACCCGGAGATCGGGCTGATCGGCGAAGATCTCGACCTCTGCTGGCGGGCCCACGCCCTCGGAGCCCGAGTGTTGGCCGTCGCTACCACCCACGCTCGACATCGCGAGTCGATGGATGAGCGGCTAAACCTGCGTGACCGCCGCAAGCTTGCCGCCCGTCACCGCCTCCGGACCCTTATGGTCACCAGCACCGGCCGAGGCCGCCTGGTGTTCATCTCCATGGCCGTTATGTTGATCGCCCTTGAGGGTATCTACTATCTGATCACCGGTCGACGAGGCCAAGCCCGCGACATGTTCTCTGCCATCGGCTGGAACTTCACTCGCTTTGGCGATATCCGCCGCCGAAGTCGAGCGCTGAAACAGATTCGTCAGCGATCCCGTCGAGAGGTTCGGGCGCTGCAAATGGGAGGGTCAGCCTCTCTCAACAATTTCTCCCGCGGCCAGTTCACCGCGGGACAAGATCGTGTATCGGGATTCGTTAGTGCCATCCGGCAATCGTTCCAAGGTCAAGACTCGGGCAGCCTCCGAGACGCCACCGTTATCGGTCTGATTGTCGCCCTCATCTTGACGCTGGGTTCGCGGCATCTGTTGACGAGACCAATCGTGCCTGTAGGCCAGATCCCCATCGTGCCGTCGGCGTCGGTGCTGTTCAACGAATGGCTTGGTGGCTGGAGATCGGCCGGCACCGGTGGCCCGGGGAATGCACCAACGGCCTTTCTTGTGTTGGCGATCGGGCGGTTGCTGTTTTTCTGGTCTTCGGAAACCTTCGACCGAGTTCTGGTTGTCGGCCCATTGTTCATCGGACTCATCGGTAGTTTCCGGCTCACTCGCCCTCTGGGGAGCGCCCGTAGCGCGGCTATAGCTTCGGCGTTCTATGCCGTGAGCCCGGTTGTTACCTCCAGCTTCTCGGCTGGCCGGTGGGAATCAATGATTATTTTCGCGGTTGCCCCGGCAATGCTCTCATCACTGCTGCGGCTGGGTTCGGTGAGCCCGTACGGCAACCAGTTGGGTTCGGCTGATAGCCGGATCTCGTCTCGTTCCCTTCCGGTTCTGTCGATCCGTTACGGGTTTCTGGTTGCAGCGGTTGCCACCTTTGTGCCGTCGGTGATCTTCATCGGCGTGCTCATGCCACTGGCATTGCTCTTGGTTTCACCACTGAGCGACGGGACGTTGCGGTGGAGGTCCTATGGCCTTGCGGTCCTCACCGGGTTTGGGGCGCCGGTTGCTCTTCACGGGCCTTGGAGCTTCGACATTGTGAGGACGTTCTCGTGGTCGTGGCTGATCGGATCACCATCGCCCGAGGCCGATATCGCATCATTCCGCGATGTTTTGCTGTTCTCACCAGGAGATCCTGACTCCACGATTTTCAGTGCTGGAATGATTGTGGCAGCCGGACTCGGTCTGCTGCTGTCCAGCCGACGTTTTTTCCGCTTTGCGGTGCAGGCATGGATGATCGCCTTCGTCATGTTTGCGATTCTGTGGCTGGAAGGCCGGGGCTTGATGCCTTTCTCGGTTCCACCGGCTGAATCGTTGCTGGCCGTTGCTGCCGCAGCTTTGAGTCTGGCGATAGCAACCGCCGTTCGCGGAATCGAATCGGGCGAGCTGGCCGGCAAGGCTTGGCCCCGGCGGTTGGCCTACAGCAGTATGGGGGTGGCGGTTTTTGCCAGTGCCGTCGGAGGTATTGTCTTCAGCTTCAGCGGATCCTGGGATTCCCCAATCCACAACTATGCGCGGTTCACCGAACTGTTGGCCGAACGCAACGAAGACACCGGACGGGTCCTATGGATTGGCGATCCGAGCGTCGTGCCGGTTGATGTCTTGTCGAGTGCATCCGGTGTCACCTATGCCGTGACCGACGGGGGCTTGCCCGAAGTTTGGGGCCGTTGGCTTCCGGGGTCGGTAGGGGCCACCGATGGGGTAGGGTATCACCTCGATCTTGCCCGCTCGGGTCAGACTGTGCGGCTTGGTCGCCTGTTGGCCCCCTATGGCGTTGATTTCGTTGTTGTCGTCGACCAGTTGGCTCCTGCACCCTACGTGGGGCCGACTATCGATCCTGGTGACGGTGTAGTTGGCTCGCTTACCCAGCAGCTGGATCTAGAACGAGTCACTGGTATCCCCGACTTGATCGTGTTCAGGAACGCTGCCTCGACCGGGATTCTCTCTGCTTTACCAACCGCCGAAGCGGCTTTGGCTACTGTTCCGGCCGACCAGCTCGCTGTCGACCTGGTGGGTTCTCCGGCCGTGGATGCCGTGCGATTGGCCTCGGGTCGATGGGCCATGCAAGCTGACGGTCAGCAACCGTTGATGCTGTCGGTTCCCGTCAAGAACCTCCGAGTTAATGGCCAAAAAGACACACTCAGCTCGGGATTCGATGGCCTGACTGTCGTACCGGCCGAGATTGAAGGCGTGCTGGAAATTTCCTATCCGGTGCCGATCACCCGGCGCTTAGGTTTGATACTTCAGATACTTGTTGTTGGCACTGGGGCAATTCTGGCCCAGACCAGACGAGAGGCCGAGCTGTGAACGTAACAAGAGCCTTGGTTTCCTTCGTTGTTCTTGGGCTGTTGGCGGCCAGCGTTTTCTTCGACCACACCGATGCTTCTGTGCCCGCGGATGCGATCGTCGCCGGCAATCGGCTCGTTACCCCGTCAGTCCGAGACCCGGCCCGTTTGAACGGAGCCTGGTTCTGCCCGGTTGGATCAAGTGCCCCCGGAGGTTTCGCCGACCACCGGTTGGAAATCACCAACCTCAGCGACTCTCCGGCACATGCCAGCGTGAGCGTCATCACTGGCGATGGTGACGGCCCGACATTGAGTGTTGATCTGGCGCCGGCCTCCACCCAGACGCTGAACATCTCGACCATCGTCGAAGCTGCCTTGGCCGGTGCTGTTGTGGAAATCACTGGAGGCCAGGGGGTTGTCGCCCACACCGTCGAAACCAGCCAGGGCCTTGCCCGAGGATCTTGTTCCACCCACGTCTCCAATACCTGGTATTTCGCCGGTGGGCGAACCCAGCGGGATTCCAAACAGTTTTTGGCGTTGATGAATCCGTTCCCTGAAGACGTTGTTTACAACATTGAGTTGTTCCGGTCCGCCGGCAGGCCCCGGAAGCCAGCCGATCTT
>Ga0316189_10006186_pt1 | contig 11426 bp, 11 predicted proteins | sample LowCovwburrow_MG_FD_204930 | JGI IMG/M metagenome (GOLD analysis project Ga0316189, IMG submission 204930) | Coastal sediment microbial communities from Maine, United States - Lowes Cove worm burrow | ecosystem: Environmental > Aquatic > Marine > Coastal > Sediment | place: USA: Maine... | reverse complement strand
TTGTTTTTTAACGTGTAAAAAAACCTTAAGTATTCAAATACTTGCGGTAGTATAACTATGCTCGCGCAAGCATTAAAGTACTTATATTTGCACATTCTGGTATTTAAAGGCTTAACTTAGGGAGCTTATAGAAAATCTGTACGCAGTTACGAAACGGAAGTCGCCTTATGGGAGCTTCAGCCATTTTTAAGTCTTATTACAAATTGTAAGTTATACCGACAACTACTGAATGTCCACTTTTCATTAACCGTCACTCATGCCAGACTTCTTCGGTTTTTCTTCGTTAAAAGAATCCAGTCTACTAATCAATGTCCTCTGTGTTCTTTCATATTCTCTTTTAGTTGTGTTTACAACTGATGCTTGACCCATTGCATCTAACTGAAGGAAGTCTTCAATAAGACTACCTAATGTTTTTGGTAGTGCGTTTGATATAGTAACTTTTTTAACTGGCCCAGCAATGGCCATGTCAGGAGACAGCAGTTCCGCAGCTGTCAAATTAAAAGTTTTAGCTATCTTATCAATAGTATCTATTTTTGGTGATGCTTCTGAAATTGCGGATCTGTACAAATTATTAACAGTCTTTTGCGCTAAACCACACCTACGCGCTATTTCTGTTTGGCTCAATCCAGTGTGTTTTGATAATTTATCGAGATTGCTAAGTAAAATTTCTGTCGTGCTTCTATCCATGTTTACAAATTTCCTTTGTTATATGCCCAAAATTTAGAACCGTATGAAACGGGTTGTATTAAGTTATGCCAACAGAGAATAAATATATTGATAGTGGTTGCGTTTCGATACATTGGCGCAACCAAACCAACGGATACACTTGTTAAAAAACAAGTGAGTATCTGCCAGATTATTTGCGGGTACGTCTGGCGTCGCGTATATGAGGGATCAACTTTTAAACCCACCGCAAACTCTTGTACATGGTTCGTATATAAAGCGTCCATTCAAAAAAGAACGACTTCCAAAATAACCATTTGTGATAACCCTTTATGCAGAGCGTTTGTATCTAACGAGTGCTACTAAACTAATAAGAGCAGAACCAAAGAGCAAAATAACTTCTGGAACGGTGACTTCTGGAACGATGACGACAGGTTCAGATTCATGAACAGATAGCAGAGGGTAAAAGACAGAGTCACTATCTGTAGGTGTCGAAGCAATCAGTTCAACACTAAAATCAATATCACCAACGGTGGTAGTACTATCACTAATGATTACCGGTGCATAGGTAGCATCATCAGGCAGGGCTCTCGGCTGATCAATAGAATAGTTAGTGTTTGTTGCATTTGCCTGAGTTACAGCAAGTGCCAGAAGCAATACGAATAGCTTAATGTTTTTTATAACGCCCACTTCTTCTTCCTTTTGGTAACATTTTTATCATTCTCACAGAATGATTCTCTTTAGACGCAGTATTATATTAAATACATACATACATACAATCATCCCCTACATTGGGGATTCTATTTCACTAATTTGAATAGCAAGTTCTAAATCAGAGTTTTCCCGATCTAAAGTTGACTCAGCGAATGCGAACTGCGTCACGATTAAAACAGTGATCGTAAATAGTATGCGGACACCCATGTGAAGCCTTCAGTTTGTTTGCTTTATTTTTTATTCCATTTAAAGCTACACAATAATATTCTTTGCGTAATCATGGTTACTGAAGCATCTTTTATGCCAAGTGCATCACAATGTTCTAACATGCTGATGTATATATGCATGAAAAAAATCAGCAGTCATAAGCATAATTATTTAAGCAGCTTTTTTGCACCAGGTTGTTACAAAAATTTTAATATTTGCTTTTAAGTGGTGCGTGAATAATTGTATTAAGCACGGTTCGAGAAAATGTTATCGATGGAGAAATTTCACCTAGTATCGATGGCTGAACAAACTTCCGTTTATGTCTACACTAACACCTCAAAATTATGAACGTCCGCTTTGGGTGCAACAGACGCTCAGCCTATGAAATTCAGATCAAATTACACGACTGGCTGCTGTCGGCCAATAGCTGCCATTTAATGAGACAAGGCCGAATGCCACTGACTTGGCCAAACAAAAAAACTCTCGACAACACGACTGTGTATGCTAGCAGGTCTTTTGTGTGTGTTTGTCCTGATACATTTGTGCATCAGCATGATTCATAAGTGAATCTATGTCTTCCCCATCATCAGGATAAATGGAAAAACCGATACTCAAATTTAGATTAATAGTGTGATAATCTATAACGAATGGCTGTTCAGTCGCTCGACTCAAATTTAAAACAACCTGGTTTATTTCTTCCTTATTATTCATGCCCTCGACAATCAGAACAAACTCATCACCGCCGAAGCGAGCAATGGTGTCACTCTCCCTGAAATTTCCCCGTAACCTCTCTGCAAAACCTTGCAATAGCTTGTCACCTGCATCATGTCCGTAGGTATCATTTATCACCTTAAAATCATTGAGATCAATAAAGATGACTGCAAGGCTAACTTCTAACCGCTTCGCCTGAAGTAGCGCATGCCTGAGACGGTCAATAAATAAGTACCTGCTGGCCAGCCCCGTAAGAGCATCATGATTGGCCCTGTAAAGCAATGTATTAGCCGTTTGTAATCGTTTAACTTCGTTTCTATGATAAATACGTGAAAATACCATCAACACAATGAACGAGACTATTCCTATCAGTAAGGTAATTGTTATTTGAGACCAACTCAGAGTATCCCAACCCAATTGATATTTGTTGATCAGCACAAACGGTTGGCTTTCATTCTCCAACGCTACTCTATTCGTGAAACGGGGAAATATCTGCTTCTCGAGCCGGCTGCGAACATCCTCTAGATGCAAATGCAGATGACCCTTTTCATTGCTGGCGTCAAAATCTGGATGATGTAGAAGTTCCGTCATACCCGCTGCAGATTGATGTTCACGGTCCAATAATGTATCAGCCTTGATTACCAGCATCACACTGCGTTGAATCACTTCCTGCGCCTTACTTACCTTTTCCATTAATACAGGCTTGTGTATCAAATAAGCCAGATCACCTTCAACTAATTGAAACGGCTCTGTAATGACAGTACGTTTATATAAAGAATGTTTTTTTAATGACCGGTTGTAAAACTCATGTGAATACAAGTCTAGCCCAAGCACTTCATGCGACTCAGGAGGGAAAGGTTCCATAAACACAATAGGCATATACAGATCTTGTTTTTCGATTGATTTAATCTTGCGATCAGTTTCATAACTGAAAGCCTTAATGCTGAAATTGGGGTCGACTGCTGCTCGGTAATGCTTACTGAAAGCCTCAAGTTTTTCATAAGGCACAATCTCAATGATCTCAAACATGAATATATGCGGGTACTGCTTGAGCATTTCCTGAGCGTATCTTCTAATATGCTGCTGATCCAGTTCACGCATATTACTGACCAAAGCAGCAAAACCTTCAAGGACTGCTTCATTGGTGCGAACACGATCACTGACCTCCTTATAATGGGAGTTGACGCTATCAAGAAATTGTAGCTTTGCAGTGTCCAGGTCTGATCGAATAATCCCTGCCATAACAACCATCAGGAATAACATCCAGATCAGTAATACAGGTAAATATATGGCAAGCGGTCGAACACGGCTCTGTTCAACCATCGGGTTTACCTGACTGATTTTTGAGATGCGGACACTCAATGATTAGTCTCACGGGATCTTGTGAAGCGCCTTGTTAAGTATATGTGGCAGCTCATTCTTGCTTTGTGGGTTGAGAAACGCCAGTAAACTTAAAAATGAGTTTGCTAATGAATCTATCAGTTGGGCGAAAAACATAAGATGCTGCTGCAGGCATTAAGCCAAAGAAAAACATTTCTTCATTGTCCTGAGCGACAAATAGTACTAATACAACGACAAGGACAATGGTTATTAGTGTGTAAATAGTCCATGCCATTTTAGTATAGTAAATATACTTATCATTTTGATTATCTGTCATCTTCTTTATATGTCCTTTATGGGTCGACAACGGTACTTTAGCGACAGCTAATATTGAGAGTTGTTAACGGTTATCTTTGGGTCGATAACTGGCATTCCATTACTCCAGATGACATCATCATCTTGGTCTGAAACTATAACCATAAGGCACTCACCCAACAATCGAGAAGCATGGATGATTGCACCCTTCTTATTGTCGTAACTCCCCACGGTTGACCATGGTTGTGAATGCTTATCGGGTTTGCACTGAACTATCCACTTATTCCCCTTTCTTCTTGGCAACATAATAAAAGTCACACCTCGGATTGAAATGTTATCAAAACCCTATCGCTTCTCTGAATCATGTACATGATAATTGTCATTTATAGAGAATATTAATAACTGCTTCCGGCCAATTACGGACGTTCAACAATTTAACTCACCAACAGTAATGCAACGTAGGGAAACACTATAAAAAAAGTCAGTCCTTTTCTCTGCGGTCTTTTGGATTCAGCCTTCTATCGATGGCATTTCTGCGAGCTGGACCACTGTAGTTAGGGGCGTCAGCAACACGGCGATCACTATTTTCAGCCCTGCGATCCAGATTCAATTTTCGTTTTGGATGATCCTTGGAAAGGGTATCCTGTAGCCTTCTACCAGTAACTTTCTTTTCACTATTTTCCACGTTGACCTCATCCGCTAATTCTGAATTATTTGCGGATTTCTTCGGTTCTATTTTGGGTGTTTTCATTCGCGCACTCCGTTCTCTGATTACCATCAGCTTCAGCTTTTATGTATTTATTATTTGCGTAGTGATACAGGCGATTATGGTCTGTAGTGTGATACACACTAGTATATAAGCGTATTTATAATCGCCAAACAATTACATCATCAACGGTCGCTTTGTGTCGAAAGCAGATGTTCATTCTGTAATACTGTTATGAAACATTTTCGCCAAAGAGTATAAAGCAAATATTCAACAATCCGCACCCCTCATATAGGGGACAAGTTCATAAGGTGATTCATGCTTAGTAATACATAAGTGAACGTCCGCTTTGGGTTGCCAATAACGGACTGTCAGCACAAACAAAAACGGCTCCCTAAGGAGCCGCATTTGATTAATATTTAATTGCCTGATAGTAATCCCAACTTCCTTATTGGACTGCAGGTTGCATATCCATGCAAATAGCTGATACTTCTAAAAAGCCACCACTACCGCTTTTACCCCTTCTGACAGACTAGCCGCCAGTGGGGTCAGGATGACCATCTCTTAGAATCGAACTGTTTGATATCATTTAAAGGTTATTACTGAAGGGACCGGTCAGTAATGTCTTGACCAGCTCTGACTGGGACTTGACGCCGATTTTGTGATAAATCGCTTTCAGCTGACTTCTTATCGTACTGATCTCGACTTTATTCATCTTCGCTATCTCGTTCGGGCTTAAGCCATTTGCCATCGATATAGCGACCTGTGCTTCTCCTTTTGTAAGGCTATATATCTCGGTAAGTTTGTCAGCCTCTATTGGGTAGGTTCTATCCGGGTCACTGAAACACATGGCAGCCAGGGCTTCATGACCTTCTGTCTCAAAGCCTTGAGCGTCACCTTTCACCGGTGAGATAATGACTGGAAGTGTCGTCGTGCAGACATGGTTTTTTATGCCTAGTGATGTACTCGCATCATCGGTATGGTTTGCCGTTGCTGAAGAGATAGCCTTGACGAGAGCGCTATGAATTTTTTCGGTATCTGCATATTCACTGGCAGTTATTTTACCATTATCAAGTCTGATGGCAGGGTGATACTTGAGTATGGATTTAGCAACAGGGTTGATATAAATAGGCTTGAGGTTTTTATCGAACAGTATCAGTCCTACTAATAATCTATCCAGGTTCGCATGCAGCGCTTTCTCACGCTTTTGCAGATGATTGAACTCACTCTGAATGATTATTGCCTGCTGTAGATGCGGTATCAACATGTCGAGCTTCGCTATCTGCTGCTCGGTCATAGAGCCCATTTCTTTGGGACACATGACTCCGATACCAATAATTCGGCTATCGTCTTCATAGAGTAAACCGCCAGCCATGTGGTAGAAAACAGTCGGTTGCGCCATCGAGATGTATCTTTCCCCAAGTCTGGCTTCAAGCTCATTTCTATCTGGGACGAGGAGGTCGGACGCTGCGGCGTTGCCGATAGATGCTTTCTCATAGAAGAGATAAAAGTTGGGGTCGACACCGAAGTCGACGAATTTTTTTATATCTTCAGCTGGAAAGTTATATGAGAATGAACATCCCTGGGTTTCTGAATCTTTGTTCTTGTATAAGAGGGCGGTTGAATACGCACCTGTATATGTTGCGACTTCTTCGAGAACGGTAGACCACTTATCAGGATTGTATGAGGCTTCGTAGATATGACCGATTACTGTGCTGAGAGCTTGACCATCCAGTATGTACTGTTCCATATTTTTTAAATTTATTAGTTCAATCTAATGATTATCTTAACTGTATCAGGATTGTATACATAATTTAAAAAATTAGTATCATTAAACGTGTAGAATAATAGAGCATCCCCCATATAGGGGATATTGATGGATATATTAAATGTCCGCCGTCGACAACAGTCAGTTAACCTCAAGCCTTTTTCAAAACTCTGCACCCTTGTCGCCAAAGCCTTGAAAAGTATATCAGCCACCCGATAAAGGTTGATAGCATCCATTAAAACCACAACAACACCATGCCACACAGCAAAAGCCTGCATTTCTTGATTTAATAATCAAAAACATACGATTGTTTAATCTACTTTGATTTATTTATCAATAAATATTATTTGATATTATTATCAAAAAGACTATCATTAAAACACTATTATGAGTTTTAAATCACAATGACTGAATCTGACATCATTAATGAAATCATCAAAATGGCTAAAACGCAGAATATTAGTCAGGGTGAACTCGCCTCACGTGCCGGTATCCGCCAGGAAACCCTGTCGCGCGCCAGAAAAAATTCCACCCTGCGTTTTTCCACGGTACAACAATTAGCACAGATTGTCGGTCTGCAACTAAAACTAATTCCAGATAACCCGGTGGCTGACAAAATACAGGAAGGCACACTGTTCCCTTCGAGCGCTGACAGATGAGCACAGACCGCGAAGCCGTCGTCTGGACACGTCTGGGTGGCAAACCCAACCGTATGGGGCGTCTTTATGTTACTGACAAGGAATGCCGTTTCACCTACGATGAAAGCTATCTGCAACTCGCCCTGCCCGGTCTTGGCCTGGTTTATGCGCCGGAGTTTTACGGCAACACTACGATCAGCCGTGAACGCCAAAAACCATTTGACCTGTTCCCTCCCATTCAGTCACTGATACCACCACATCAGACCGATAATTTTCAACGCAACCTGGCATTGAAGTATCTGCAGACAAAACACGAACGCTCTTTCAATACACAGGACATGACAAGTTTTGATACCGACTGGGAGATACTGAAGGTTTCTGGCCACGGCGGCATCGGTCACCTGGATATTTTTGAAAACGATACACTGGCAGAAAACTGGTACGGCAATCCACCCGTGCATCAGCTAATGGAGATCAGCGATGAACTTGGCTTTTCATTAAAGCAGTTCATGACCTGGTTCGAAGAAGACATTGAAGTATTTATCCGGACAGTTGGCCCGACCCCAAGTGTTGGCGGGGCTATTCCAAAACTACTGTTATCCATTCCCGAATCGGGCTGGGATGGACGCATCGGTTTGCCTACTCGTGAAAAAACACCGGGCATTATCGATATCGTTTTAAAGTTCGAACAGACTACACGCTACCCCGGCATTATCGAACTTGAGATGCTCACGCTGGAAATGCATCGCGAAGCCGGCTTCGATGTACCCAGATACTGGCCCTGCTTTTTTAAAGGTATGCCCGCACTGGCCCTAGAACGCTTTGACCGTGATCAGAACAATACACCCCTATGCAGCGAAACACTGTACTCCATACTCGCTTCGGGTGTGCAATTAAACAACCACTATGATTACCGTTACGATTTAATCGCACATGCTATTGATCTGTCACCTGTGGAGTTTGTCAGTAATACAGCCGATGCCAAACAGCATCTGTTCAAACGGCTAATCATGGCATTACTCACCGGCAATGGTGATCTACATCTGGAAAATCTGTCGATCACCTGTTGCGGCGGCATAAAAGGTTTCTCCAGAATCTATGACCCGGCACCTATGCGTGCATACGCACAGCATGACATGTTGAGCGTTATGCCCTTTGGTGAATATGGCGAAACACCCGATGATAGTAACGACCCCGTCACACTTAAATCGGCAGTTGAACGTTTCGCTAAAAGCTGCGGATTAAACAAATCACAGACTGAAGACATCATTGAATACAGCCTGTCAAAAACCATCGAGTTTAGTTACCGTGTCGGAAAACTCAAAACGGTACCCGATGAAAACAGGGAACGCTTAATAAAACAGACTGAAATCGTACGTAAAAAGTTACAGGAATAACCGAGAAGAAGGTCAGCTATAACATTACCGCTACGTAGCTAGTCGTTTCTTATTTTTTGGACTAAATCCTGTATATGAGAAGAGTTCGACGACAAATCAGCATAACCCGTATGTGATTTTGAATGTATATACAAAGATGATTGATCCTCGCCCAAAGAATTAACTTGAACATAAACATCATCTTCAAACAAAAGTATTGGTGAAAGCACGACAAAATTAGCATTTTTATTATCACTGTCATGCGCTATGATGTTCCAACCTGATACAGCCGCCACATCCAATACACGCAGATACAACTTTTCTGCACTGAGATTGAACACAGGTGTACGCAACTCTTCAAATTGATGATCATCAGAAGTGACTGCGATATTTGTTGTCAGAAACACTGATAATCGTTTCTCGATTCCTGGGGGCTGAAATAAATTTGCTTCATTTCGGTACAAAGTAAAAAACATGACGACAACAACCAATAACATCGTGAATAATACTATTTTTATTAAAGCCATTTGCTTAACTTCCTCAAATAAGTTTATCGCTACAACATCAACCAGAGTTCCTTGCTGCATACATCCATGGACATGCGTCACACCGCCATCCTCGGCTCCTTGTGACATACGACCACCATGGATGGTGGAAGTGCAGGTATTGCAGGAGCAAATACCTGTCCGTCCATCCATGGACATAACCGCACCACCCTCCCTGGCTCCTTGCGGATTACCGTCCTTCCCTGAACATAACCGCACCGCCTTCCCTGACTCCTTGCGGAATACCGTCCATCCATGGACATAAAAAAGTCATCGTTATAAATAACGATAACTTTGATTATATAGCGTGATGCAATTAATTGTTAATTATAATTTTCAATCATTATGCACGGCGTCTTGAGACAACAAGCAAACTTAACAGACCCGAAATAAATAACCAGACTGCAGCAGGTACAGGCACGACGACAACGCCGGAAACACGAACAACCAGGTCATTATAATCACGATCACCTAAAAACTTTAAGTCTTCCCAGGCAAGAATATAATCACCTGCATATTCACCATCTGTGATTAACCAGCTAACCATGTGATCTAACTCTGGTGAACAGAAAACCCAACGACAGATAACATTGTCTAATGGTGCTGAACTAAATATTGGCTTATGACCAAATAGTGGCATAGCACCACGTGTTAAGCCGAATTTTATTTGCGAGCCAACGTCTACCTGGGCTGACCCGGTTTGAGCATTCATATATGGTACGTACAATAATGAGTCAAAATTATTGTTACTATCAATAAAACCAAAGTTCTGAGAAAAACCGGCATGTTTAGCAACCGCAGTAGCACTTAACTCACCTGTCACTGTCCAGTACTGATCTTGCTCATCATCGATACGCTGCAGATTATCCAGACCAAACACATCATCTAGAACACCGCCAGAACCGATTAAACTGAGTTCAGAAAAACTGGGGAGTATAAGCGTATTTGCTACTGCAAACTGGCTGAGCAATAAAACTGCAAGTCCTGCGAGGGTTACTGACATTTTCATAGTTATTTATTCCTTGGGCAATATTTTACTAACCATGTCCAAATGCAATATCAATGCCAGTATTTTGACACAAATTAAATCAGTAACTTAGTATAAGTATATTAACAAATACTGTTAAATATTCCGATTTACGTCGTAATTCCTTACATAAATTATAACCACGACGATAAAACCTGCAAGCTAAATACACTAATACCATGCCCGGTACCAGGCAATAGGATCTAAAAAATTTAAACATCAAATATTTGTTGACAGCTAATGCAAATTAAATCACTATCGATGCATGATTAGCCAAATTTGCCGACTCGCGGTTCGCCCCATGATTGTACGTTTTCACTGGAAACGTGCACGTTGGCTTTTTGTCTATTCATTATAGTATTACACCACAGATAGATTATTTAAAAGGCCGCTGCTAAACCAGCGGCCTTTTTTTATGTACAGGATGTACGGTATGTCACAAGGAGCCAGGGATGGCGATGTGACGCACCAAATCAGAACGTAAAAATTAGAACAGTACAGAACTTAAACCAAACTACGCAAACAGAATCAAAAAGGAGGAAGAGCAAGTGTCAGTTCCGTTATCATATCTCTCGGTTATTTTAATCTGGAGTACAACACCGTTAGCCATTCAATGGAGTGGCAATGATGTTGGTTTTCAATTTGGTGTCGCTGCACGTATGGCAATTGGATTAATCGCCTTGCTCGTGCTGTTACATGTAATGAAGATTGAACTACCCTGGCACAAAAAAGCACGACGCATATACCTCATCAGCGGATCAACACTTTACGTTGCGATGAGTTTTGTCTACTGGGCAGCACAACATATCCCCAGTGGCTGGATCTCTGTGGTTTTTGGTCTGTCGCCGATATTCACCAGTGTACTGGCAAGTCTAATATTAAAAGATTCACGCTTATCAGGTATGCGCCTGGCAGGCATGTCGATAGGTTTTATCGGTTTAATTGTTGTCTTTATAGAAGGTATCTCTATTTCTACATTGACCATACTCGGCTTAGCTGCAACAGTAATCAGCGCTGCTTCTCAATCCATCGGCTCAGTACTAATAAAGCAGCAACAACCCGACTTTCACCCTATAGCGATAACGGCTGGTAGTATCGTGGTTGCATTACCCCTGTTTTTATTAAACTGTGCAGTGATAGGTGGCTGGCCTGATGCAGTTCCAGTTAAATCAGCTTTATCTATTTTATATTTAGGTTTGATTGGCTCAGCGGTTGGTTTTCCATTATATTTTTACTTGTTGAAAAATCTTAGTCCGGAGCGTGTCGCTATCGTTACGCTACTGACACCCATAACAGCTTTATTACTGGGGGCATTTCTAAATGCAGAAGTCGTCAGCAACAAAGTCTGGTTGGGTACTGCATTGATTCTGGCTGGACTGAGTATTTACGAATACGGAAAATATATTCCGCACGTGCAAAAATGGAAAATACGCTGG
>Ga0316189_10006184_pt1 | contig 11430 bp, 12 predicted proteins | sample LowCovwburrow_MG_FD_204930 | JGI IMG/M metagenome (GOLD analysis project Ga0316189, IMG submission 204930) | Coastal sediment microbial communities from Maine, United States - Lowes Cove worm burrow | ecosystem: Environmental > Aquatic > Marine > Coastal > Sediment | place: USA: Maine... | reverse complement strand
GCCGGACTGTGCACGCACGATATCGCCAAGATTCAGGCTACCAGCCGCCATCAGGATGCCAACCAAAGCGAAGCCCATTGCAATTTCATAAGCGACGATTTGTGCCGCCGAGCGCATCGCGCCCAGAAATGCATATTTTGAGTTTGTCGCCCAGCCCGCGAGGATAACGCCGTATACACCAACCGATGTCAGCGCCAGGACGTACAACAACCCGGCATTGATATCGGCAATGACATACCAGTCATTGAGCGGAATGACCGCCCAGGTAGCCAGCGCAGGAATTAGCGTTAGCAAAGGAGCAATGACAAACAAAAAGCGGTTCGACTTTGACGGAACCACAACTTCTTTGATGAGCAGCTTGATGACATCTGCAAATGGTTGTCCGAGCCCCAACGGCCCAACGCGATTCGGGCCTACCCGACCCTGCATGCTGCCAATGACCTTGCGCTCGAAATAAGTCGAAAATGCCACGATCAAAATGACGCCGATCGTGACGAACAGAATTTTCCAGGTGACGACGGTCAGGTACTGAACAAGCGGCGGCAGCGAGTTCCAGATATCCCAGATGGCGTTGGGAATGAGGCCGGCCATTATGAACTGCTCTCGCTGGAGCCCGCCAGGGCGGCTGGAGTCAGCTGCAAAGCAGACGCCCGTCTGACCACGGAGTCTACCGAATAGATTGACGTATCGATTTCTGCGGCCGGTGCGTCTTCTCCGTTGGGCTTGCCAAGCTTGTCTTTGCCCTTGTAGGCGTTATCAGGCTCGGCTTCGCCTAATTGCGCCGCGAGCTCGTCTCTAACATCTTCGCTCGTGACATAGTCGAAATCGGGTGCATCAATCAAATTGCCAATGACGCGCAATACTTTCCAGGCCGGGCGTGATTCGCCGACCGGAGTGGCAACTCCACCGAAACTCTGCCAGGTACCTGCGACGTTCACGTAGGTACCCGATGTCTCTGCAAAAGTACCTATCGGCAGCAGCAAGTCGGCCGCTTCGAGCAAAGCATCTGATGAGAATGGCGTCAGCGCTATGACGAACTCGTGTTTTTGCAGCTTGCTGACTGCATCACTACTTGAGATCAGGTCTGCATCGGGCTCGATATCGAGCAACACAACGGTATCAAGTGATGCATCGAGCATTGATGTCGCATTCGCGCCGCTTGCAGGCCGTTTTACGCCGCCCTGACCACGATGTGGCGTCACGCCCGCCAGGTGTGCGCCAGCACTGTTGGCGCCCGATGAAATGCTGCCAAACTTCGCGCCTGTCGCATCTGCAATGCAGGCGGCGAGCGCTCGAACGGCACTGAATGCCTCGTGGCGACCGGCAATGTTGCCCATCACGACAAAAGCGTTATCAGCGTCTTTGAGCGCGGCAGCGATACTTCGCTGCACGTCGTTGGCTTCAACACCATTACATAGATCTGCTACCGAAGACGGTAGCTTTTTACCGCATGCCGCAACCGCAACACCGGCCAGCAATTCGACAAGGCCCGCACCGGAAAGGTAATTGGCAACATCAAACAGGTACTCGTGCGCTTCGCTGCTTGCAAAACTCACACTGGCGCCGGCGAGGGCTGCCTTTCTCAGGCGATGCGCGAGAATAGGTGCCTCTGCACGTATGTTTGATCCGACCACGAAGACGGCGTTCTGCTGTTCGATATCTGCAATATCGCAACCGAGCCAAGGGTAAACAGGGTCATTGTCCTGATCCGAAAAATCGCGCCGATCAATTCGGTGGTCAATATTCGCCGTACCGAGATGCTCGGCAATGCGTGACAACAAGTGCGCCTCTTCAAGCGTAACGCTCGGCGATGTGAGCAATCCTGTCTTATCGCCACCGGCTTCGCGCAATCGTTCCGCCGCAAGCGACAACGCCTCTTCCCAATCGATATCACGCCATTCGCCACTTTCTTTGACGCGCGGCTTGAGCAGGCGGTCGGCGCTATAAATACCCTCGTAGCTAAAACGATCCCTGTCGGAAAGCCATGTCTCGTTAATGCTTTCATTCGCCTTCGGCACGATGCGCTTGACCGTACCGCGAAGTACGTGCGCATACATATTGGAACCTACGCAATCATGCGGCGAAACCGTCGCGCGCTGCACCATCTCCCAGGCACGTGCGCTGTAACGATAGGGCTTGTTATTCAAAGCACCTACCGGACAAAGATCAATGATGTTGGCAGACAACTCGTGGTCGATACTTTGTTCGACGTAGGTGCTGATTTGCATACCTTCGCCACGCTCGGTGGTTCCGAGTTGCTGCTTGCCCGAAATTTCCTCGCCGAAGCGCACACAACGCGTGCAGTGAATACAGCGGGTCATATCGGTTGATACCAGCGGCCCGATATCCTTGTCTTTGACGACGCGTTTACCATCGTTGTAACGCGAAATATCGCGACCGTATCCCATCGCAATATCCTGCAACTCACACTCACCGCCCTGATCGCAAATCGGGCAGTCCAACGGGTGGTTGATAAGCAGGAATTCCATCGTCGCTTTTTGCGCGGCGATTGCCTTGGGGGACTTCGTAAAGACCTTCATGCCCTCGCCCACCGGCGTTGCACAGGCCGGCATCGGCTTTGGCGCTTTCTCTACTTCGACCAGGCACATACGACAGTTCGCCGCGATGCTCAGTTTTTCGTGGTAACAGAATCGAGGGATGTAAGCGCCGACTTCATCGGTCACTTCAATGATCATCTGGCCCTTGCGTGCCTCGACCGGATTGCCATCTACTTCAATATTTACGACGTCATCATTCATGGCGGTCTACGCGGCAGCCTCCGAGGTGACATCGACGATACTGCGCCCGTGATTGCGGATCATGTATTCGAATTCGTGGTGATAGTGCTTCAGGAAGCTCTGCACGGGCCACGCCGCGGCATCACCCAAGGCACAAATTGTGTGGCCTTCGATCTTGTTCGCAACATCGAGGAGCTTGTCCAGGTCTTCCAGCTGCCCTTTACCTTCAACGATGCGCGTTAGCATCCTGTACAACCAGCCCGTGCCTTCGCGACATGGCGTGCACTGACCGCAAGACTCGGACATATAAAAGCGGGAGATTCGACGCAACACTTTCACCATGCAGGTCGTTTCATCCATAACCATGACCGCACCGGTTCCGAACGACGATCCTGCTTGCTGTAACGAGTTGTAGTCCATCGTACAGTCCATGATGATTTCAGCCGGCAATACGCGACAGGAGGAACCACCAGGGATCACGGCTTTGAGCTTTCGACCCTTCCAGACACCGCCACACAACTCGAGGAGGTCTATAAAAGGAATGCCCATTGGTAACTCGAAGTTGCCGGGCTTCTCGACGTGGCCGGAAACGGAAAATTGTGCCGTACCACCCGAACCCTCGGGTCCAAGCGTGGCGAACCAGGCCGCACCATTTCGAATAATCGACGGCACACTGGCGAGGCTCTGCGTGTTGTTGATAGTTGTCGGTTTGCCGTACAAGCCGAAATTCGCGGGGAATGGCGGTTTGAAGCGAGGCTTGCCCTGCTTACCTTCGAGCGACTCGAGCAAGGCCGTTTCTTCGCCGCAAATATAAGCCCCCGCACCAACGAACGCGTGGAGGTCGACGTCAATGCCCGAACCCTGGATATTCTTGCCCAGCAAACCTGCGTCGTAGGCCTCTTTGAGAGCTGCTTCGAATCGCGGTATCGGCTCGTCGATAAACTCGCCACGAATGTAGTTGTAGGCAACTGTTGCACCCATCGCATAGGCGGCGATAGCCATACCTTCGACGAGCGCGTGCGGGTTCTTGCGCAGTACTTCCCGGTCGTGACAGGTTCCGGGCTCGCTCTCGTCCGAATTGCAGACGAGATATCTCTGGACAGGCGCGTTACGTGGCATAAAACTCCACTTGAGCCCGGTTGGAAAGCCCGCGCCGCCGCGACCACGCAAGCCCGACGCCTTAACTTCCTCGATAACCTCTTCCTGGGTCAGTTCGCCGGCCAGTATTTTGCGCCAAGCTTGGTAACCGTCGTTTTTCTCATACGTATCGAGCGAATATGACCGCTCTTGCCCAAACGTGGAAAAACAAGTGAGATTCTGTTCGTAGGCCATCAGTCGAGCCCGTCCAGAATTTCATCGACCTGCTCGGTCGTCAGGTTCTCGTAGTATTTGTGATTGACCATCATCATTGGTGCACCACAACAAGCCGCCAGGCATTCCTCTTCACGCTTGAGATAGATGCGGCCGTCGTCCGTGCTCTCACCAATCTTGACGCCGAACTTTGCTTCGACATGTTCGACGATTTCGTCCGAACCGCGCAGCATGCACGAGACGTTGGTACAAATAGCGACGTTGTGGCGTCCGACAGGTTTTGTCTGAAACATCGAGTAAAACGTTGCGACTTCATAAACCTGAATCGTCGGCAGGTCGAGGTAGTCCGCGACTGCGTTCATAAGTTCGGCGGTCAGGTAACCATCGTTCTCGTGTTGTACGACATGCAACGCACTGATAACAGCGGAGCGTTCCCTGCCTTCCGGAAACTTGGACTTCCATTGCTCAATAACTTCTTTCGCGTGGTCGGAAAGCAAATCTGAATCGCTCATCGGTCGACCTCACCAAAAACAATGTCCTGCGTACCAATGACGGCAACCACATCGGCCAGCATGTGTCCTTCCACCATCTCCGACATCGCTGATATATGCGCGAAACCCGGCGCGCGGATTTTTAAGCGATACGGTTTATTCGCACCATCCGATACGATGTAAACACCGAATTCACCTTTCGGGTGTTCGATCGCGGCGTAAGCCTCACCTTCGGGTACGCAATAGCCCTCGGTGAACAGCTTGAAGTGATGGATGAGCGATTCCATATCGCCTTTCATGTCGACGCGACTGGGCGCGGCCACTTTATAATCGTCAAACATGACCGGGCCTGAATTTTCGCGAAGCCACTCAACACACTGCCTGACGATACGGTTCGATTGGCGCATTTCCTCAATGCGAACGAGATAACGGTCGTAACAATCGCCGTTGCTACCAACTGGAATATCAAAATCAAGCTGGTCGTAGACTTCATAAGGCTGCTTCTTGCGCAGATCCCATTCAACGCCGGAGCCACGCAACATCGGTCCCGTAAAGCCCAATTGCAGCGCACGCTCGGGTGAGACTACGGCAATGTTCACGGTGCGCTGCTTCCAGATTCGATTGTCCGTCAGCAGCGTCTCGTACTCATCAACACAACCCGGGAATTTGTCTGTAAATGCTTCGATGAAGTCCAGCAGTGACCCTTCTCGAATAGAGTTCAGACGATCGACATCCTTGTTGCTGCGAAATTTCGAATACTGGTACTTCGGCATCGTATCGGGCAAATCGCGATAAACGCCGCCGGGCCGATAGTAAGTTGCGTGCATACGCGTGCCTGAGACCGCCTCGTAGCAATCCATCAGGTCTTCGCGCTCACGGAAGCAGTAAAGGAACATCGTCATCGCACCGATATCCAGCCCGTGGCCGCCCAACCACAAGAGGTGATTAAGAATGCGAGTGATTTCATCGAACATGACGCGAATGTATTGCGCGCGGATCGGCACTGTAACGCCGAGCAGTTTTTCGATGGCCATGACGTAACCGTGCTCGTTACACATCATCGATACGTAGTCGAGACGATCCATGTAACCAATACTCTGGTTATATGGTTTGCTCTCCGCGAGTTTTTCCGTTCCACGATGCAGTAAACCTACGTGCGGGTCCGCTTTTTGAATGACCTCGCCTTCCATCTCCAAAACAAGTCGCAGCACGCCGTGTGCCGCGGGGTGTTGCGGACCGAAATTCATCGTATAGCTTTGAATTTCAGCCATCGGTAACATCCTTCAGATCGGCTGAGTAACGATTGTCATCACGTATGACTCTGGGAACGAGCGTTCTTGGCTCAATGCTCACGGGCTTATACGCCACGCGCCCCTTGTCGGCGTCGTAGCTAACTTCAACATTGCCAGTCAACGGAAAGTCCTTGCGGAACGGATGACCGATAAAACCATAGTCGGTCAATATTCGACGCAAATCCGGATGCCCATCGAACAAGATACCGAAGAGATCAAAAACCTCACGCTCAAACCAATTTGCACCGTTCCAGATATCAACGACGGACTTCACGATCGGCGGATTACTGGTACCAGTAAACGTACGCAAGCGCAGCCGGAAATTATGCTGCACAGAAAGAAGGTGATACACGACTGCGAAACGCCTGGGGTCAAACTCATCAGCCTCATCAAGGATGACCGGTTCACGCTCTACCCCGCGGCTAAATCCTGTGCCCGTGGCGCTGCTTGTCGTCCACTCGTCGCTTCCGTAACTGAGATAATCAACGCCGCAAACATCCACGAGCATTTCGAAACCGAAATCGCCATCATTGCGCAGCGTCGTCGCGATCTCGATGAGGTCATCCTTGTCAACCTCGTAGCCTAATTCGCCACAAATCGACGGGACTCGCGTCATCCGCTCGCCGAAGCGCTCGTCAATTTGAGCGGCTAATGTCTCATTCCGGTCACTCATTTTTATCTTGCTATCGTACTCGTGCGACGGATCTTGTTTTGCAGTTGCATCAACCCGTAGATAAGCGCTTCCGCGGTTGGGGGACAGCCCGGTACGTAGACATCTACGGGGACAATACGATCACAGCCCCGAACGACAGCATAAGAATAGTGGTAGTAACCGCCGCCGTTGGCACAGGAACCCATCGAAACCACCCAACGTGGCTCTGGCATCTGGTCATAGACCTTGCGAAGTGCCGGTGCCATCTTGTTCGTCAACGTACCCGCGACGATCATGCAGTCCGATTGCCGTGGGCTCGGGCGAAAGATAATGCCGAATCGATCCAGGTCATAACGTGACGCTCCTGCCTGCATCATCTCGACGGCACAACAGGCCAGGCCGAACGTCATTGGCCAAAGCGAGCCGGTACGCGCCCAGTTCATTACCGAGTCGACACTCGTAACGACAAACCCTTTTTCCTGCAGGCTTTCGCCGGACGCTTCAGCTGTGTCAACAGTACTTGCGTCAGTGGCCTCGGCCGTGTTCGCTAATCCCACTCGAGAGCCCCTTTCTTCCACTCGTAAATGAAGCCTACGACGAGTATGGCAAGGAACAGTCCCATCGCGAGGATTCCAAAATGCCCGACCGTGTCGAGCGACACTGCCCATGGGAACAGAAAGGCGATTTCCAGATCGAAAATAATGAACAGAATAGCGACCAGGTAGTAGCGAACATCAAATTTGGTGCGCGTGTCTTCAAAGGCTTCGAAACCGCACTCATAGGGCGACAGTTTCGCGGCGTCCTTACTACCCTTGCCAATCAGGAAGCCAAGCCCGAGCAACAAGACACCGATGCCTGTTGCAACGCCAAGGAAAACCAAAATGGGGAAGTATTCTTGTAGCATGTTCGCCTGAGATCCGGTGCGCCTGTTCGCCCCTGAATTAGCGCGACATTGTATCAGCGTGGCGCGCTTTGAATACCCCCTTGTGCGGGCTGACTCACTACTTTTCTGTTGTTTGGTGCTCTGGGCGAGACTCGAACTCGCACGGCTCGCGCCACTGCCCCCTCAAGACAGCGTGTCTACCAATTCCACCACCAGAGCGTGTGCTTCAAGTTTACCGGTCTTACTGCCCCTGATCTTCTGCGGGGACATCTTCTTCGAGGGCTGGAATTGCGGGCTCGTCATCCGACAACTCCAACGATGGCATGTCTGAAACCGGCATCTCTTCATTAATAACGGGCGCTTCCTCAGTCTGCTCCTCGATAATGGCTGCCTCTTCGAGCAAGCTCTCCGGCGCGGCCGAATGCTGGCTACTTAGATAAGCCAGTGTAAGGCTGCTGACAAAAAACGCTGTCGCCAGGATCGCCGTGGCTCGTGAGAAGAAACTGCCAGAACCGCGCGCTCCGAATACCGTGCCTGAGGCACCAGCACCGAACGCTGCGCCAGCATCCGCGCCCTTGCCGCGTTGCAGCAAGACCAGGGCAATAATGCCCAGGGCTATAAGTGTGTGTGCGATAAGTACTGCTTTTTGAATCGTATCCATTGCTTCCTCAAACCTGAGCGGCCGCTTCCGCGATCGCTAAAAAGTCGCCTGCTTTAAGTGACGCGCCACCAATCAGCCCGCCATCAATATCCGGCATGGCAAGTAACCCCGCCGCATTCTCCCCTTTCATGCTGCCGCCGTACAGAATTTGTGTCGACTCAGCTACTTCTGCGTCGTGTCCGGCCATCACGCCCCGAATATGACGATGTACATCCTGAGCCTGCTCCGGGCTCGCCGTAACACCCGTACCAATCGCCCAGACCGGCTCATACGCTACAACGGCAGACTTGAATGCCGCGATGCCAACTTTGTCGATTACGGCTCCGAGCTGCACTTCGACAACCGACTCCGTACCGCCGCTCTCGCGTTGCTCCAGTGTTTCGCCCACACACAGAATCGGCTTAAGACCCGCGTCCAGGGCCGCTTTGAACTTCGCAGCAACCGCAAAGCTCGTCTCACCATATAAGGCACGCCGCTCGGAATGCCCGACGATCACGTACTCACAGCCGATGTCCCGGAGCATTGCTGGCGCAACCTCGCCAGTGAACGCGCCCGACTCATGTTCTGAGACGTTTTGCGCCCCCAACGCCACCCTGCTTCCCGAAATTTGGCTGGCAACCGCTGCAAGATACGGAAAAGGCGGACAAATCAACAGCTTGGCGCTGTCTGACTGTGGTGCACCCGCAACAATGCCAGCAACGAGCTCTTGACTGCTCGCCGCGTTGCCGTTCATTTTCCAATTACCTGCCACGAGAAAGTCGCGCATCGTAGGTGTATTCCCAAGCTCAAAAGGCGCGCAAGGATACCGAGGCTAACCCTGCAAATCAACGAATTGCACGGATCAATTGGTCGCTTAGGCCATTATCTTCAGGTAGCCGCTTCTGTAACGACCGCGGCCAACCGCTCAGCCAGGGCAATTACCTGATTCTTGTCCTGACCTTCGACCATGACCCGAATCACCGGTTCGGTTCCGGAAGCCCTGAGTACCACACGACCTGTGTCCGCAAGCTCGGATTCAGCAGCCGTGACAGCGTCGCATATCGCCGTCGAAGTACCAGGATCCAGGCGCTTGTCAGTACGGACATTGAGCATCGTCTGCGGGTATTTGGCCATGCCAGCCACAAGCTCGGATAATGGCTTTCCAGTCTGCTTCATGACGGCGAGGACCTGCAACGCGCAAACCAGGCCGTCGCCTGTGGTTGTCTTGTCGAGAACTATCATGTGCCCGGACGTCTCGCCGCCGATAATTCCGCCTGTTTCTCGCAAGGCTTCGAGAACATAGCGGTCGCCGACACTGGCCCGACGAAATTCGATTTTCGCGGCTCCAAGCGCATGCTCAAGTCCCAGGTTGCTCATAACCGTGCCAACAACCGGTCCTTTCAGGCGCCCTTCGTTCTTTCTCGAGGTTGCGAGGATATAAAGAATCTGATCCCCGTCGACCAATTCGCCGTTTTCATCGACCATCGTGACTCTGTCGCCGTCACCATCGAGCGCGATACCAATATCGGCCCGAACCGCCGGAACGGTTAGCTGCAGAACCTCGGGGCTGGTCGAACCACAACCATCGTTGATATTGCAGCCATTCGGGGAACACGCGATCGGGATGACTACGGCGCCCAAATCAGCCAACGTCCGTGGGCCCACTTTATAGCCGGCGCCGTTGGCGCCATCGAAAACGATCTTCATACCATCGAGGTTGACGTCTTCAGGAAATGTCGATGCGCAGAACTCCTGATAACGAACACGCGCCGTATCAATGCGCTTTGCCTTGCCGAGCTCTGCTGATTCGCGAGTTATGGCCGGGTTTCGTAAATGCTTTTCGATTGCGTGCTCAACATCATCGCTGAGCTTGGATCCGGCTGGATCAAAGAACTTGATGCCGTTATCGTGATACGCATTGTGCGAAGCGCTGATGACGACGCCAAGGTCGGCTTCAAACTCCCGAGTCAAGTATGCGATGCCCGGCGTCGGCAATGGACCAAGTAGCAGAACATCAACACCAGCGGCGACGAATCCCGCCTCAAGGGCCGCTTCAAACATGTAGCCTGACAAACGTGTGTCTTTACCAATGAGTACCGTACCGCCGTCCGGCACAAGTACCTGTGCCGCGGCACTGGCAAGCCGCATCGTGAAATCCACGGTCATCGGATCAGAACCAACACGGCCACGAACTCCGTCTGTTCCAAAAAACTTCTTAGTCATTGACTGCTTCCTGAATTCATGACGGCTGCTGCGACTCGTAATGCATCAACCGTCTCTGCAACATCGTGCGCCCGGATAATCTGCGCTCCTTGCTGAAAAGCCAAAACAGCCGCCGCGACACTCGCGGACATAAGCTGCGATACATCTTTGCCAGTAATCTTGCCAAGCGTCGATTTCCGCGAGAGGCCTACGAGTACTGGAACTCCAATTTCAGTCACGTGACCTAGCCCGGCGAGCAATGCAACATTATGCGCCGGACTTTTGCCAAAGCCGAATCCCGGATCAACAATTATCAATCCCCGGTCAAGACCGGCCTCCACGCATTGTGCCACGCGCTCACGGAGAAACTGTGTGACCTCGGCCACAACATCGTCGTATTGCGGCTGTTTTTGCATCGTGCGGGGTTCACCTTGCATGTGCATGAGGCACACGGGCTGTTGCAACTCGACAGCAGCCTGCAAAGCACCATCGGCCTGCAGTGCGTAAACATCGTTAATGATCGAAGCTCCGGCCGCGACGGCCTCCCGCATGACGCCAGGCTTGCTGGTATCTATCGATACTGGATGGTCCGTTACACGACGAACCGCTTCGATAACCGGCAGCACGCGATCCAATTCCTCTTGCTCGCTAACCGCCCTGGCGCCGGGTCGAGTTGACTCACCGCCAACATCGATAATCGCCGCGCCCTCGTCTGCCATTTGTTCCGCACGCCGCAGCGCGATATCGATCGTCGAATAACGACCGCCATCTGAAAATGAGTCAGGAGTGACATTAAGAACCCCCATGACTGCAGGGCTCTCCAGATTGACAGGGCCGAGACGCAACATCAGGCTTGGCGCATTTCTAGCAGCGAGAGATAGCTAGTGCTCGCTGGCAGGGCCACCGATTGATCCGGTACTCTCGCCCTCAGATTTTGGCTTGCCTTCGTCCGCGCCGGAATCAGGTGTTTCGATCCAGTCTTCGGGCGGGCTCGGTTCCTTGCCAGCCATAATCTCTTGTATCTGCGACAGGTTAATAGTCTCGTATTTGACCAGCGCTCTGGACATGGCGTGCAATTCATCGAGATGCTCTACGAGAATATCTTTCGCACGTTGGTAATTTCGGTCGACGATCGCCCGAACTTCCTCGTCGATTGAATGTACCGTGACATCCGAGACTTGCTTGTGTTGGGTAACCGTGCGACCGAGAAATACCTCGCCA
>Ga0316189_10006183_pt1 | contig 11431 bp, 12 predicted proteins | sample LowCovwburrow_MG_FD_204930 | JGI IMG/M metagenome (GOLD analysis project Ga0316189, IMG submission 204930) | Coastal sediment microbial communities from Maine, United States - Lowes Cove worm burrow | ecosystem: Environmental > Aquatic > Marine > Coastal > Sediment | place: USA: Maine... | reverse complement strand
GTCCGACCCCGCAAGATTCTCTATGAGGGCGAGCGCGAAATCCATTGCCGTGCCCGGCCCGCGCGACGTAATGATGCGTCCGTCCTGCACGACCGGCTCGTCCACCAGGGTCAGCCCGGGCGTCCTGGCCGGGTCCAGACAGCCCGGAAAACTGGTCGCCCGGCGGCCGTCCAGCAGACCGGCAGCCGCCAGCACCTTGGGCGCAGCGCAGATGGCCGCGGTGAAGCGCTCGCTTTGTGCCATCGTCCGCAGCAGCAACAGAACCCGCTCGTCCGCGGCCAGATGATCGGCACCTGGCAGCCCGCCCGGAAGGACGGCCATGTCGTAGTCGCGGGCGAGTGCCTCGTCGAGCGTCGCGTCGGGCGTCAGTGTGATGCCGTGGGAACCCGTGACCGGTCCCGGGTCCAGACCGGCGACAACGACCTCGATCCCCGCGCGGCGGAGCAGGTCGATTACCGTAACAGCCTCGATTTCTTCGAAGCCGTCGGCCAGGGGTACGAGGATGCTTGCCATAGCTGTTCTTCCGGGTCGGCGTAGCGAATCAGATCGGAAACGGTGACGAGAATAATACCCTCGGCCGCCAGCAGGGGAAGGGCCTGCTCGAGCTCACTCAGGGTCGCGGCGTGGGGATGGCCGATCGCGAGCGCCAGACCGTTGCGCCGGGCGATCGCCTTCAGCTCGCCGAGCTGCTCGCGAACGTGGGCCCTCGTTGGCGTGTGGTCGAGAAAGACGTCACGGCCGACGGACTGAAGTCCGTTGGCCCGGGCAACCCTCAGCGCTACGCTGCTCGGGGACGTGAAGCTGTCCACGAAATAGAAGTTTCCGGCGTCGCGCAGGCTCGCCATGACCCAGTGCATGTAGACAAGGTGCCGGGTCAGATGGCTGCCCATGTGGTTGTTGACGCCGATGGCGAAAGGCACGGTCGCCAGCCCCTCGCGGACGCGCTCGTTCACCTGGACTCGCCCGAGGCCCTGCTCGAGTCGTCCGGGGCCCGGCTGCCGGTCGTTGCTGTCGGGCTGCATCGGCAGGTGCAGCATCACTTCCTTGCCGGCGCGCTTACAGCGCTCAGCCAGCACCCGGGAGTAGGGCGTGTGGGGGAGGATCGAACAGGTGACCGGGCCCGGCAGTGCGATGACCCGCTCGCCGGAGGCTTCGTGATTGCCGAGATCGTCGATGATCAGTGCGATATAGGCCGGCGTCCCGGCGCCCGTCGGCGCCGCCAACAGGAGCAACACTGCGAGCGCGCATAGCCGGGAGGCTCCGAAGGCCTGAGTAACCTTCGGCGTGGGTGCGGCGGCGGGGGACACGATTCAGTCGGCCCGACTGTGTCGGATCGGCTGGTCCTTGAGGAGACGGACTGCAGTGTCGAGCTGGCTGTCCGGCGCAGGATCGACGTTGACGTCCGCCAGGTCGGGCGCCGCTGAGACCACGTCGGGGGTGATGCCCCGGTCGTGAATGGAGCGGCCCGACGGCGTGTAGTAACGGGATGTCGTCAGTTTGATGGCGCGGCCGCGGGACAAGGGCATCACGGTCTGCACCGAACCCTTGCCGAAGGTGGATTCCCCAACGATGCGGGCCCTGCCGTGATCCTGCAGCGCACCGGCGACAATCTCCGAGGCCGACGCGGAACCGCCGTTGACCAGCAGCGTGATCGGCGCACCGTCCATTACGTCGCCCGGTTCGGCCTCGAGTCGGAAGCGCGCATCGGCTACCCGACCATCAGCGCTGACGATCAGCCCGCCATCGAGAAAAGCGTCGGCCACTTCGCCGGCTGCCTCGAGGACGCCGCCGGGGTTGTTGCGCAAGTCGACAACCAGCCCGGCGAGTTCGCCGCCGTTGTCGCGCTTCATCTCGCTGACGGCCTCTCTCAGGTCCTGGCCCGTCGTTTCGCTGAAGTGTGAGACGCGGATATAGCCGTAGCCGGGCTCCAGCATCTCGAAACGGACGCTGCTGATCTGGACCCGCGCCCGGACGAGTTCGTAGAGCAGGGGATCGCCAGCCGGGTCGCGCAAAACGCCGAGAGTGACGCTGCTGCCGGGCACACCGCGGAGCCGGGCAACGGTGTCATTGAGGTCGTTCGTATCCACCGGCATCCCGTCAACGCTGATGACGATGTCCCCGGTGACGATGCCGGCGCGTTCGGCCGGGCTGTGTTCGATCGGCGTGATCACGACGACGCGTTCTTCCTGAACGCTGACCTCGAGCCCGACGCCGGAGTAGTTGCCGGTCGTGCTGACACGGATCTCCTCGTACTCATCGGGATCCAGGTAAGCCGAATGGGGGTCGAGATCGGCGACCATCCCGCGGATGGCGGCCTCGATCAGGCGAGCATCGTCCACGTCGTCAACGTAGTCGCGCTTGACGCGTTCGAGAACCTCGGCCAGAAGGCGGGCCTCGTCCCAGGGGAGGCTGCTCGAGGTATTGGCATCGCGATCGGCGAGTACGACCGAACCCAGGCTCAGCGAGAGCCCGAGTACGATGCCGATAGTGACGGCGAGAAGTCCCCGGATTTTCAGCGACATGGCTCTACATTCAGCGGTCTGGGACGCGCGTCGTCCGACGATAGCACAGCGCTCGTGCTCCTTGCACGATGGGCCGGGGCGCCGTGACTAGCGGGCGGAGAGGCGTGTGCGGAACCAGCGGTGGGGGTTGACGGGGTCTTCGCCATTACGAATTTCGAAGTACAGGGCGGCCCGGGAGCGGCCGCCGCTGTCGCCGGCGGTGGCGATCGTCTCGCCGGGTTCGACCCAGTCGCCAACCTGGCGGAAGAGGGCCTCGTTGTGGCCGTAGAGACTCATGTAGCCGTCCCCGTGCTCGACGATGATCAGCAGCCCCAGCCCGGGCAGCCAGTCCGCGTAGGCGACCCGGCCATGGTAGACGGACCGGACGTCGGCGCCGCGATCGGTGCCGACCAGCACGCCGTTCCACTTCAGGCTACCGCCGGCCCGTGGTTGTCCGAAGTCATTGAGCAGCCGGCCCTTCGTCGGCCAGTCCAGCCGGCCCTTTTGCTCGGCGAAGGACTCACGGGTCGCGCCCGGGAGCTGGTCGAGTGCCCGCCGAAGCTCCTCGATGAGCGTCTGGAGGCTGCTTTCCTCGGCGCGCAGGCGTTCGAGCTCAGCGCCGCTGGAGTCGAGGCGGGACTCGATCCCCGCCACCAGCGTCTGGCGCTCGTCTCGTGAAGACTGAAGGGTCTCGAGTTCCCGGGAGCGGCGCTCGCTCAGGACCTGGAGCCGCCGATTCTCGGCCGCGAGGGAGGTCTCGATTTCGGCGAGGCGCGTGAGCTCGGCGGTCACCGACTCGATCTGCTCGGCCCGTGCGTCGGAGAGATACCGGTAATAAACGAGCATGCGGCCGAGGCGGGCAGGGTCCTGCTGATTCAATGCGAGCCGGAGTCGCTCCTGGCGGCCGCCAAGGTAGGCGGCGCGAATCTGGCGTCCGAGCACATCACGCTGGCCGGCGAGCCGTTCCTCGGTCGCACCCTTCTGCCCTATGAGCGCCCGGCGTCGCTCCCGGCCGGCGTCCAGCTCGTCCCGGGTGGCCGCCAGCGCCGCGGCCCCGCGCGCGACGGACTTCTCCAGACCACGGAGTTCGGACTGCGCCGCGTCCCTGCGGCTGGCCTGCGCCTCGAGTTCGGCCTGCACGGTCGCAATCCGTCCTCGCAGGGCATCCAGCGCTGCCTCAGGGTCGTCGTCAGCCGCGCGGGCGAGCGTGCCCTGTGCCAGGCCCGCGACCAGCGCTGCAAGTGCCGCGATTCGGAGCCGCACCGGTTTTTTTTCTCGTCCCGCGATTGCGCCTGCCTCCGTGGTCCCCTGCCCATCGTTCTCCCGCAGGCGAAGCTTAAGACCGACGCGCCCGGTTTCAAAACGGCGGTGGACTGACCCCGATCGGGCTTCGCCAGCCGCTGCTATAATGGCCCGTTCCGCCGCGCCGTGTCGGTGAGGCGATCGCGCAAACCGGCTCGGCTGGTGTAGAAGTCAAAGACCGCTTGTAACCGCCGCTGGCGAACCGGCGGCCACAACGAAGAGACAGGAAAGACGCAGATGGAGCAGTTCTTCGAATTTGCCGGCAACCACATGTTCCTCGTGGGGTCGTTTCTGCTGCTTGTCGTTCTCGTGATCGTCAACGAGCTGCGGGTGCGCGGTGGCGGGGTCGAAGTGGAACCCTCGGACGCCGTGCGGTTGATCAACGACGGCGCGCAGGTCCTCGACGTCCGCAGCGCCGAAAAATACGCCCAGGGCCATATCGTCGGCGCGCGCAGCGTGCCTCTCGGCGATCTGGACGGGCAGCTCGATGCATTGTCCCGCTTCCGCGACAAGCCCGTGCTCGTGTGCTGTGACATGGGCCCAAGCGGTGGTAAGGCGGTCGCAGCGCTGCGCAAGGCCTCCTTTGAAAAGGTCTTTAATCTCCGGGGCGGCCTGACCGCATGGCAGCGCGAGAATTTCCCGCTGACCAAGGACAGCAAGAAAGGGCACAAGAGCTAGTCACGTGCAGGAACGGCAGCCCCGTCCCATCACGATGTTCGCCACGCGCTTTTGCGGCTATTGCGCCCGTGCCCGTGCGTTGCTCGAGTCAAAGGGATTGCCCTATGAAGAGATCCTGGTCGACCGCGACCTGCCCGAACGACGGAGGATGGAGGCGCTGAGCGGCAGGAGAACCGTGCCGCAGATATTCATCGACGAGCGCAGCATCGGCGGATTCGCCGAGCTTGCGGCGTTGGAGCGCGCCGGCCAGCTCGACGCGCTGATCTACCCTTCCGTTGAGGATCGCCCCCCCGGTGACGCCCGGGACACACCGTCCGGACAGGCCGGATAAACATTTTTCGCACTATCGAATCGATTCGGAGCCAACATGACTGACGAAACCGCCGCCATGACGGATGGCAATGCCGCCGCCGCCGCCGAAGGACCGCAGGTCGGCCTGCAGAAAGTCTTTCTGAAGGACGTCTCCTACGAGTCGCCCAACGCCCCCGCGATCTTCTCCGGGGAATGGAAACCCGCCTATACCGTCAACATGACCACCCGCAGCAATGACCTCGGGAACGACAATTTCGAAGTCGTGCTCGAAACGACGGTCGAGGCCAAGCAGGGCGAAACCGTGGCCTTCCTGGCTGAAGTGCAGCAGGCCGGCATCTTCATGCTGCGCGGCTTCCCGGAAGGGGAGCTCACGCAGGTACTCGCCACTTTCTGCCCGGCGCAGCTCTATCCTTACACCCGTGAGGTCGTTGCAGACCTCGTTGGCAAGGGCGGCTTCCCGCAGCTGCATCTGCACCCCGTGAGCTTTGACGCGATGTTCGCCAAGGCGCAGCACGAGGGCGGCACGACAGATGCTACGGGACAGGCCTCCAATTAAAGGGGAACGGTAAGAATGGCTGGCGCGGACAAGAACGACATCGTTGTAGTAGGGGCGGGCTCCTGGGGCACGGCGCTGGCCATCCAGTTCGCCCGCAGCGGCCATCGCACACTGCTCTGGGGACGCGAGGACGACCACCTCGACCGGCTCCAGGAAGACCGCGAGAACCAGCACTACCTGCCCGGCGCGCCGTTTCCCGAAGCGCTCGTGATCGAGCCGGACATCCGCGCGGCCCTCGCCGGTGCCCCCAACGTCCTCATCTCCGTGCCAAGTCACGGCTTTCGCTCCGTGCTGACGATGCTGCGCCCGGACCTGCGGCCCGATGCCCGCCTGTCATGGGCGACGAAGGGCTTCGAAGTCGACACGGGCCGGCTCCCCCACCAGGTCGCCGAAGAGGTGCTCGGCGACGAGATTCCGAAGGCAGTACTGTCGGGCCCGACCTTCGCCAAGGAAGTGGGCATTGGTCTGCCGACGGCCATGACCGTGGCGGCCAGCGACGAAGCCTACGCCCGGGAAATGGCCGCCAACGTCTCGGGCGAGACCTTTCGGGCCTACACGTCGACCGATATCATCGGCGTCGAGGTGGGCGGGGCCGTCAAGAACGCCCTCGCTATCGGGGCGGGCATCTGTGACGGGCTCGGCTTTGGCGCCAACACCCGGATCGCGCTGATCACCCGCGGTCTCGTCGAGATGACCCGGCTCGGCGTCGGGCTCGGGGCGCAGCCCGCGACCTTCATGGGACTCGCGGGCATGGGCGACCTGGTGCTGACCTGCACCGACAACCAGTCGCGCAACCGGCGCATGGGCCTCGCCCTGGCGGCGGGCAAGACCGTCGCCGAGGCGGAAGTCGAAATCCGGCAGGTGGTCGAGGGCGTCAAGGCGGCGCGCGCTGTCCATCGGGTTGCCGCGGAGGTCGGTGTGGAGATGCCGATCTGCGAACAGATCTACCAGATCATCTACGAAGGCGCCGATCCGCGAAACGCCGTTTCGGTCCTGATGCAGCGGGCACTCAAGGCCGAGTTCGCGCTGCGCGGCTGATACCTGAGGGATCGTTGCCGCGCGGTTCCGACGCCGCGGACGGCATCACGTTCTCAGGCAATGGCGACCGGCCCGATGCGGGCACCCGTTGCGCTGGCAAATCCTCGCCCATCAAGCGCCTTCGAGACCCCACCCGACCGCGCCGCGATCCTCAGGCAAAGTCCCGCTGGCGCCAGGCCTCGTAGACGGCGACCGCGACGGCGTTGGAGAGATTGAGACTCCGGTTGCCGGGGCGCATGGGGAGGGTCAGTCGCCGCGCCGCGGGAATCTGCGCCATGACGGGCGCCGGCAGACCGCCCGTTTCCCGACCGAACAGAAACGCATCGCCCGGCTGATAGGCGACGCGGTCGTAGCGCTGCTGCGCGTGGGAAGAGAAAGCGAAGACGCGCGTTTCGCCCAGCGAGGCGAGGCAGGCGGCGAGGTCGTCGTGGACACGCACCGAGGTGTATTCGCGGTAGTCCAGCCCCGCGCGCTTGAGGCGCGCATCGTCGAGTTCGAAACCCAGGGGCCGCACCAAATGAAGCCGCGCGCCCGTGTTGGCGCAAAGTCGTATGATATTGCCGGTGTTCGGCGGAATCTCCGGCTGATAAAGAACGACCTCGAACATCGCGCCCCCGCGCTCAGGGCCGCGGGCGCCCCGGTAATACAGCGAGAACGAATTATGGCCCCAACTTCGGGCAGCGTGCACAACCCCATCGCCGTGGACTTCTGCGGACTGCAAATGGACTCGCCCATTGTTCTGCTCTCGGGCTGCGTCGGCTTTGGCGAGGAATACACCCGCATCGAGGGTTTCTCGAACCGCGATGTCGGCAGCATCGTCCTGAAGGGCACCACCCGGGAGCCACGTCTCGGGAACCCGCCCCACCGGGTCTATGAGACGCCGATGGGCATGCTCAACGCGATCGGGCTGCAGAACCCGGGCATGGATCGGGTCATCGACGGCATCCTCCCGACCCTGGACTTCGACGAGACCCGTTTCATCGCCAACGTCTGCGGCTCGACGATCGATGACTACGCGGCCGTCACAGAGCGCTTCGACGATTCGCCGATCGACGCGATCGAAATCAACATTTCCTGCCCGAACATCAAGGAAGGCGGAGTGTCATTCGGCAACTACCCGGACATGTCGGCCCGCGTCGTCGCCGCCTGTCGCAAGGTCACGGACAAGCCGCTGATCGCAAAACTGTCACCGAACCAGACGGACATCCGGGAAAACGCCCGGCTGTGTATCGAGGCGGGGAGCAACGCCCTGTCGGTGATCAATACCGTCATGGGCATGGCCATCGATCCGGAGACTCGCCGGCCCATCATCGGCAACGTGCAGGGCGGACTGTCGGGTCCGGCGATCAAACCCATCGCCTTGCTCAAGGTCCGGCAGGTGTGGGAAGTGGCCGCGCCGCTCGGCGTGCCGATCATCGGTCAGGGCGGAATCACGTCCGTGAACGACGCCCTCGAGTTCCTCATCGCGGGGGCCACGACGATTGGTGTCGGCACGGCCTTGTTCTACGACCCGCTGATCTGCAGGAAGATGAATGAGGGAATCACGCGTTATCTCGCGGCTCACGGGCTGGGCGGCATTGACGAACTGATCGGTTCGATGGAGCTGCCGGAACCGGCGGCGGAACAGTCCCGGGCCGGCTAGACCCGAGCCTGGCTCAGAGTTCCAGACCGAGCTCCCGGATCTTCCGCGTCAGCGTGTTGCGTCCGCAGCCGAGCAGCCGCGCGGCCTCCTGACGCTTGCCGCCTACGCGCGCCAAAGCAGCCTGGATCAGCGTTCGTTCGAAATCGGGCTGGGCGCTCGCGAGCAGCGGGGTGTCACCGGCTTCCAGGCTCGATTCGGCCCACGCGCCGAGCGCCCGGGTCCAGTCGTTCTCGGCGACGGCCGGTTGGCCGCCCCCGATCTCCGCGGGGATGTCCGCGAGACGAATTTCCCGCCCCGGCGCGGTCACCGTCAGCCGGCGGCAGGCGTTGACCAGCTGGCGCACGTTGCCCGGCCAGTCGAAGCGGGCCAGCGCCGACTCAGCCTCGGACGCCAGCCGCTTCGGCGCGACACCCAGCTCCTCGCCCGCCACCCGCAGATAGTGTCCAAGGAGGATGCCGATATCGGCGCCTCGCAGGCGCAGCGGCGGCGTCTCCACCTGCATGACATTCAGGCGGTGATATAGATCTTCCCGGAAGTCCCCCGCCGCCGCCCGGCGCCGCAGGTCGTGGTGGGTGGCCGCGATGACCCGGACATCCACGCGGATCGGCACCTGGCCGCCGACGCGGTAGAACTCACCCTCCGCCAGGACCCGCAGGAGGCGCGCCTGCAGTGCGGGGGACATGTCACCGATCTCGTCAAGAAACAGCGTGCCGCCGTTCGCTTGCTCGAACCGACCGACCCGGCGCGCGTCGGCGCCCGTGAAAGCGCCCCGTTCGTGCCCGAACAGCTCGGATTCGAGCAGCTCTGACGGGATCGCCGATGTGTTGAGCGCGATGAAGGGCTGAGCGGCCCGGGGACTGTGTTCGTGCAAAGCGCGGGCCACGAGCTCCTTGCCGGTGCCGGATTCACCCGTGATCAGCACCGTCATGCTCGAGCGCGAGAGACGCCCGATTGCGCGGAAGACTTCCTGCATGGCCGCCGATTGGCCAATGAGCGTCGGATACTCGGGCGCCTTCGCCGGCGCCGCGGTCGATTTGCCGTGGGCCGCTGCGCGCTGGACGAGTTCGATCGCGTCATCGACGTCGAAAGGCTTTGGCAGATACTCGAAGGCACCGCCCCGGTAGGCGGCAACGGCGCTCTCCAGATCGGAATGTGCGGTGACGACAATTACCGGCAGGTCAGGATGCGTGCCGGCCAGCTCCTCCAGCAGGACGAGGCCATCGTCGTCGGGCATGCGAACGTCGGTCACGAACACATCGGGCACCGCGCTGGCGAGGGCGTTGCGAAAGCCCTGGCCGGCGTCGAATACCCGGCATGTCATACCCGCACTCCGCAACGCTTTTTCCATCACCCAGCGGATGGCCGCATCGTCGTCGAGAACCCAGACTTCAAGTGGCGTGTCATTCATGATGTTTCGATCGGAAAAAGTAAACGGAATACGGTACGACCGGGCTTCGAGTTGTACTCGATAAGCCCGCCCTGGCGGCTCGCCAGCTCCTGGGCCAGCGCAAGGCCCAGCCCGGTGCCGTCCTGGCGACCGGTAACGAGGGGATAGAACAGCGTCTCCCGAATGGCATCAGGCACGCCGGGACCCTTGTCCACGACTTCAATCGAGCTGACCAACCGGTAGTTGGTGCTGCCGATGTTGGTATGGGTGAGCACGCGCGTCCTCAGCATGACCCGACCCGAGTTGCCGGAGGCTTCGACCGCGTTGCGGACGAGGTTCAGCAAGATCTGGATGGTCTGGCCCCGGTCGAGCTGAACCCGCGGCATGCTCGGGTCGTAGTCGCGCAGGATGTGAACTCCGGGGGGGGCATCGGCCGACGTGAGGGTACGGATATGCTCCAGCAGCTTGTGCACGTTGGTCGGCTGCGGATCCGGCGGCGTTCCCGGCCCGAGGAGGTCGCCCACCAGCCGCGCGAGCCGGTCGGCTTCGCCGATGATGACGTCCGTGTACTCACGGTGCTCCTCGCCGGGCAGCGCCCGATCGAGGAGCTGTGCGGCGCCTCGTATGCCGCCGAGCGGGTTGCGGATCTCATGGGCCAACTGACGGACGATCGCCCGGCTGGCCTCGAGCTGGGAAAGCAGGCTCGACTCACGATGGAGACGCAGTCGATGGCTGGCGTCGCGTAGCTCGAGCAGCATGACCGTCCCGTTGTCGTCCAGTTCACCATAGGTGACGTGGCAGTCGACGACCTGGTCGGGTTCGTGGTCGGGCGCGAGGTCGATGGTGACTTCTTCCCGGGGTAGCACTTCACCGGCGCTGGTCGCCGCTATCAGACTGTTCTGGAGATCGGCGGCACCCGGCACGACCTCCTGCAGGGGCCGGCCGACGAGCTGCTGGCGGCTGCGCCCGATCAGTTGCTCAGCGGCGGGATTCGCGTAGCGGATCGTCGCACGGTCGTCCAGCGCAAGAATGCCGGTCGAAAGATATTCGGCAACTCGAAGTGACGACGGGTCCCGGGGGCGCCCGTCCACGTCAGACTGTCCTCAGCCGCCGCCCTGGGGCCGCGGACGCACGACCGGCGGTCGCGCTATCGGCGGTGTCGGACTCACGCCCGGCGGATTCTGGGGATTGACGGGATTCTGTATGGAGGTCTGTTTCACGAAGAACTGCAGCGTGTCGCTGCGCGCAAGTTCCTCGCCGTGTGAGTTCTCCACCGTGGCCCGAAGCGTGTGCGTGCCGCGAAGAACCCGATTGATCGTAAAGCGCGAGGCGTTGGACGGCAGGCCCGTCACGCGTTCCCCGTCGAGAAAGAGATTCATTCGATCGCCCGGTTGAATCGGCGGTTCGGTCTCCAGCGCCACATCCAGGGTGCCGCCGTTGTTCCAGATCGTCTCTTCTGCCTGGGGCGTCAGGATTGAAACCCGATCGTAGGAACCGCCACCCGCCGGTTGGTCCTTGGCAGCCGCTGAATCGCGGGCTGACTGCGTTGTCCACGCCGGCGGAGTGAACGTCTGTGGGGTTTCCAACTCGACCAGTTCGGCGCCAGGCCGCGGTTGATCCGAGTAGTTGACGACACCGTTTTCGTCCACCCAGCGCCACGTTTCGGCGTGTGCCGACAGCGTCAGGCAGAGGAGTGTGAGCAGGGTCCAGCGCATGATGAGACCATTCCTTAGTCAGAGGTTGACAAGGAGTAACACGCCCGGGCGGGGAAAAAAAGGGCGGCGGTCCCATACCGCCGCCCCGGTGTCTGCACATCGATCGATCAGAGGCTGTAGTAAAGATCGAACTCGACGGGGTGGGTGGTCATCCGCAGGCGGGTGACATCCTCCGTCTTCAGCTCGATATAGGCATCGATCATGTCGTCCGAGAACACGCCGCCGGCGGTCAGGAAAGCCCGATCCTGGTCCAGCGCGGCCAGCGCTTCCTCGAGGGAGTAGCACACCTCAGGGATGTCC
>Ga0316189_10006182_pt1 | contig 11432 bp, 10 predicted proteins | sample LowCovwburrow_MG_FD_204930 | JGI IMG/M metagenome (GOLD analysis project Ga0316189, IMG submission 204930) | Coastal sediment microbial communities from Maine, United States - Lowes Cove worm burrow | ecosystem: Environmental > Aquatic > Marine > Coastal > Sediment | place: USA: Maine... | reverse complement strand
TGGGTGCCGTGCGTTTGAAAGACGTGGACGAAGCCCAAGCCGCCGTTGTCACAACCGCCAAAGAACTGGCCGACAACAATGAAATCATCATCGCCGGTTCCGGTGAAGAAGACGAGTTGGTGTATTAATTATGATGACAACAGAACAAGGTAATATGACCGACAGCATCCCCAAGAAATTCATGTTCGACACTCAATTTGAGATAGAGGAACCTGAACCAGAAGTACTCGCCGAACCCGAGGCCCAAGAGCCTGAAGCTGAAGATGTTGAAGTCATTGCGGAACCTGAGTTTGTAGAGGAAATCGCGCCGACTTTCTCAGAAGAAGAGCTTGCTCAAGCCCGCGCAGAAGGCCTCCAGGCTGGGCGTGAAGAAGCGATTAAGGACATGACCAGCGCCTTAGAACAGCAAATGGCAAATGCCCTAAACATCATCAATGAACAAGTTGAACGCTTATTTGACGCCTATGCCTCCGATACAGAGGAACACGCACGCAATGCCATCGCCGTTGCCTCCGTTATTGTTCGTAAATTATTTCCAACCCTGAATGCCGACCATGCCATGGGAGAAATCGAAAGCATCATCATCGAAGCCATGCAGCGCACGTCTGGCGCGCCCTCTTTGCTGATTAAAGTGCCCGCAGATATCCACAAAGACATCGAGGCCAAAGTCAATGAAATGGCTGCTCTTCGAGGTCGGGAAGGCAAAATCAGTGTCATGGCTGACATCGACATGCCAGATGGCGACCTCCTTGTTGAATGGGCCGGCGGTGGAATTTCGCGTGACACGTCATTGATGTGGGAGCAAATTGACGAAATTGTCGAACGTAATTTGGGCTCCACCATCGAAGAGGTCACTGAGAAAAACTCTCTTCCTCCCAAGCCCGAAGCTGAATCTACACACGCAGAAAACCAAGAACTTGCCCATAAACCTGAACAAGAGGTTGTGAAGCAGGACGTGGTCGGTGAAAATACAGAAGTAACGGCGGAGTCGCCCCAAGACGCAGCAACACCCCCCGAAGCACCGATGAATGATGGTGTTCAACCCAATAAAATGGAGCCCGAGGATTAACAACTAATCCCAGGAGATTGATATGGCAGAAGAATCAGGCCTAGAACTCAACGAAATCGAAGAAGAACCAAGACCCGCAGCTGCCGCTGATGACAACAATGGCGCTTCGTTTGCGGAACTGGCTGATATTCCAGATATGCCTCGAAATGCGAATGACCTAGAAGCGGTCTACGATATTCCCGTTCAAGTTTCGGCTGTTTTGGGCAAAGCGAGCATGCAAGTGAGCCAATTGCTTAAACTTGGTCGCGGTGCTGTGGTCGAACTTGATCGAAAAGTTGGGGAAGCTATCGACATCTATGTTAACAATCGACTTGTCGCACGTGGAGAAGTGGTGGTGGTTGATGATCGCCTTGGCGTAACCATGACTGAAATTATTAAAACAGATCGAAATTAGAAGAAATGCTCTTTAAGAACCCCCGGCGAAAAGACGGATTTTATGGCCGATAGCAACATCCAAATCACCCGCGCAAAGTCAGCGACTGACATTGCAACGCTGATCGGCTTGTTCGGCGCGTTTGCGTTTGTGATTTCTGCGATCTTCACGGGCAGTTCTCCTGGCTCGTTCGTTAACGCACCTTCTATCTTGATCGTTATCGGCGGCACCATCTGCATCACGATGATGTGTTTTTCCATGCAAGAATGTTTGCAAACCTTCAAGGTTATCTTAAAGACCATTTCCTATACATCTCGCGATTCATCGGAAGCAGCCGTTCAAGTGCTGCAAATTGCTGAGCTGGCCCGTCGTCAAGGCGTTCTGTCTTTACAGGGCACCTTGAGCCAATTGGAAAGTGAGCCTCTTTTGTATAAAGGCGTTTCCATGGTCGTTGACGGAACCCCGGGCGAGGAAGTCGAAGATATCTTAAAGAAAGAACTGATGTCGACGCTCCAACGTCACCACAAAAGTGCAAGTGTTTTGAAAAAAGCAGCAGAGTTTGCTCCGGCTATGGGTCTCATTGGGACCCTAATCGGTCTGGTTCAAATGCTTGGTAATCTAGAAGACCCTTCATCCATCGGCCCGGCTATGGCGGTGGCCTTGTTAACGACGTTTTACGGTGCCGTGCTTGCCAATATGGTGTTTGCCCCGATGTCGGCAAAGCTTGAGCGCAATTCAGCCGAAGAAGCGATGGTCAACAATATTTATGTTATGGGTGCCGCCTCAATCGGTCGCCAAGAAAATCCGCGTCGGTTGGAAATGATGCTGAACAGTATTCTTCCCCCCGCTAAACGAATTCAATATTTTGACTGAGGAAGCCTAACCCATGCGTTTGCTCATCATTGGCACATTAGACGGACAAGTTGGTGCAGCCAGCCAGATCGCGCTTAAGCGCGGTGCAAAAGTGAACCACGTCGACACCATCGATGGCGGGCTAGACTACTTGCGTTCTGGACGCGGTGCCGACTTGGTTCTCGCCGACGTCAAAGAAGACCTTGTCACCTTAATCACCAGTCTAGAAGCTGAACGCATTGCCGTGCCCGTTGTTGCTTGCGGTATTGGCAATGACACCCATGCCGCAGTCCGTGCCATTAAGGCGGGCGCTAAAGAATACATCCCCCTGCCCCCAGATGCGGAACTTATCGGTGCCGTTCTGACCGCAGTGGCAGAAGAAAATTCTGAATTCATTCACACCGACGACTGCATGGTCGAGCTGGTTGCCCTAGCAGATCAAGTTGCTCCCTCAGATGCCTCGATCCTGATCACCGGAAAAAGCGGTACGGGTAAGGAAATGATGGCGCGTTACCTGCACATGAAAAGCAAGCGTCGTGAAGGTCCGTTCGTTGCCGTGAACTGCGCGGCTATTCCTGAAAACTTGATGGAATCCGAATTGTTCGGTCATGAGAAAGGCTCCTTTACCGGAGCCGTGGCACGGCGCATTGGTAAATTTGAAGAAGCCAACGGTGGCACGATTTTGCTTGATGAAATCAGCGAAATGGCGGCCCCACTTCAGGCCAAATTATTGCGGGCCATCCAAGAACGCGAAATTGATCGTATCGGATCGAACAAGCCCGTCAAAGTCGACATCCGCATTCTGGCCACTTCAAACCGTCAGTTAGAAGAAGAGATCGTCAAAGGCACCTTCCGCGAAGATCTTTATTTCCGTTTGAATGTCGTGAACTTGGCGATCCCTCCTCTCTCTCAACGCCCCGGTGACGTCATTGCACTGGCACGCTTCTTCTCTGCTAAATATGCCGAAGCGAATGGTATTGTGGCCCGTGGTCTTGGTGAAGACACCCAAACGAAATTGCTGGCTCACAGCTGGCCTGGCAATGTCCGTGAACTTGAAAACACAATGCACAGGGCGATATTGCTCGCCTCAGGGGATGAAATCAGCCCCGAAGCCGTCATGTTGAATGCCAGTGCTCAAGGGGGAACAACGGCTGCGGCAACGGCTGCAGCAAATGCGACAAGCCCGGATGCTATGGTTGGAAAGACGGTTTCAGAGGTTGAACGTGAATTGATTATTCACACCCTTGACCATTGCCTTGGAAATCGTACGCACGCAGCTAATATTTTGGGGATTTCCATTCGTACGCTGCGCAACAAACTTAAACAATACAACAATGATGGTTTCCAAGTGTCGGCTCCCGGCAATGATGGAAACCAACCTCTCGTTTGATCTTTAACTTCGCTCGGCAACACTTGGAATAAACCAGTACCAAAACATGGCAGATGAAAGCACCCCACAGGGCGAAGCGGCCGAAAATCCATTTGCCGGACTGCAAAGCATATTTCATGCTGTAGCGAAACGCGGCGATATCATGATGGCGCTGGGCGTCGTCGCGATTTTGGTGGTTCTTATCCTGCCCATGCCGACGTGGCTTTTGGATGCCAGTCTTGCCTTTTCCATTACCTTTGCCGTCCTGATTTTGATGACAGTGCTGTTTATTGAACGGCCCTTGGAATTCAGTACCTTTCCGACGATTTTGTTGCTGGCGACAATGATCCGGCTGTCATTAAACCTGGCCTCTACACGACTAATCCTCGCCAATGGTCACACCGGCATTGATGCGGCTGGGCAGGTTATTAAGGCCTTTGGTGACTTTGTCATGGGGGGCAATTTTGTCATTGGTATCATCGTCTTTATCATTTTGGTTTTGGTGAACTTCATCGTTATCACCAAGGGTTCCGGACGGATCGCCGAAGTCTCGGCTCGCTTTTCCTTGGATGCCATGCCCGGCAAGCAAATGGCCATTGATGCCGATCTTTCCACGGGGCTAATTGATGAAGACACCGCCCGCCAACGCCGCAAAGACTTGGAAGATGAAAGCACGTTCTTTGGCTCCATGGATGGTGCATCTAAGTTTGTTCGGGGCGATGCAATTGCCGGCTTGCTCATCACCTTTATCAACATCATCGCGGGTATGGTGATTGGCGTAGCCCAACACGGCATGACGTTTGCGGACGCCGCCGACAATTTCACGCGCCTGACCATTGGTGATGGACTGGTGACACAAATCCCGGCGTTGGTGGTCTCCACAGCCGCAGGTATGATGGTGACCAAAGCAGGCATCTCTGGGGCCACAGAAAAGGCCCTATTCAAACAATTGGGCGGTCAGCCCCGCGCCATGGGCGTCAGTTCCTTTTTGTTGTTATCCATGTCGCTTTTGCCCGGCATTCCGATGGCACCTTTTTTGGTCTTAGGACTGATTTGTGGTGGCATCTCATTCTATATCAATCGCCAAAACCACGTTATTCTAGACAAAGAAGCCGAAGAGCAAAAAGCGGCCGACGAAGAAGAAGCTTTGGCCTTGCCGGAAGAGCCCATTACCACGGCGCTCAAAATCGACATGCTGCGCTTGGAACTTGGTTATGGTTTGTTATCGCTGATCAACAACCCACGCGATGGCAAACGCCTAACCGACCAGATCAAAGCATTGCGTCGACAAATTGCTTCCGAGATGGGCTTTGTCATGCCGTCTGTGCGCATTCAAGACAACATGCAGTTAGATGCCAACACCTACTTTGTACGGTGTAAAGAAATTGAAGCTGGCCGTGGAGAACTCCGCCCGAATATGCTGTTGGTGATGGACCCCCGTGGTGAAGAGATCACCCTGCCCGGCGAGAAGACCGTTGAGCCCACATTTGGTTTACCTGCCATGTGGATTGATGAACAAAACCGTGAAGAAGCTTTATTCCGTGGTTATACCGTTGTCGATCCTGCCACCGTGATTACGACGCATCTCACCGAAGTCATCAAAGACAACATGCCTGAATTGTTGTCTTATGCCGAAACGCAGAAATTGATTGATGAACTCGACGACGATCATAAGAAGATGGTTGAAGACATGATCCCTGCGCAAATTTCCATGGGCGGTGTTCAACGTGTCTTGCAAAACCTTTTGACCGAACGCGTCTCTATTCGCGATTTGGCAACCATCTTAGAAGGTGTGTCCGAAGCTTGTGGAATGACCCGCAATGTCACCATGATCACAGAACATGTTCGGGCCCGTCTGGCGCGCCAAGTCAGTGACATGAACGTCAACGAACAAAACGTTATTATCTTGCTGTCGCTATCTCCCGAATGGGAGCAAAAGTTCTCTGAATCTTTGGTTGGTCAAGGCGATGATCGTCAATTGTCGATGCCGCCAACTCAACTTCAAGACTTTATCACCCAATTACGTAACGCCTACGAACGCCAAGCCATGATGGGTGAGGTTCCTGTTCTGCTCACCAGTCCGGGGATTCGTCCTTATGTGCGCTCAATCATCGAACGCTTCCGCCCGTCAACTGTGGTCATGAGCCAAAACGAAATTCATCCCAAGGCCAAAATCAAAACTGTAGGACAAGTGTAGAGCTATGATAAGGTTAGAACATGACCAAGTCTTCTAACGCACCGCCGCAGGCCCCGCGCGGCAAAGGCCAAAATATCATCGCCGTTGCTTCTGGCAAAGGTGGTGTTGGTAAGACGTGGCTGGCGATCACCTTGGCGTGTGCGCTAAGTGCAAAAGAGCGCAAGGTCTTGCTGTTTGATGGCGATTTGGGCCTCGCGAATCTTGATATTCAATTGGGTCTCATGCCTAAACATGATTTGGGGTCTGTGATTGCGGGGCGTTTGACCCTTAATCAAGCCGTCCTGCCCTTTCCTGCGGGTGGCTTTGACATCATCGCGGGACGGTCTGGGTCTGGCGGATTGGCGAACATTCCGACCTCTCGCCTGCAAATGTTGAATGAAGACTTGTCTTTGTTAGCGCAAGCTTATGATCATGTCATTTTGGATTTAGGTGCTGGCGTTGAACGCACCGTCCGCCAACTCACCCACAATGTGGGGCGTTGCATGGTGGTGGCCACAGATGAGCCAACATCACTGACCGATGCATATGCTTTTATCAAGCTTACACACATGGAACGTCCTAACCTAGACATCTGCGTGGTGATCAATGCGGCGAACTCCACACGAGAAGGTGAACGCACCTACAACACTTTATTGAAGGCTTGTGAAGGATTTCTCAAGATTTCTCCTCCATTATTAGGTGTCGTGCGCAGAGATCCCAAAGTGCGCGAAATCATAAAGGCCCAAGTGCCTCTGTTGACGCGCTATCCCAATACGGAAGCCGCCAAAGATGTAAAAAGCATCGTACAGAAGCTTCTCAAATAAGGCCTATTGAAACCGGGCTTGAGCACGGGAACCAATTTGGGAGAACGGCTCTATGTCAACAGTACAACCACCACCGCCAAATACGCCGATACCTTCACCAACGGGGCATACGGCAGCAACCGCTGTTGTTGTCAAAGCAACACCAGCTTTACACACGTTGCCCGTTGGACAGGCCGTGAAAGCCACCGTCGCGTCAATTCCAACCGCCAATCAAATTCAAGTTCACACCGATTTAGGGCCCGCCACATTGCAAACGGGGCTGAACGTTCCCAAAGGCGCCGTCTTAACATTGGTTTTGACCAGCCTTAAACCGCCAGTATTCCAAATTGGACTCGTGGATGGTAAGCCCGTGCCCGGGGCTCTGACGTCTGCCCAAGCCAAGACGGCTGGAATCCTGCCTCAAACCACACAAGGTGGCGCAGAACTGCAGACCTTAAAGCCCGGGACACAGCTTGGGGCCGTCTTATTACGTCCGGCTCACGCGGCACCTCAAAGTGCTCCACAATCTTTTCAAGCTGGCTCGCCAGTCCAAGCCAACCCAAACACACTTGGCAATGCTCAGGTTCAAGGGCAAAATACCGCCGCTCAGTCTCTGGCCTCAACAAACCTTAAAGGCTCTGCCCAAAGTGCACAGACCGCTCAAGCCGCCACAGCAAAGCCGACACAAGGTTCAATGGCTCAAGGGTCATCCTTACCAGCCACAGCCGTTCTTGCAAAAGCAAGCTCAGCCACTGGCCCAACCCTACTTCCCAGCGGAACCCGTTTGTCGGTAAGTGTGGTGCGTATTGATAGCCCCAGCACCGTTCTGAGTACCCAGCCATCCGCCGCTCCGAAAGGCATTGCTCAGGGGCAAACCGTCATCGGCACCGTGATTGGTCGCAGTCCACATGGCCAACCCATTGTGCAAACCTCTGTTGCGACCCTCAGTCTTGATACAAAAGCCATGTTAACCGATGGCGCTAAGGTGACCTTAAGATTTGAAACGACGCCAACCCCGGCAGAACCCAGCAGTGCCTCACAACGTTTGGGACGTGCGGGTATGGGTATGGATATGGTCAATGCAAAGAATTGGGGCGATTTCAGTGATGCCTTAAAAACATTAGCATCCCTTGATCCTTCACGTTTTCAAAATGTTATTCAGACAGCCCTGCCTCAGCCAGGCGCAAAACTGAATAATCAAATGCTGTTTTTCTTAAGCGCCCTAAAAGGTGGTGATCTTAAAAATCTGTTTGGAGAAACGGCCACTCGGTTACTGAATAAAGATCGGCCCAACCTTATGAGCCGACTGGGTGGCGATTTTCAAGCCATGTCGGCAATGGCAGATGAGCCACAATCTGGAGACTGGCGTCTATCCTTGGTTCCTTTGTGGACAGGCCAACAACTGGAACAACTGCGCTTGTACCATCGCGGTGGTGGTGGGCAAGACGATGAAAACGGTGAAGATGAAGGCACCCGCTTTGTTTTGGATGTTGAACTTAGCAACTTAGGCCACATGCAAATTGATGGTCTTATGAAATCCTCAAAAAGCAGGCTTGATCTTATTTTGCGAACAGAGCAACCTTTACCCGATGTTATGCGTGCGGATATCCAAGACATCGCTGAGGCTGCAGAAGACGTTTTGGGACTTTCAACAGCAATCACCTTTCAAGCAAGACCTGAAGATTTTGTTGTTTTTCCGCCCAACGGATCTCCGGAACAAGGACTACTCGCATAATGCGTTTTAAGCTTATAAAAGGACGAAGTGGATTTTGTTCATGGACATGATTGACCGCCGGGCACTTTTGGACGTCAAGGAAAACCCTGATCGTAAACTCGACTATGTCATCACTTTTTCTGGCGAATTGGAAAGCAGTCCGCAAACCCATCGTATTGTTTTGCGTTATATCCCAGACCGTCAAGTGCTCGATGCGCATGGATTTGCGCGTTATATCGAAGCCATTGATAAGATGAGTTGGGATACGCCCGAAGACTTGGCTGTGACCGTGTTAAGTGATGTCAATAACGAGATCGTTGCCCGTTGGGTGCAAGTCTCACTTTCTGCCCCAGAGCAACAAAATTCATCCATCACCACCCATGGCGTCGTTATTGAAGACCATCAGCCCGGTTGGGAAAATCGCTCATTACTGGGGCGGCTTGAACGGATTTAAGGCCCTCATCGGCGAGCCCCGGCTTTCTTTTTCATACGAAATTGGTTTGATGCGATTTCGTCGAGCATAACTTGCTCGCGTTGAGCTTGTTCTCGTTCTAGACGGAGTTGACGATTTTTTTCCACCGTCTCATACTTTTTAAGTTCACGATAAGCTTCAGACAATTCATCGCGGGCAAAGTTGATGACCACATCCATTTGCACAATGGAATCTTTTAAATTGTCACGTCTTTGACTGACGTGTTCATGATAAGCCGGATACGTGAGACCCGCACCAATCGGGTCAGCGGCGGCGGCGGCTTGTTCGCGTGTATGTTCCGCATCAAGTTTTGCAAGCTGGTCTTCGAGTTCAGCTTGAAGACGCGACAGCTCACCGACTTTGCGCTGTTTTTCATCTACATTCCATTCATGCAGACGAATTAAGTTTTTCATATTCGCAGCCACGTTATCACCCTCATATTCTTTCGTACTATCGTTCTCTAAAACCGTCTTTGCGGTCATCTTTATGTATATCTGCTAGCTCTGCTGTGGAGGATCATCCCCTGGCATCGTTATGTGGGGCATTTCAAGAGGCCCATCATCCCCACCAAGTCCCGGCGCAAGCCCACCCTGAGCAGCCGGAGCTTGCTGAGGCTGTGGTTGAGGCGGTTGAGGCTGTGGCTGTTGAGCCAGAGGCTGTTGGGCTTGTTGAAGCGGTTGTCCACCGGGTTGAGCAACGGGGGCCTCTTGTGCGGGCTGGACATTTAAAACCTCGGCCAATTTCACATAACATTGATCAAGGCTTGTTTGATCGGCCTTTGTTTGGGAAATAAACTCTTCGAGAGGCGCAAAGAAATGTATCGCGGCATCAACTTCTGGATCTGTACCTTTGCGATACGCGCCGAGGCGAATCAATTCCGCCATGTCGTCATACGTGGACATATAACGTCGGGCCTGAGAGACCAGAGCATTTTGCTCATCGGTATTACAATCGGGCATGGTTCTGGAAATACTTTTCACCACATTCACGGCGGGGAAACGTCCCCGTTCGGCAATGGCACGGTCCAATACAACGTGGCCATCCAAGATTCCACGAACAGCATCGGATATCGGTTCGTTGTGATCATCGCCTTCAACCAAGACCGTAAACAACCCGGTGATTGACCCTTGCCCGTCTTGTCCTGGTCCCGCGCGTTCCAACAACCGCGGCAATTCGGCAAACACAGATGGCGTATACCCCTTTGATGCCGGAGGCTCGCCAACAGAAAGTGATATTTCGCGCTGAGCCATGGCAAAACGCGTGACGCTATCCATCAGGCATAAAACATCGTTTTGTTGATCTCGGAAATATTCGGCAACGGCTAAGGTGGTAAAGGCCGCTTGACGCCGCAACAATGGCGCTTCGTTCGACGTTGCGACAATGACAACGGAACGCGCTAAGCCTTCTTCACCAAGGTCATCTTCAATAAATTCACGCGCTTCACGACCACGTTCACCAATCAAACCGATCACACTGACTTGAGCTTCGGTGTGGCGGGCCATCATGGACAAAAGTGTCGATTTACCCACGCCCGATCCCGCGAAGATGCCCATACGCTGGCCGCGACAACAGGTCAGGAACGCATTCATCACGCGCACACCCAAGTCGATTTTACCCCCAACACGTTGACGCGTGTGTGCGGGCGGTGGATCATTTTGAATGGGATAGCCCCGGTTGCCACACGGCAAAGGCCCCTTGCCATCAATCGGTTCGCCAAAGGCATTAATCACTCGTCCCAACCAGCCTTCATTGGGATACAAAACAGGTTCCGTTACCCCAACTTCAACGCGACAGCCAAGGCTCACCCCTTCCAAGGGGCCAAAAGGCATCAAAAGCGCGCGATCTTCACGAAAGCCAACAACCTCACAAGCAATGCGACGTTTATCACGGCGGACAATGTCGCAATGATCACCAATGGAAAAGACGCCTTCTACACCAGAAACTTCCACCAACAAGCCCACAACGGCTGCAACCTGCCCATAAATTTCAAAATCTGGCAGACGATCGACTTCATTGATGATGTTTTTGGTGAAAATTGCCACGTGGTTCTCTTGTCAAATAGAGGATAAATCCGCGAATCATTTTGGTCACGCGAATCGAAAATACAAAAAAATGACTTCCGAATACGTGGTTATTCTTAATTATACCCGCCGATACTTTAAAGCATGGTAAAGCAATTCAACGTGTTAACTAAGATTAACGCCTCATTTTTGCCACCAATGCTAGGGGGCCTTGATTGATCGCTCTACTACATTTATGGTTAACGCGAATCTATGGTTAATGCAGTGTTTACAGGGGAGTCTCACTCGCATGCGCGTCCTTCTAGTTGAAGATGATCCGGCAATGGCCCAAAGCCTTGAGTTGATGTTGAAATCAGCCTCTATGGTCGTGGACAAAACCGATCTTGGTGAAGATGGCCTAGAAATTGGCAAGTTGTACGACTATGACATCATCATATTGGACTTAATGTTACCGGACATGGATGGATTGGAAGTCCTGCGCCGCCTTCGAGATTCCCGTGTTGAAACACCGGTCTTAATTCTATCTGGCCAGACCGAATCTGATATGAAGGTCAAAGGGCTGGGCAGCGGTGCAGATGACTAT
>Ga0316189_10006181_pt1 | contig 11432 bp, 10 predicted proteins | sample LowCovwburrow_MG_FD_204930 | JGI IMG/M metagenome (GOLD analysis project Ga0316189, IMG submission 204930) | Coastal sediment microbial communities from Maine, United States - Lowes Cove worm burrow | ecosystem: Environmental > Aquatic > Marine > Coastal > Sediment | place: USA: Maine... | reverse complement strand
CACTAATAGTTTATAAATTTTTACAAAAATCCATTCAGTGCAACCGTCAGCCAGACGGTATCAGGCGCCAGTCTTTGTGGCGGATTGTCTTTTCAAGCTCATCTGCCAACTCGCACCGTTCCTGTTCTGCCAGGAACCTGCCAATTTCTACCTGCTTGCCCTGGAAGGCTATCGCCAACCGGCTTGGATACCAGGCAATCGGGGAACGCTGTAGCAAAATGCGCGCCCATACGCGCGGGCATTCCCAATGTTCCTGCGGGCTGTTACGCCCCTTTTCTACTGTGACCTTGTCCGCATTAACGGAGACGACCTCACGCACCTGACTGCGTGAAAGACACAGATAAAAAGCAATCCCCAGAACAGCAACTTCAAGACCGGCAAATGGCAACACCGGCCAGAATCCGTGCAAGGCAAATGCAATACCTATTCCCAGGCAACACAGGGAGATGAATGCATAGACCCTTACCGCCCACTGCCATGACAGGGACTGGTTCGGACGAATCACCCAGTGACAGTCCTGGCCTGAAGGATCAAATACGAGCTCTACCACTATCATGCCCAGAGCCGCATCGGCCCGACCGCCCTAAAAACAGAGCGGAGATATTATATTAGAGTTCTCTAAGATTCAATTGAGTAAAACAGTCAGGTATTCACAGCCATTCAGACTACCAGGCAATCCGCCACGAATTTGGCAGAAATTCCTTCATTATATGTAATGGATCCCAAACGTGGACATGCCAGCCGCAGGTCCAATGCCCGCACATTGGCAGCAGCAGCTTCTGACACGGGCAAAATGTGGTTGGCAACCCAGCCGGCCAGCTCACAGCCACTATTGGTAATGGATTCTGCGGTCAGCAAGGCATGGTTCAGGCAACCCAGCCGGATAGCGACCACCAGAATCACCTCCAGACCCAGCGCCACTGCCAGATCAGCCAGGGTCTCCTCGGCATTCAGCGGTACCTGCCAGCCACCCGCACCCTCAACCAGCACACAGTCTGACATCCCTCTTATCTTATTGTATTCATTGTATATTTTATGTATTTCCATGCGCACACCAGCCTGCTCAGCAGCAATGTGCGGGGCGATCGAGGGTGCAAAGCAATAGGGGTTAAGCTGTCTATATTCCAGCGCAACAGAGGCCTGCTGTTGCAGTAGCAATGCATCATTATTGCGCAGACCGGCCGCAGTCGATTCGCCGCCTGACGCCACCGGCTTCATGGCCGCGACCCGGCAACCGCGAGCCTGCATGACCTGCATCAGCCCCAGCGTCACTGCTGTTTTGCCAACACCCGTATCGGTGCCGGTAATAAAATAACCATGGCAGTCAGTCATGGCTGCCAGCCGGACCGGGTGGCTGCAGGCTTGCCAGCGCTACCTCGTTAGCGGCGCTCGCGTGCTTGTTGAGCGGTGACCAGGCGTGCCCGTAGACCACTTCATAACTGGCCGGCAGCACACCGTCCTCACGAAAGCGTTCGTAGGCCTCGGCCAGTTGCTGCATATGCTGTTTGCCGGTCAGGCCACGCGCGCGGCCAGCGGTGACGTTATGTGCACCAATATGTTTCAGCTCCCGCATCAGGGTGCGTAGCTCGCGATAGGTGACGGTAATACGTTCCGAGTCCATTACCGGTTCAGCCCACTGTGTAGCAAGCAGCGTATCACCGACATCATGCAGATCAACAAACGAATTTACATGTGTGTAGCCATCCACCGCTTCCCAGCTGGCACGCAGTTCCATCAATGTATCGGGGCCAAAGGTGGTGAACATCAACAGCCCGCCCGGCGCCAGCACCCGGCGCAGCTCCCTCAATGTCGATTCCAGGTCGGGACACCACTGCAACATCAGGTTGGAGAAAATAAAATCAAAGCTGTCATCTGCAAACGGCAATGTCTCGGCATCGGCACACACGCATTGTGGTTTGCGAAACCATCCGCCACGCCCCTGCACGCGCTGCAGCATGCGCTCGGCAATATCCAGCGCCACAATATCTGCCTTGCGATAGCGTTTTAACAGTACCGCTGTAAAAAAACCGGTGCCGGCGCCCAGATCGAGAATCCGGCGTGGCTGCTGGCGGATGTAATTCAGCCGCTCGACCATGCGGTCACCGATTTCATACTGCAACTCGGCAACGCCATCGTAGGTATCCGCCGCCCGGTCAAACGACCGGCGCGCCAGCTGCTTGTCTATCCGGTATTGACTGTTTTCCTCTGACATAAGCTTTCCATTTTTTCAGGTGCGGACAAGGTCCGCACCAGCGAATCCACTTAACCTCCCTGCACAACATCCTCACACAGAAAACCGGCAATCAACCCGGCAACCCTTTCCGGCTGTGCTAGAAACGGCGCATGCCCGGCACCATCGATCACCTGTAACTGCGCCGCATGAAACAATTCACCGGCCGCCCGCATCGCACTCACCGGCACCAGTGTGTCGCGCTCACCTGCCAGCAGCAGCACCGGGCATTCAATTTTACCGAGCCGGTCACGCAAGTCTGTTGTCCTCAGCAGCTCCAGCCCGGCACGCAGGGCATCCGCATTCGGCTCACCCTGTAGCAGCATGAGAGCGTGCAACATCTTCAGGGCTGCAGCGGAATTTTCACTGCCACGCACCTGCAATGCCAGAAAACGATCCAGGGTGCGCGCATAATCCTCTGCCAACTCGGCCGCAAAAGTATCCAGCAACACAGGCAACATGGCGTTCTGCCATCCCGGCCGGCGCACAAAACACGGACTGCTGGCGATTTCGATGAGCGCATTAACGCGTGTCGGTGCCAGCAGTGCTGCCCGGGCTGCGACCAGACCGCCCAGCGACCAACCCAGCCAGGCCGCACCGGCAGGGGCAACTGATAACAGCGCCCTGGCCATGGCATCCAGAGTTTCCTCACCCTGCCAGTCACTGCGGCCATGTCCTGGCAGATCCACACAGGTCACACGAAAATGCGCCTCCAGCAGGGGTAACAGCGGCTTCCAGATGCCACCATGCAGCCCCCAGCCATGTACCATCATCAAGTCCGGACCGGCACCGGATGTTTGCGTATAGAGCGCCATACCTTAAGCGCAGCCGGAAGCCTGGCCACTCACCATAACGCCTTCAAGTGCCGCCAGCAGGTGGTCCACCTGCTGTTCACTGTGCGTTGCCGAGAACGTGATGCGCAATCGCGACTGGCCTTGCGCCACTGTCGGCGGACGAATAGCGGTGATCAGGATACCCTGCTCGCGCAGCGCCTGGCTAAGCCGTAACGCCTCGGCAGCCGTGCCGGCGATAAGCGGTTGTATCGGTGTGTGTGAATCACACAATGCCAGCCCCAGTTGCCCTGCCCCCTGACGAAATCGTTTCACCAGCTGCTGTAATTGTTCGCGCCGCCAGTCATCCTGCTGAACCAGCCGCAGTGCCACGCGTGTTGCGCAGGCCAGCGCCGCTGGTGGCGCAGTTGTATAGATGTAAGTGCGCGCTTCCTGTATCAACGTTTCGATCAGCTCTTCACTGCCTGCCACAAAAGCACCAAAAGTGCCAAACGCCTTGCCCAGCGTCCCCATCAAAATCGGCACCTGCGTCAAATCAAGCCCGGCTTGCGCAACCGTGCCACGTCCGCCCGGACCGGTCACGCCCAGCCCATGGGCATCATCTACCATCAGCCATGCACCATGTGTGCTGGCAATATCAGCCAGCTGCGGCAGCGGAGCAAGGTCACCGTCCATACTGAAGACGCCATCGGTTGCCACCAGCAATTCACCGTCTGCTGCATTTTGCAGACGCGTTTCAAGATCGTCGGCGTCATTGTGACAATAACGCAGCAGCCGCGCGCCACTCAGGCGCGCACCGTCCAGCAGGGAGGCATGGTTGGTATGGTCGGCAAACACACGATCGCCACGACCGAGCAAGGCGGACATAACCCCCAGGTTCGCCATATAACCGGTGGAAAACAGCAATGCCCGTGGTCGTTGCAAAAACGCCGCCAGTTCTTCTTCCAGCGCATGATGGGCACGGCTGTGCCCGCTAATCAAATGGGCAGCACCACTGCCAGCACCGAAGTCGTCCAGCCCTTTGTGGAAGGCGTCGACGATGTCCGGGTGGTTAGCCAGTCCAAGATAATCGTTACTGCAAAAAGCCAGGTAATCCTTGCCATCAATGTGCGTGTGTATGCCCTGCGACGTCTCGACCACCAGCCGCGAACGGTAGAGCTGTTGCTGGCTGCGCTGCTGCAGCTGTTGGGCGAGGTCTTTCATAACCGGAGAATTCAAATAAATCGCAGGAGCGGCTCGTAGCCGCGAATGGTTTTCTTCAGGCGCATGTTCGCGGCTACGAGCCGCTCCTACAAGATACCCTGTTACGCCGGGTGCAAACCCAGCTTTTCAAACAGGGCATCATCCCTTGCGGTATCCGGGTTGCCAGTAGTCAGCAATTTCTCGCCATAGAAAATGGAATTCGCACCGGCAAAGAAACACAGTGCCTGCATCTCATCACTCATTTCAGAACGACCGGCAGACAAACGTACATAGGAGGCCGGCATCAGCACGCGCGCAGTCGCAATCGTGCGCACAAATTCAAGTGCATCAATATCCGGCTGTTCATCTACCGGCGTACCCTCCACCTTGACCAGCTGGTTGATCGGTACACTGCCGGGATGTTGCGGCAAACTGGCCAGTTCGCAAAGCATCGACACCCGGTCTGCGCGGCTTTCACCCATACCAACAATGCCGCCACAACAGACATTGATACCGGCATCACGCACATGCCTGAGCGTGTCCAGGCGGTCATCGTAAGTGCGCGTCGTTATGATATCGGCGTAGAATTCCGGCGAGGTGTCGAGATTATGGTTGTAATAATCCAGCCCGACCCGTTTCAGCTCAGCCGCCTGTGTTTCGTCCAGCATGCCCAGTGTCGCGCAGGTCTCCAGCCCCTCGGCACGTACCCGGTCGACCATCTCCAGCACCCGCTCAAAATTCTTGCCCTTCGGGTTGCGCCAGGCGGCGCCCATACAAAAACGCGAGGCACCTGCCTGTTTGGCGCGTTTGGCGGCCGTGACCACCTCCTCAATGTCCATCAGGCGCTCGGGTTCCAGGCCAGTGTCATAGTGCACGCTCTGGGGGCAATATTTACAGTCCTCCGGACAGCCGCCCGTCTTGATGCTCAGCAGGGTGCTGATCTGTACGGCATTGGGATCAAAATTCTGCCGGTGTACCGTTTGCGCCTGAAATAACAACTCATTGAAAGGTAACTCAAATATCGCTTTTACCTCGGCGAGCGACCAGTCATTGCGCACGGCGTTTTCAGGATTTTCCGACAGACAGGCAGTTTGCGTATTCATAGGCTTGTTTCACCAGGGTTTCCAGAGTCGAGACTATGGGGCCGTTCATTTTTCCTGTCAACCGGGGGAAGACACGATGGTTTACAAGCTAAAAGAGATACTGGCGGCGCTGTTCCCTGGCCGCTGTCGGCTGTGCAGCAGCCGTACCCCAACCGCGCCGGGGCTCTGTCTTCCCTGCCGCAATGAGGCACCCTGGCTGGCACACGTCTGCGCCTGCTGCAGCCTGCCACTCCCGGCCGCTTGCGATGACAGCCTCTGCGGGCGCTGCCAAAAACAGGCACCGGCATTCGACGCCACCACGGCACTGTTTCATTACCGACCGCCGGTTGATTACCTGATAAAACGACTGAAGTTCGCCGGCGAACTGGCCATCGGACCGCTACTGTCGGGGTTACTGGCACAACGGCTGGCAGACCGTGATACTGCATTACCTGAATTGCTGATTCCGGTACCCCTGCACCGCTCGCGCTTACAGCAACGCGGCTTCAATCAGGCAACCGAGCTGGCACGCGTCGTTGGCCAGCAGCTGGAAATCCGCAGCACCCACCGGCTATGCCTGCGCAACCGGAAAACAGAACCGCAATCCCTGCTCACCCACAATGCACGTCGACTGAATTTACGCAATGCTTTCACGGTAACCACAGAAAAATTACCCGCACATGTCGCCATCATTGACGACGTCATGACGACCGGCCACACCGCCAATGAGCTGGCACGTGCGCTGAAAGGTGCCGGCGCCAGGAAGGTCGAAGTCTGGGTTATTGCACGGGCCGGTTAAGCGGCCGGCGTGGCAAACATGTAGTCGAACAAAATACCGAGGAAGATCACCGCGCCGAACCAGTTATTGTTGAGAAAGGCCTGGAAGCAGGCTTCACGTTCACGGAACCGTATCAGGTATTGCTGCCAACCGGCAAAACCGGCAGCAAGCAGCACCGCAAGGTAATAGATCAGGCCAAGCTCTGCCTGCTGACCGATCATCAACAGACAGGTCAGTAACATCACCTGAATAATCGCAATAATCTGGCGATCCGAGTCACCAAACAGGATTGCCGTTGATTTCAGCCCCAGCACCCGGTCATCCTCTCGATCCACCATGGCATAGAGGGTGTCATAAGCCGTTGCCCACAATACCGTGGCCACAAACATCAGCCAGGCCAGCTGCGGCACGCTGCCGGTCTGAGCAGCAAAGGCCATGGGAACCGACCAGCCAAATGCGATACCGAGAAACACCTGCGGCAGATGAGTGACACGCTTCATGAACGGATAAATCGCGGCGAGCAATACGCCGATCACCGACAGGCCTACTGTCAGCAGGTTCAATTGCAGTACCAGCAGCAGCGCCAGCAGGCATAAAATTACGAACAGTGCCTTTGCCTCCCCGGTACTGACCCGGCCAGCCGTCAACGGCCGGTTCTGGGTGCGCGACACATGGCGATCAAAATCACGATCTGCATAATCATTGATTACACACCCGGCAGAACGCATCAGCACAACGCCGGCCACAAATATCAGCAACACCTTTGGATCCGGATTACCGGCGCTGGCGATCAGCAAGGCCCACAGCGTCGGCCACAACAACAAAAAAATACCGATCGGCTTGTCGAGCCGCATCAGACTGGCATAGTCACGCAAGCGTGTGAATTTCGATGAGGACATCGTCATGGTTTTAGGTCGCATTCATAATACGGGTTATCATTTTTTCAGCTGCCTCTCCAGCCTGGCAGCATCGGGCTGGCAGCAGGGAAATCCGGTAAAAATATCTCACTGACCAGCAGCGGCTTGCCGGAGAGCCGAAACACCGAACGCCGACCCCGGATGGATGCAGGCTGGTGCTGCATGTGCGCCGTGGCAGCAGCGAAGACAGCCTGCCCCGGAAAAATTTCCGCCATATCGCCGGGTTGCATAGCCAACGCCTGCGCTTCATCCAGGCGGGGCATGGTCTGCAGCTGTGACAGAACCTGCACCCTGAACCCGCGTGGAGATTTCCCGGGACACAGCTGCTGCAGGCGCAGGGTCAGCGACTCCCGGCCAGGCAACCAGTCAGACAGGTCTGCGGGTATGCTGCTGCGCAGGAAATAGCGGTGCGGTTTCCAGCGGGTAGCTCGGTTATGCGGGGTTACGATAGCCAATTGTTCATTCAGGTGCAGTTAGGACAGGCAAGACTATCACAGGATATTGCAGCAGTTGCCGTTGTGAATATTCTGCAGGAGCGAATCTCATCTTATACCTCACCGTAATTTACCGCCTCACCCAGCCAGCGACGGATCAGCGGAGAGACATTATCCGGGGCGTCAGCCAGCAACTGACTGGCCGCCTGTTCAACAGCACCCAGCAGCGCTTCATCGCGCAACAGGTCGGCAATATGGAACTGCATCTCACCGGTCTGACGTGTACCCAGCACTTCACCGGGACCGCGCAATTCCATGTCCCGGCGTGCGATTTCGAAACCGTCTCCGGTCTCGCGCAATACCGCAAGTCGCTGCCGCCCGGATTCGGAAAGTGGCGGCTGGTACAGCAACACACAACTGCTCTGCCGGCTGCCACGACCGACACGGCCGCGCAGCTGGTGCAACTGCGCCAACCCCAGCCGCTCCGGATTTTCAATGATCATCAACGAAGCATTTGGCACATCGACACCCACTTCAATGACTGTTGTTGCCACCAGCAAGTCCAGATTACCGGCCTTGAAAGCTGCCATCAGGGTTTCCTTTTCCGCCGCCTTCAGCCGTCCGTGCACCAGTCCGATACGGGTCTCCGGCAAACAGCCGGCAAGAAACTCTGCGGTTTTTTCTGCCGCCTGGCACTGCAGAACATCCGACTCTTCAATCAGGGTGCACACCCAGTAAGCCTGCTGCCCCCCGGCGCAGGCCTTGCGCACCGACTGAATCACTTCGTCACGTCGCTGCTGGCTGAGTGCCACGGTTTTCACCGGTTGCCGCCCGGGTGGCAGCTCGTCAATCACCGAGGTATCCAGATCCGCATACACCGTCATGGCGAGCGTGCGCGGGATCGGTGTTGCCGTCATCACCAGCTGGTGCGGACGCTGCCCCGCCTGCCGCCCCTTGTCACGCAACGCCAGACGCTGGTGCACACCGAAACGATGTTGCTCGTCGATGATAACCAGTCCGAGGCCGGCAAATTCTACCTCTGCCTGAAACAGAGCATGCGTACCGACAATAACCGCACCGGCGCCGCTGCTGATTGCCTGCAAGGCAGACGCGCGCGCCTTGCCCTTCAATTTCCCGGCATGCCAGACCACGGCGATACCCAGCGGCTGCAACCAGTCACTGAAACTGCGGAAATGCTGTTCCGCCAGCAACTCGGTCGGCGCCATTAATGCCACCTGGTAACCGGCCTGCACCACGCTCAGTGCCGCGCAGGCAGCCACTACTGTTTTACCGGAGCCGACGTCACCCTGCACCAGCCGCGCCATCGGATGCGTACGCGCAAGATCCTCGCGGATATCGTTGATCACCCGTTGCTGAGCACCGGTCAGCGTAAACGGCAAGGCCGCTAAAAATTTCTCTGCAAGCGCAGATTTCCCGGCAAAAGCAACGGCCGAGGTGTGTTCTGCACGCAGGCGCACCCGACGTAAACTCAGATGGTGAGCCAGCAACTCTTCAAAGGCCAGCCGCTGCTGTGCCGGATGCCTGCCGGCAGCCAGCATCTCAATCCGGGCATCCGGTGGCGGGCGATGTACGTAGCGCAGTGCCGCCTGCAGAGAAGTCATCTTGAAAGAGCGCGCCAGTTCGGGTGGCAACCAGTCGATCAAGCTGCCGGCAGTACTCGCATGACCACCATCAAGAAACGTCAGCGCCTGCTCGGTAAGTGAGCGCAGGGTCAGCTGATGCACGCCTTCGGTAGCAGGGTAAACCGGTGTCAGGTGTTGTTCAACGGCGAGTTCCTCGCCTGCCGTCAGCAGGCGATACTCTGGATGTATCATCTCAGCGGACCCGGCGGTACCGCGCGTTTCCCCGTAGCAACGAATTAGCTTGCCACGTTCAAACCCGGACTGCTGTGCCTTGCTAAAATGAAAAAATCGCAGTGTCAGCGCGCCGCTGCCATCACTGATTCGGACCAGCAATGAACGGCGCCGGCCAAAACGCACCTCGGCCAGCTCAACCTCGCCAACCACCACCGCAAACTGGCCCGACTGCAGGGCACCCATCGGCACTACACGGGTACGATCCTGGTAGCGTGATGGCAAATGAAACAGCACATCCTGAACGGTACGGATGTGCAAGCGCGCCAGCTTCTCCGCCACCCGCGCACCGACGCCCTTGAGCACCGTCACGGGAAGCTGATCGAGATTGTCGGTTTTTTCAGACAAACTTTATGATGAAATCAAAAAGAAGCCCGCCACTTTGATTTATAGCTATTAGCTAGCCAATTCCATCACGGCGTCCATTTCTACCTGCGCCCCCCTGGGCAAGGCAGCAACACCCACGGCAGCCCGGGCAGGATACGGTGGCGTGAAATACTCGGCCATCACCTCGTTGACGATGGCAAAGTGACCAAGATCCGGCAGGAATACATTGAGTTTGGCGACATCTGCAAGGGAACCGCCGGCCGCCTCCGCAACCGCAGACAGGTTATCAAAAACCTGTCTGATCTGGACCTGCATATCACCCTCCACCAGCTCCATGGTGTCCGGTAGCAACGGAATCTGCCCGGAAAGATAAACCGTATTACCGCAACGCACGGCCTGCGAGTAGGTGCCGATAGCCTGCGGTGCGCGCTCGGTCTGGATGATTTCACGGCTCATGATGTTTCCTCATTTAATAATGATATGTCTGAAAAATGACAATGAAGACGGCACGCATCAACCCTTGGTGCGGGTTATCTTTATCACGGACGGGAGACTGCGCACCCGGCGCATTACCCTGGCAAGATGCTGGCGGTTGTGTACCGTCAGTCTGAATAACAGATTGTTGGTCAGCCCGTCGCGTTCTTCAATACCAACATTTTCGATATTGGAATCTGTATCTCCGATGATCGTAGCGACCCTTGCCAGCACACCCCGGTGCTCTTCGACAATAACACTGATCTCAACAGGAAACTCTTCATCAAGGCCGGGCTCCCATTGCACATCAATACAGTTCTCGGCAGGATACTTGTCATCAGCAATATTTCTGCAGGCCTGGGTATGAATCATCATGCCGCGACCTCCGGTAATCACGCCGACGACCGGATCACCGGGAATCGGACGACAGCATTTTGAAAACCGGGTGACCATGCCCTCGCTACCCTTGATCACCAGTGGTTGCATGGCCGTTCCATTATTTTCCGCGTCACTGCCGCCTTGCCCTGACGGGGCCAGCGCCTGCGCCACCAGCACCGAGGAGCGCCGACCCAGGCCGATTTCAACCAGTAGATCCTCCTCTGTTTTCAGGTGATAGTCATCCAGCAAGGCACGCACACGCTTGCCAGGAACCTTGTCCGCAGAGGTTTCAAACACACCCAGTGCACGCTCCAGCATTCGGCGGCCCAGCTCAACAGCCTCTTCACGCTTCAGGTTCTTTTGATAATGGCGAATATTGGAACGCGCCTTGGCAGACACCACAAAACTCAGCCACGCGGGACTCGGATGCGCACCGACTGCAGTGACAATTTCCACTGTCTGCCCGTTGCGCAGCACGGTGCGCAACGGCACCAGCTGCCGGTCAACCCGGGAAGCAATACAGGTATTGCCAACATCGGTATGCACGGCATAGGCAAAGTCAACAACAGTGGCGCCGTGCGGCAGCTTCATGATCTCGCCAGCCGGTGTGAAGACGTAGACGGCATCGGGAAACAGATCAAGCTTGACGTTTTCAAGAAATTCCAGAGAATCACCGGCATGCGTTTGCATCTCCAGCAGTTCACGCAACCACTCGCGCGCACCGGCATTCATCTGGTCAATATTTTCTTCGCTGCCCTTGTACACCCAGTGTGCCGCCACGCCTGACTCGGCAATCTTGTCCATCTCTTCGGTGCGAATCTGCACCTCGATCGGCACGCCGTAGGGCCCAAACAGAATACTGTGCAGGGACTGGTAACCGTTCGCTTTCGGAATGGCAATATAGTCCTTGAATTTACCCGGCACCGGCTTGAACAGGTTGTGCATGATGCCCAGCGCCCGGTAAC
>Ga0316189_10006180_pt1 | contig 11434 bp, 14 predicted proteins | sample LowCovwburrow_MG_FD_204930 | JGI IMG/M metagenome (GOLD analysis project Ga0316189, IMG submission 204930) | Coastal sediment microbial communities from Maine, United States - Lowes Cove worm burrow | ecosystem: Environmental > Aquatic > Marine > Coastal > Sediment | place: USA: Maine... | reverse complement strand
GAGAACGGGGGCGTCTTTACGTCTCCATGCATCCATACAAGTGGCTTATCTTTTGGACTCATCGTAGACGACATCATATGTCATAACTGACATATTGTAAAGGGTCTCGAAGGGCCGGTATTGGCCGACTCCAGCCGCTCAGGTGATAAACTCTTGATCGACTGCTGCTGACCCGAAGCAGCCGGTCAAAATTGCGGCGTTGCGGATCCGAGAGTGCCGCGCTAGCAATGCAGGTTTCATAGACTCGTACAGAGCAACAACTTAAATATCAGGAGAATGAGATGGGTGACTTAGGATTTTGGCCATTGGTTCATTTGGCGCTGCTGATCTATGCTGCTGTACAAATATTCGGTAGTTCTGCTGACACGACCAAGAAGATCATCTGGGTCTTGATCGTGGCGTTGTTCCCACTTATTGGATTAATTGTGTGGTTCTTTATTGGTCCAGGGACACCTAAGAAGTAGCCACTGAGCGGCCGCTTCACGTCGCATAGCAGCCGCTCGAAAAATCTGACGTAATATGACGGCTTGTGACCCACAGCAGCCATTGACTGCAAACCGGCTCATACAGGAAGCAAGCTTGCGACCGTCTCGACGAAAGACTCGAAGACCAGGTATTTGGAGACAGACAGCTGTCCTCGGTGTGTGTTGCTTCACGTTGCTCGGCTGTGAAGTTCGATCGTTGTACGGCATTGAGCTGGTCGACTTCGATGAGGCCGAACAGTGGAAGGTCATCAAGAAGAGTAACTACAGCTTGTACCTATTGGTTGCCGCCAGTCCTGAGGCGCCTGGGATTACGTTTGTCGCGTTATCCAACGACCAGCCAGCCGAACCGCAATGGGATTGGGCGAAATATGAATCTCTGCCTCCGGACAAAAGGGCGTCGATGTTCGGTAGCTTTTATGATCAAAAGTATCGCGATCTAAGCGTTTCGCACACCTTACCGTGCCCGCTCGCGGCAGAGAGTTTCGATCAACGCGAAAGTGCGCAGGAAATCGCTTATGGCCGGTGGCTGCACAACCTACCAAGCGATGTCATCGGGCTTCATCCTAAAGGTGTATCGGTAAGAGTACCGATTGCCGGCTGCGATGGGCGATCGAAATTGCCGGCTGGTGACATAGAGGAGTTCACGGTGACCGTCGATAGCGAAGGCGTTGAAGAAACCAAGAAGCTCCAAGTCAGATTTCGGGTTTACCTAATAGACAAGGAAACTCACTGGCTTTTCTAGCGTCCGTTTCTGGCCGAAATGGGCCTTATGTCTTGGCTCAAGTTGAATGACGGCTAAGCGCGCGGAAGCCGCCGGCCACGCACTTCGGGCTATACTTTCCGCCTGTGACCCAAAGCGCACGGTCGATGATCAGGTCCGTAAGCTTGCTTTGGCAGTGCGAATTGTCTAGGGGACTACGTGTTGCGCATCAAAAACATCAAGCACTTACTGCTAACTCTTTTGATTTCGATCTTGGTCACATCCTGCGCAACGACGGGGCAGTCTCCAGGAGTGCGAAAAAACAGTCTTCCTCAAATTAGCGAGGCAGGCACGCTTTCCGACGGATATGGAATTCTCCTGATGTCAGCGGGACGCAAGCAGAAGGCGGCTAAGGAAGACGGCACAAACTTCGCCGGTATCTTGCCATTCGTCAGCTATCATCTTTTGCGCAAGACCAGTGACCTAGAGTATGAGGAACTTGCTTTCATACCTGCTGAAGCAGGTTTCTCCAATCAACTGGACAAGGGGTATTACGGTTTTATTCACTATCGTGAACTTCCAGCCGGAGAGTATTTGGCTATCGGCAATGAGTCCCGCGGTGGAAGTCTTTACGCGGGCGGAGTAATTCTGGGCCCCGGTAATCGAACAACAGATATCGCATTCACTTTTATCATCGAAGCTAACAAGGTCAATTACGTAGGCGAACTCATGACTATGAAGGGTTTTCTACGAAACGAAGACATTCGCGTACTTGACGCCCACACACGAGATGTCGAGTTTCTGTACGCTGAGCACAATGAAACTAGGGAGATTCCGCTTTCTGTCCAGTTAGCCAAGCCGGCAGATTTTGACGACCTGCCTATTCCCGAGGTTCTTCAATAGACTGTTTTCGACTTGCGATAATACCGGCTCTTTATAGTTGGAGATTCTGAGTCTAGCGACCGCTTCTGGCCGACTGCCGAAGTTCGCCAGGATGAATACCGAGGGGCCGGTATGCGTGCAGAAGCTGCCGGTCGAGCGATTCGCGGTATAATTTCCGCCACTGACCCGAATCGGCCGTTCGTTAACCGTCCGGGCTCTAAATCTTTCAGCATCGATATGACGCTTAAACTTCGATTACTTGATGGCCTTCCAGTTTACGGTGAAATGGCCATCGCTTATCCGGAGTCGTTTGGGAAGACCGGGCGACAAGGAACGGTGGTCGAATTTGAGACCGACAAAAGAGGTTGGGTTGGGAACTTCCAGCCGGGCTTGTACGGTCTCGACCGCGCGGAACAACACCCCAACAAACGTGACGGCATGGTTATCGCCGCTGGCGATCTTTGGGTTGTCGATGCAGACACCGGCGCGGCCGAATGCTTGCTACCCGCTGTTTATTCAGCGATCCCTATGGCCGACCGCAGCGGTTGGGTATTTAGCAGGCAAGACATCGCGCTGGCAAGATTTGGGCCAGAAGGAATCGTCTGGCACACCAAACGCCTTTCTTGGGACGGATTTGATCAAGTACAGATTTCTGGCAGAAAGATTACCGGGCTTGCTTACGACCCGATGGGTGATACTTGGGAACCATTCGAGGTCGATCTGCAAACTGGAGAATCAGTTGGCGGAAGTTATTTGATGGACGACGGGGATGAGTGGGAGCGGTTGGCGTCTCCACGCGTTTGATCTAACGGCTGCTTGTGGCCGTTCTGAGACAGTCACGATTGAGCAAGATGGGGGGCTGGTATGCGCTCGAAAGCAGCCGGCCAGGTGATAAACTGTTGCCAGACCGCTGCTGACCCTTACCAGTCACCATCATTGTGGCTGCTTCTAGGGCATTATTGCGTCACAGCGTTCCATTCAAGTTGTCCTCAGAGACAGGCCAGATAGACAGTCCACCTCAGCAGGTGCTTAGGGCCATACTTGTAACATATCGTGCCAATTGCAGGCGCTTATCTGCATAGGTCATCGCCTCCCATTGCTCTCGGCTGTTTGCCAGCAAAATACGCTCGACTGGGGCCATAGTCACTGGGTCGCCCATGTCCGCAGCGCGGACTTCGACTTGTCGATAGAAACACTCGCGATCTTCGTTATTAAAGTATCGCACCAGCGAATCAGGAAATCTGACTTTTAGCTCGGACAGTGTAAGCGGTCCCCGTAGATCGCCGTCGACAGTAAAGAAATCAGGCAAAGCCGAGTACTCCAGGGCTTTGCTGGCATCTTGCCCACCACTGAGGTGCTCGATTTGCCTGACGATGAACACCTCGCAGCTCGCGTTAGACGATTTCTTGAGATACCCGTTGATTCCGTATGTCCCTGAGATCCGCATTTCGGGAATGCCATTGTTCACGGCTATGTTGACGTAATCAGTCTCATCGATGGACGCAATCTTGATTTTTTTCCCGTCGACCATGAGGACGCTAACAGAACCGCCAATCGGTGTGGCGAAGTGTTCGTATGTGCCGACGTACTGGTACTTTGGCCCGGTGCTGACTGCTTCTGCCCCGTTGGACTCCGGGTTGTAAGGATCTTTAACAGAGCTTGACAGTGTTCCACCTGTGCCGCAGCCAGCGAGGACAACGATCAAGACAAAGACTCTTGGCATATCGAATTCTCCGTGGTTGTACCGAGAGTATTGCAGAGCACGGTGTACAAGGAAAACAGTACATTCATTTGTAGTTAACAACGGCCTCTGGCCGATCTGAGACGGTCGCCAGAAAGCTAACTGAGCGGCTGCTTCGCGTCGCATAGCAGCCGGTGGGAAAAATTGGGGTAAAATGACGGCTTGTGCCCCAACGCAGCCAGTGGGAATTTGTACTACATCTGACAAGGATTCATGAGTTGAATGCAATAAAGGCCTTAGCAATCGTAGTCATGTTGATGATATTTGCCAGCAGCTACGCAATAGACGACACGCCAGAGAATCGCCAGGCGCAGGTGAAACGATATTTGGAAGCCGTGCCGCCCGACGATCTATTTGCGGACATGAGCAAGAGCTTGGCGATGAACTTTCCTCCGTCGGAACGAGCGGATCTACGCAGATTCATGGAGGAAGTCGTTGATATAGACGCTATTACCGATGCAATGGTGGCGTCAATGGTGAAACATTTCACCGCTGATGAAATCGCGGCGATCGCGGATCTATACGAGTCCGATGTGGGTCAGTCAGCGATGAAGAAAATGGGAGTGTATATGGCTGAGGTCATGCCAGTGATTGAAGCCGAGATCATGAGGGCTGTTGGTGAGCTCCAAAAGGAAAAAGCGGAGGCAAACCGCGAGCTGCCAGATCCCGAAGAATAAACTTCCACCACCAGGGTCCGCGCCTGGCCGAGAGCAGTAGTTCGCCTGGCGACTGAGTGAGCGGCTGCTTTACTTCGCATATCGGCCTGTCGAGAAACATACGTTATGATGGCTGCTGACCCGAAGCGGACGTTAAGGAATCACGTATCGAGGTTTATCTCATGGATATCAACATGACTTTGGCTGGCCAGTTTTTTGTGTGTCATATTTTAGTGGCCGCTGCTTGTACTGCGTGGTATGCCCGGCGACCGAGCGTTCATACTACTGGAGGCGCTTTGCTCGTAGTCTTTGCGTGGCTTATACCTTTCTTGGGCGTTTTGTGTCTCACAGTCTTTCTAATTGCGTCTACGAATTTAAGTACATCTGGTAAGCAGGTATCGCCGACTGCGAATATTCTCTGAGCAACCCCCTAAAGGCCGCTTGTGGCCGGAAGCCGCCCATCACCCTGGCTAAGTGTGAACGGCTGGTAAGCGCTCGAAAGCAGCCCCTCCAGTGATAAACTACTCAAAGACTGCAACCCAAAGCGGCCTGTCGAATAATCTCGGTTTCGGTAACACTGGATGCATGCACGCACATGGAAACTCGCAGCAATTGTTGGACTGCTGATAGGACTGGTCGTTTCTGCGACGATGACATTTGTGGACTGGCGGCTCAACCCTGCGAGTATATTTCACAGCGAACGCGGGACGGATTGGACCGTCGTAACCGAGACCGCACTTAGTTGGTTGGGGCCGGTCGCATTGGTGGCATTCTTGGCAACAGTGATCGTTCTATATTCAGTTGCTTGGATCAGAAAAAGCTAGCAGATTAGCTCTGATCGTCTGCTAGTGGCCGAAAGCGGAAGCTCGTAGTTTCCGCAAACCGGACACTCTCGCGACCGCTATCTGGAAAACCGACCATTGGCAGTCCGACACTCTTAGTTACAGAAATCGTCACCCAGGGTAACGACGAATCAATGTGCTAGCCGTGTATTTCCGACAACACTAATTACAAGAAAACATATTCGCAGGTATTCATTTCCGCCATAGACATCATAAGGCGTAAATTTGTCATTGCCGTATTACAGTATCGACTTCTAGACTCAGTGCCGGAGGGCTACTGCCATGAAAAACGCCATAGTATTGTTGACGCTCCTATTCTCCGCTCCCAGCTTCGCGGCGCCGTCCGACGAAGAACAGATCAGATCAAATTTGGTCGATATGTGGGCTGCACTAGAGGAGGGCGACATTGAGCAGTACGCGAAATACGTACATTCTGACTACACCGTATTCGGGGAAGGTGATGTTTACCTTGCCGAAGGCAAGGCGCTCGAACTGCGCAACATGACAGACTGGGTCGGACGCGCGAGCGATGTTCACACTGAAATGCACCATGCATCGGTGACCGTGCGGGGCGATACGGCCTGGGCGACATACTACTGGACAGACGCCGGCTATACCGACCAAGGTCGGTTCACGAGTCGCGGAAAGTCTACCCGCATATTCGTACGCGAGAACGGGCGCTGGTTGTGTATTCATGGACATTTCACGGCCGTAGAGTAGAAGAAAAATAGGGGTCGAACCGATTTCTCGCTGTTTCATGACCGCTTCTGGCCGTTCTGAGACGGTCGCCAGGAAGCTAACTGAGGGGCTGCTTCACCGCGCATAGCAGCCGCTCGAATAATCTGAGGTAATATGACGGCTTGTGACCCATAACGGACATACGGTCCGGGGCGGTGGATGGCGGACCTGATCTGCCCCAGCCGGATTCGCTTCCGAGATATCGAAACAGTGGGAGTCACGCCCCGCTGCCAATGAGAACGAACTCATTCGGCGGCCCCGTTTCGTTCAACTGACCGCCCTCAGTACAACCCATAATTGACGGATTCCGGCGATAGCCGAGAATAGCGATTCGGGGTAATGGCAGTGAAAATTACTCATTACTTGTACAACGCATTTCTGGTCGAAGAGGGTGAGGCAACAGTTGTCATCGATCCCGGCCAGAATCTCTGGATCTTTGACCTCAGAAGTCTGGTCCCGCAAGAACAGTGGCCGACCGCTACCCATATCGTCATCACGCACGGTGATCCTGATCATCACTGGCAGTCGGACCGTGTCGCTGCCGTGTCGGGCGCCCACGTCGTGTGCGGTGTCGGTCTGACGCGCGTTCAGAATGGAGAAACGCTCGTTGTCGATCCGCGTGGTCGAGGGCTTTCGTCCTGGGTCCCGTTCGACAACCTTCACCCGCTCGACGTTGGCGAGTCCATTGAGCTCGATGGCGTAACTATCGAGGCAGTCAAATCAGTGCACGGGCCCATCGCTGTGCCACTGCTTGGATTCACGTTCAGACAGGAGCCCGGTCCGGACGAACGTGTTGGCCTCGGTTCGATGGCTTTCAAGATCACAATCGGGAACAAATCAATATTGAATCTGGGTGACTCACTGCTCCTGGCCGATTGGGAGGGCCTCAGGCCGACTGTGCTAATGCTCCCGATCGGGGGTATTGGCCGGAATACTTGGACGATGGATGTCGACGACGCAATCAAGGCGGTTGAGCTGATCGATCCGGAACTGGTCATTCCCTGTCACTACAGTGTTCCGTTTCTCTGGAAGAAGAAGTTTGCGGTTGCGGATGATGCAAGGTTTAAACGCGACGTAGAGGCGCTTGGAAAGAGATGCAGAATTCTCGGGGCTGGTGACGTTGTTACCGTATAACCCTGGAGGCATTGGTATGAAGAATAGGACAGAAGACAATGCGTTTGATGTGATTGTCATAGGTTCCGGGATGGGTGGTATGGCCGCTGCTGCCGCGTTGTCGAAGGCCAGACACAAGGTGCTCTTGTTGGAGCAATACGAGACGCTTGGCGGCCTGTCCCACAGCTTTTCCATCGACGGTTTTTCCTGGGATGCTGGCATCCACTACCTCAACTGCGTGGCCCCGGAAGATCGCGAGCGCCATATTCTCGACTGGCTGTCAGACACACCGATCGAATTGGCCTCGATGGGAGCCATCTATGACAATCTGCATATTGGCGAAGCCGCCCCGCTGGCCTTGTCCCGTCCCTACGAGGCGCAAGCTCGCGATCTCAAGGACCGTTTCCCGGACGAGGCGGAAGCTATCGACGCGTGGATCGCCGCGCTTAAGGAAGGCAGGGAGGCGATCCTGAAGGTCACAATGACCCGCGCGATGCCCGAGATTATAGGCTCGGCACTGAAATGGTGGCACAGCCGCGCCATCGAACGCTGGTGCATGCGGACGACGCAGGAGGTGATTGACGCGATCACCGGGAACCCCAACCTGGCCGCCGCCTTCGCCGCGCAATGGTTCGACCATGGCGGCAGGCCCAGTAAGGCAAGCTTCGCGATGCATGCCCTGATTACCGGGGCCTACCTGGAAAGCGGCGCCTGGTATCCCAAAGGCGGTGGCGCGGCCTTTGCCGACCACATCCTGCCGACGATCACGAAGGCCGGGGGTGAAGCGAGGGCGAATACCAAGGTCGAGACGCTTCTTGTCGAGGACGACCGGGTCGTCGGCGTGCGCACGGTGCAGGGGGAGGACATACGCGCCGATGCAGTGATTTCGGATATCGGGGCGCGTGAGACAGTGAACCATCTTCTGCCCGCCGATTGCGGGCATCAGGACTGGATCGACGAGATCCGTGGCCTGCCGCACTCTGTCGCCCACTTCAGCCTGTTCGTGGGCTTCGAGGGCGATATCGAGCGCGCCGGGGCGACGCGCTCGAACCACTGGATCTACCCGGGCGGAAAAGTCGACGTCGTCTGGACCGACGCGCCCGACAGTCCGCCGCCCGGCCTCTTCGTGTCCTTCGCCTCGTTGAAGGACCCTGGTCATGACCCCGGACCGTCGCAGAAATACGCGGGCGAAATCGTCGCCTGGGCCGACTGGTCGGTGGTGGAGAAATGGGCCCACATGGAGCCGGGCGCGCGCGGCGAGGACTACCAGGCCTTAAAGGCTCGAATCGAGGACGCAATGTTCGCGCAGTTCGAGGCCTATTTCCCCGAGCTGGCCAAGCTCGTCGTGTTCCGCAATCTATCGACGCCGCTTACGACCCGCGCGATCACGGGGCATCACAAGGGCGCATTCTACGGGATCGACACGACGCCTGAACGATTGATGAGCGAGGCGTTGCAAACCCGGACGCCTGTCCCGGGTCTCTTCCTCGCCGGTCAGGATGTCTTGAGCCCCGGTATCCCCGGGGCACTTTGGGGCGGCGTGCTGGCCGCAGCTACCGTCGACCCGGGGTTGTTTCGGCAGCTTCCCGGTTAAGAGGTGACTCGAAACGAGACTTTGCTGTCCAGCCGACGCGATCGTTGACCGTCGAACAACTCACCTGAATGGCCGCTTGTGAGCCGTTGGCAGCCTTTCAATTCCGGCGTTATCAAGGCGTCTGAATGTTCGGTCTTGAGGATAGCGGACCTTTGTTGAGCTAAACTAAGTTTGACAACAGTCGTCCGTCTTCCCTCGCGCGTATCTTGATTTGGAGCATCGTTGTTCAGACTCTCTATTGCACTCTTTGCGTTCGTCGGCCTAAGTTTGCTCTTGGTAGGTTGCGTGTACTTATCGCTGAGCCAATTTATGCCTTACCACGCGGAGGCGCTTCAGCTTGATTGGAGTAGTTTAGACGCGAACTTCCAGGGCTTGATTCTCGGCTTCCTGAAAGGGCTTGGTAGCGGTGCTTTCGTCGCCGGGACTGCTGTCTTGTGGATGGCCGGAAAGTCACTAAGAGAGAGTCCGCGGCCATTTGTTGTGCTCATGCCATTCGTTGCAACCAGCTATTCGTCACTCCTATGTTTCGCTACGTATACCGTCTATGCGAATACTCCGGGTAACCCGCCACTTCTTCTAAATTTCCTGTTAGTTGTAGCAAGCGTGTTGGCTTCAGTAGCACTTGCTGTATCGCGACGCGACGTCGCCGGTAAGTGAAAGCGCGTCCAAATACCGAACGTCCGGTACTGGCCGTTCTGAGCCAGTGGCGTGGATCTGATTTGGGCGGCTGCTTTGCCCCTGGAAGCCGCCAGTCGCCTGATTTCAGGTAGACTTTGCGCTGATGACCCAAAGCCGACACTCAGGGATCGAGCCAGTTGACATGTGGATCGCCCTTCTTGTTAGCGTGAGTCTTGCCAATGTTTGGAGCCAACTATGACTGACCAAATCGATACTTTTTTTGGCGCATGGCAACTTGAATCCCGAGATGAGAGGCTCGAAAGAATCACCAACACCGTTGCTTCGAGCATCGTGTATGTTAATCCGCGGACGCCAGAACCCATAACCAGCATCGGCGCTCTTTGTGAGTATGTTGGGATGTTCTCCGCGAATGCACCCGGTTGGTCTGCGAAGGTTGTGGCAAGCGACACAATTGCCGGCGTAACGCGCGCTACCATTGCTTTCAGTGGAAAGGGGCCTGATGGCACAGAGCAAACGCAGCTGGGCCAATACTTCATTGAATCAGATGGAGATTTGATCTCCAGAATGGTTGGCTTTGTGGGTATTGGCGCGCCGACAGGGTCTTGAATGAATGGCCGGAAGTGGCCGAACTGAGCCGGTGGTGTCGGGCTGAATTGTCCGGCTGCTATGCCCCTGGAAGCCGCCAGTCGGCTGATTTCAGGTAAACTTTCCGCTGATGACCCAAAGGGGACGTTGGTAAAGCGTATATTTCGTTGCCTTCGTCGACCGTAGGAATAACGCCATGAATTTAGTATGGAAAGACCAAGAGGCGGAAGCTCCTTCTTGTTCCGGCGGCCTTCTTGGCTGATTCAGAATGACCCTAGACGGCATCACCTCCACCCTGCCCATATCGTACAAGTCGCCGTTGACATTGAGGGCATACGATTCGCTTCCGGGCAACCCCGTCACGATAGGTATCGCTTTCACCATTGTCCTGCTCATAACATTTTTCGTCGGTAGAGCACTTGTCGACGGCGCCAACAGCTCTACGCCGGATGACCTTCGGGTCGCTATCACACAGATCTTGATCATGGCTTACAGCGGCTCCGCATATGCCTATTTGCTAATGACTGCACGCAAGTCCACACAGGATCTTTCGACCATTGCTCGAGACCTGCCACATTCGCAGACGATTATCGATCGCGCTGGCAAGCATCCGTGGTGGATAATGTTGCTGGTCGGTGCTGCGAGCTATCTGCTCATTGGTGTGGCCGTCACAAATGCGACGACGCCCGAGCCCGTGAACCCGTGGGAATGGCAAGCTTGGAACTACGACGTCTTCTGGCATCGGATCACGACTGTATTTTTCGTGTGGTGGATGGGCTCTTTCTGCTATGTGATCGTAGTGGAGTCCGCTCGGCTGTCGAGTATGTCGGACAACATCGCGTCTCTGGATCTATTCGACATGCGTCCGTATCTGCCGCTTATCCGTCAAGGGTTAACCAACGCGCTGTTGGTGATTGGCATGGTATCGGTTCTGTCTCTCCTTGCAGTCGAATCCCGATATGTACCGGTACTTGTAGGTTTTTGGATTGCGTTTATTGTGCTGGCATGGATAGGAATGATGTTGCCGTTGCGCGCCATTCGGAAAAGAATCAAAGTCGCCAAGAATCAGGAACTCGACTGGTGCAGGCAGCGCATGGTGATTTCCAGAGATGCGCTCAAGTCTGGTGATGACGAAAAGCAGTCCATTGCCGAAATTGTGGCGTACAGAACGATGATCGAGAATATCAGGAACTGGCCCTTCGATAGTTCCACTCTGATCCGGTTTACGCTATACCTCTTGATTCCGTTAGGCTCTTGGCTCGGGGGCGCTTTCGTCGAACGTGGCCTCGACTTCATCCTGTCCTGATACGCAAGTTCGTGGCCAGATTCTCGCGAGGGTCTGCTGATGGCCGTTCTGAGACGGTCGCGATTGAATTGAGTGAGCGGCCGGTAAGCGCTCGAAAGCAGCCGCCCAGGTGATAAACTGTTGCCAGGCTGCTGCTGACCCACAGCAGCCGTT
>Ga0316189_10006179_pt1 | contig 11436 bp, 9 predicted proteins | sample LowCovwburrow_MG_FD_204930 | JGI IMG/M metagenome (GOLD analysis project Ga0316189, IMG submission 204930) | Coastal sediment microbial communities from Maine, United States - Lowes Cove worm burrow | ecosystem: Environmental > Aquatic > Marine > Coastal > Sediment | place: USA: Maine... | reverse complement strand
CCTGGCTGTGGTCCAGAAAGACCTTGCGCTGGGCAAAGGGGACCTTTAGCAGCCGTGCCGATGAACGGCACACGGTTTCCTTGGTGGTGCGACTGTCGATGAAAAAGTAGCCCCGTTTCTTTAGAATGGTAAAGATCTGGTTCATTTGGTCGGCCCGGGCGGTCATCTTGGACCCCATATGATTGTTGACGCCTTTGATTCCCGGCACCTGATCGAGATCTTTGATGAGCTGGGCAATGAGTTGGTCAGGCGTCATGCTGGTGAGCAGTTTGCCGGGACCGGGGTCGATTCGAGGGTACTCGTTGGGCTCCATGGGCAGATGCAGCATGAGATCGAGCCCCTTTTGGCGGGCCATCTTGGCGATGGATCGCCGATACGGGGCATAGGGGAAAAGCGACAAGGTCAGTTCACTCTCCAGATGGATAAACTTTTCAGCCATGGCGCGGTCATAACCCACATCGTCGATAATGATGGCTACCTGAGGCAGCCCCTTGGGGGGCGGTTTGGGATGTCGGATTGGCGACGGCGGGATCTCCTCTTGGGGATAAATCTCGTAGACCGGCGTTTTGAGCGGCGCTGGCGGCTGCAGGGCTTTGGCGGTGGCCTGTTTTTGGGGCCCCGTTTTTTTGACCCGATGTTTGACCGCTGCTTTTTTGGCTGTCGTTGGAGGCGGGGGCGCCTGTACCGTTTTGGGCGAGGGTTTTACCTTGCGCGGCAGTGGTTTTAGGAAATGATCGAAGACCAGGCCGCCGGCAATCACCAATACGAGCAGGATGACCAGTCCGATGACGGCTTTGGTCAGATTGGACTGGATAAGCGGCTTTTTTTTGCCTTTGGGCTTACGCCGGGATTTAGGTTTGGCGGTGCGTTTGGATGGTTTTTTAGGCATGACCGCTCCCTGGTTTCTGTGAGTGCCCTATGGCTGGCAATGCGGTCGTAAAAGCAGTCCGCTGAAAAGAGATGCCGCGCCGTTTTGCCGTGGGAGGCAGGATGGCGCGGCAGCAGCCGGGATCACTTACGGACGTGTCCGAAGATCTCGAAACTCACCAGAACATCCAGGGCGCGGGTGACCTGGTTGTCGGCTTTCAGTCGTTTCAGAGAAATCTTCCCGTCTGAAAGCTCTTCCTTCTCCTCGGGTTTCTTCGAAGGCTTGTCGACATCGGTTTTTTCCTTCTTGGCGGGCGGTTCAGCCTCAAGGTGGTTTTGCAGGTCTTTTTCCTTCAGGTGTTTGGGTATTTTCTGTTTTTCTAGTTCCTTGGGATTTTTAAACTCCACCACAATGTCGGGTTCAATGCCCTTGGCCTGGATGGTTCGGCCGTTTGGCGTGTAGTAGCGGGCAATGGTCAGCTTAATGCCGTATCCATCCCGTAGAGCCTCTACGTTCTGCACGGACCCCTTGCCGAAAGAAACCGTTCCCATGATCAGTGCCCGCTGGTGGTCCTGGAGCGCTCCGGCCACGATTTCCGAGGCACTGGCACTGCCGCCGTTGATCAGCACCACCACGGGGTAGTCGTATCCCTTGGGGCCGGGGTGGGCCTCAAAGACTTTGGTGTTGCGCTTGAGTCGGCCCCTGATTGACAGGATCTTGCCATCGTCCAGAAACAGGTCGGATACGTCGATGGCCTGGCTCAGAAGCCCCCCGGGATTGTCGCGCAAATCGAGGATCAGGCCCTGGAGCGGTTTTCCCTCGGATTCCATTTTGGTAATGGCCGCTTTCATGTCTTCGGTGGTGCTTTCCCGAAAGTTGGTAATCCACACATATCCAAAACCTGGTTTTAAAAGCGCCCAGCGGACGCTCTCGATGGGAATGACGTCTCTGACCAGCGTAAAGTCGATGGGCTCGGCAACCCCCTGACGGCCAATGGTCACGGTCACTTTGGTGCCTTTGGGGCCGCGGATTTTGTTAACCGCATCTCTGAGATCCTTGGTAAGCTCACCGTTGACTTTGAGGATTCGGTCGCCAGCCTGGATGCCGGCTTTGGAGGCCGGCGTGCCGTCAATGGGACTAATGACGGTGATAAACCCGTCGCGCATGGTGATGCTCACCCCAATGCCGGTAAATTCCCCCTGGGTATCCAACTGCAATTCCTTGAAGGCCTCCGGTGGCAGCAGGGTGGAGTGAGGATCCAGTCCCTGTAGCATTCCCTGGATGGCGTTTTCGATAAGCTTCTTGCCGTCGGCCTTGTCGACGTAGTTTTTTTCCACCAGTTCAATTATATCCGTAAAGAGCTTCAGACCCCGGTAGGTTTCATCATCACTGGCCGTCAGGTTGGGATCAACGCCAACCCACACACTCCAGATGACCACGGCAACGATCATCATCGACCAGAGTTTGACCCGGCGTTTTGTTCCGCGTGCCATAAACTTTCTCCTTTGAACTCGCTCAAAATAAAAAAAATCAGAGGGTTTTTCTATCCGTTCCCCGGCCTGCTTGAAAAATTGGTCCACATGGGTGTAGACTCAACAAAAATGGATAATTACTCTACCCTTTACCGGTAACTTTAGCAACCCCTTATGTGCGTTCGAAGGGACGGCAGGCTTCTTTGCTGTTCACTGATCAGCCGGTGCTAGCGTTAGCGTGCTTTATCTCGGACAAGTTCGGCAGACTATGGCATTGACCCCGGGATTATCAACTGATACGACTATCAGCGGCAGGGAGTGCTGTTTCCAGTTTTCCTTGCGGATACCTCCACTGAATCCCATTAACAAAGCTTCTTCCATTCGGTGGGGGTTTTTCTATAGAATATTCGGTTGACAATCAACCTATTCTTGGGTGACCTGAGGAAACTGCTGTGATATTTTGCCTAAAGTTACGCAAACAATCCGGCGGGTTGACGATATGCGTGGCAACTTATCAAACTGCATCGTTCGCGGCTATGCCGCAAGTTATGGAGGTGTTACAACACCGCAGTCCGCCATGACAGGGGGTTCATGAAACAGGAATTGATCAGGCTTTTATGTGAAAAATCGGTGCGCTACAGCCCAGATCCGGCCTTTAGGCTGGTGTCGGGGCGCATGAGTCGTTTTTACGTCAACTGTAAACCCACCACCCTGAGTCCCCGGGGCATGTTTTTGGCCGGGCATCTGGTTTTTGCGGCATTGCGAGACGCTGCTGTCGCGGCCGTCGGCGGCCTGACCTTCGGTGCCGACCCCATCGCCGTGGCCACCGCTTTTGCCTCCGAAATCAACCACCAGCCCATCAAGGCCTTTTCCATCCGCAAGTCCCGCAAGGACCATGGAATTATTCGCTGGATCGAAGGCGACCTGAGCCCTGGGGAGCCGGTGGCCGTGATCGACGATGTAGCTACCACCGGCGGTTCCACCATCAAGGCCATCGAACGTGCCAGAGAAGAGGGGTTGGTGGTGCGGCGGGCGGTTATCCTGGTCGACCGCCAGGAGGGGGGACTGGATAATATCCGACGGTACGTTCCCGAGGCAGCGGCCCTGATCTCCCGTGAAGAGCTGTTGGCCCATATGACCGCCACGCCGGTGTGAATGACCGTTTCGCAGGTTTCGTTTAAAAGGTCCGAAAGTCAGGGGCGGTAGGTGGCGCAGGCGTTGTCGGATTCCCAGGCGGTCACGCTGCAAACCTTGATGGTAGCTTTTTCGATGAGGTGTTGAAGTTTCAAAGCAACATAGCGGGCGATATTTTCAGACGATGGCGGAAAGTTGTCTCCAAACTCATCCAGTTCGTTTAGAAATTTGTGGTCCAGCGCCTTCATGACGTCTTTTACATGCCGCTTGATGATCCCGAAGTCGATCAATACACCGGTGTCGTCCAGCTGTTCACCCTCAACACAGACCTCCACCTTCCAGTTGTGGCCGTGGAGGTTTTCGCACTTCTGGGCAACTTGCAGCTGGTGTGCGGCCGCAAAATGGGTCAGCACTTTCAATTCGTACATAACGGCCTCCCGTTTCCGGCTCAGGCCGGCCCGGCAACGCCGGCTGAACTTCTGAGGATGTTTTTCAGTTTGGTGGTAAGTTTGGCGGCTTCCAGCTTTTTAAATTCTTTCAGCAGCGCTTCCTGCTTCTTGTTCAGATGGGTCGGCGTGCGCACGGTAACCTGAATGATCTGGTCGCCGCGGGAGCTATAGCGCAGGGAGGTAATGCCCTCTTTTCGGAAACGAAATACGTCGCCCGGCTGCGTTCCCTTGGGGATTTTCAGCTTTTTGTCGCCGTTTAAGGTCGGCACCGAGATTTCGTCGCCGAGGGCGGCCTGGATAAAGGAAATAGGCACCTCGCAGTAAATATCGGTATCGCGGCGCTGAAAAAAGTCGTGGGGCTCTACGTGGATAAAGACATACAGATCTCCCGGCGGGCCACCGAAGCCGCCTGGTTCGCCTTCTCCTGTTAACCGCAGCCGGGAGCCCTTATCGACCCCGGCGGGGATTTTAACCGCCACCGTTTTGTGTTCCCGTATCTGTCCGGAGCCCCTGCACTGGTTGCAGGGGTCTGTGATCATGCGGCCGCTGCCCCGGCAGGCATGACAGGTGGTTCTGAGGGTGAAAAAACCCTGGGCCTGGGTCACCTGTCCGCTGCCATTGCACTGTGAGCAGGTCTGCGGCTGGGTGCCCGGCTCACAGCCGTCGCCGCTGCAGCTGGGGCAAGTCACCATTTTTTCGATGTCAATGTGGGTGTCCTTGCCGAAGGCGGCTTCCATGAAGGTCAGCGATAAATCATAGCGCAGATCGCTTCCCCGACGTGCTCTGCTACGGGAGCGTCGGCTGGAGCCGAAACCGAATAGGTCTTCGAAAATACCGCCGAAACTAGAAAAAATATCATCGAAACCGCCAAAACCGGAAAATCCCGTTCCTTCCAAACCCTCGTGCCCGTATTGGTCGTAAATTTGGCGTTTCTGGGGGTCGTGCAACACCTCGTAGGCTTCAGCCGCCTCCTTGAATTTTTCTTCTGCTTCCCGGTTTCCCTGGTTTTTGTCAGGGTGGTATTGCAGCGCCAGCTTCCGGTAGGCGGCCTTGAGTTCCCGTTCCGTAGCTTCCCTGCCAACCCCTAAAACCTCGTAGTAATCTCGCTTAGTGGCCATTTAACTTCCCGATTTAGTTACATACTGACGTGTGGTCGGCACACGCTGCTGCATGGCAAAGGCAAATAAGATCAATCAATTAGTAATTCTAATGCACAATGGTGGCTTGTCAAATGGTTGGGGGACAAGAATGCGGGGCTGATTCCGGACATCGGGCGCTGCAACCCAGTAAACGCTACATTCTGGTAGGAGACATGTTCTTACAACAGTGAGGATCTGCGCCGTTGCCGTTTGGCACTGAAACCGATGACAAACCCCACCAGCAACACCCCGGCACCACTTAGAAACCAGCGGATATTCTGGTGAAATTCCAGCTTTGACAGCTCACCTTCCAGCTTTTCGGCCTTGGTGGACTGTTCGGCAAGGCGGGCGGCGGTTGTTTCGTACTTGGACTTGACCGTCAGAAATTCTGCCGATTCGGTCTTGAGGGTCTGATAAGCGCTGTTGAGTTCTTCAAATGCGTTCGTTTTTTCAGTCAGTTGATTACTCAATTCCTCATTTTGGGTTTTGAGGTCGGTGTTTTCTTTGGTCAGGCTGTCGGTGTTCTGACTGAGTTCCTGGTATTTTTTCTGCAATCGGCTCAGTACGATGCTTTTGGGCAATTCCGACGTTAGAAAACGGCTGACCACCCAGCCTTCCTTGCCCTCGGTGGTTCTTACTTTCGTCCATTCAGCGTTGCTGGTCAGCACCTCAACCCTAAGGTTGGAGGGCAGCATGGCGATGATCTTACGTCCCGTCCCCGGCCCGGTTCGCAGTGTGATTTCCATCAGGTCTGAAATGTAGCGCGTTTCGTCGGCTACGGCCGGAAGACAAAATAACAGAATCAATAAGCCCGCCATAGTAAAGCGTTTCATGGACGTCCCTCTTTTTAAAGTGCTGTCGGTTTGTTTTTTGGGTAACTTCTGTATTGCGACATCGGGCATTGTGTGTTCAAAGGCCCGGATCTGTCAATAATTTCTTTGAAAATTAGTTTGAAAATCAAGTGGAATGTGTTAATTATTGATAATAATTGGGGACATGCAAAGGCTGAAACGCTTCCCTGCGTGCAAAATTTGAGTATTGCGCCGATAGCGGACACCATACCATTTGTACGGATGGACGCTACTGGAACGGAGACGGCAGCAATGATTGCGTTTGATCTGCAGTGTACCAATGGACATACCTTCGAGGGCTGGTTTGAAGACTCGAACACCTATGAAGACCAACTTAAAAAGGGATTGATCAACTGCCCGGTATGCAATGACGTTTCGGTCGCCAGGATTCCGTCGGCCTTTGCCATCAAAACCTCATCTTCCAATGCGGCGCTACCCGATCACCAGATGGCCCTGATGGCGCTCAGCAGGAAGGTATCGGAATATGTTGAAAAAAATTTTGATGATGTCGGAATGGATTTTACCTCCGAAGCCCTAAAAATGCACTATGGCGTCTCGGAACCTCGTAATATCCGCGGCGTCAGTAGCGAAGCGGAAGAAGAAACACTTCGAGAAGAAGGTGTGGAGTTTTTCAAAATCCCCCTAAATTCTACATCGCAGAGAGAAACCCACTGAGCAGATGCCTTAGCCTAAAGAATTCCCGGCACTTCGTCGCTTGCATATGGACACTAGATAGTGTCCGTCCACAAATGATAGATTTTGGTTCAGAACAAGGCTTGAGGGATTTTGAACCTGCAGGCATAGCGGGCTATGTCGAGGATTTCAAAAGAGCGAAAACGTCGTTCTGGGACAAAAGATGCCGTTTGTGAGTGGGCACTAGATAATGAAACCACCCTGCATTGAGTTTCAACAGGAGATCCTAAGGAGCTGAGGAATCCCATCAAATACCTAAACCGTGGAACCGAACCCCCGACACTGACAGCGCAGGGACCGGAGGAACCGTTGAAAACCACCAGGCAGACCGAGGCGCGCTACCGGCAGATCATGGAAGCCACCTCTGAAGGGGTCCTGATGCTGGATCCTGCGTTTCGCATCGTCGATGCCAATCGGGCCTTTTTACAAGCTCTTGGCTACCGGATGGTAGAAATCCGCGGTCGAAAAGTCAGCAGCTTCTATGAGCACAACAGCCGGGAGTTCCATTATGCCAGTGCACGGCACCTCAGTTTCGAGGTCGCCTTTCTGACAAAGGACGGACGCAGGGTCTTCTTTCTATACAATCGCAGCGTCCTTCAGGACGGGCAGGGTAATACCGATGGATACGTCTGTTTCCTGACCGATCTCACAGAATTGAAAAACATCCAGCGCGAAAAGCGCCATTTGGAGCAACGTTTCCGGTACCTCTACGAAAATGCAGTGCAGGGCATGTTCCAGGCCACTTTGGACGGTCGTTACCTCAGTGTCAATCCGGCTTATGCCCGTATGCTGGGATACCGGCCCGAGGAACTGCTGGCCATCGAGGATGCGGGCCGTGTTATTTATGCCCATCCCCGGGAACGGGAAAACATGCTAGCGGCCTTGGAAAAACGGGGGGAGCTCAAAGACTACGAGCAAGAACTGCGGCGCCGGGACGGCAGGCCGCTATGGGCATTGGCCAACGTGCACAAAAGGGTGGACCAGCGGGGTGAGCCCGTCGTTGAGGGTATCCTGGTGGACAATACCGCCCGCAAACTAGCCCAGGAGAAATTGGAAAAAAGCGAACAGCGTTTTCGATACCTTGCGGTTCACGACAATCTGACGGGCCTTTTCAACACCCGCTATCTTTATCCGGCCCTGGACAGACTGGTGAAAGACAGCCAGAACAGTGGAAAACCCTTTTCCCTGATTTTCATCGACATCGATGAATTCAAGAAAGTGGTCGACACCCATGGACATCTGGAAGGCAGCCAGACCCTGCAGGAAGTGGCGGACGTCATTAAACGCAGCCTGCAGGAACCGGCTTTTGGCGTGAGCTACGGCGGGGATGAATTTGTGGTGGTGTTGCCGGACCAGAACAAGGATCAGGCCCTGGAAGCAGCCCGTAGCCTGCGGCGCAGCATGCTCGAAACGGTTTATCTGGCGGCATCGGGCCGCAATATTCGGTTGACCGCAAGCTTCGGCATTGCCACGGTTCCCGATGATGCTGGAGACGTAAAGGGCGTATTGGCCCTGGCCGATCAGGCCCTTTTCAGAGTCAAGCAAAGGGGTAAGGATGGCATTAGCGCTACCGTGGATCTATAGGTGTAACCGTTCACCCGCTGGCAACCTACGATGCATCGCGGTCCGCTGCGGTGCTCGTCTCTCGCGCCCTGCCGGCCGGGCGCCTCAGCACGTAAATTTGCGAACATATTTGCGCGAATTCTAAGCGGTGGGCAGCGCTGGTGCTCAAAATTCGATGTCCAGGAGCCAGTCCACAGCATCAGACAGGCTGCCGGCCACATGGTCTGCGGCTAGTCCCCGCGCGGTCAGTTTGCGTCGTTGACCTGTATGGATGCCAGCGGTAACCAGAACCGTGTGGGCACAGCCGGCTCTGATGGCACATTCCACATCCCGGGCACTGTCACCCACCATGGCGCCGGCTGCCAGATCTAGATCGTATTTTTCCCGGGCCGCCAAAATGAGGCCCGGCGCTGGTTTGCGGCAGCCACAGGTTTCATTTGGCCGGTGAGGGCAGAAGAAAATATCGTCTATCCGGCCGCCGTGCGCCTGCACGGCCTGCCGCATCCCGTCGTGGATGCGCTCAAGCTCCCGGCGTGTGATCAATCCACGGTTCAGGGCTGACTGATTGGTGACGACGATGACCCTTAGGTTGGCTGCGGTCAGCCTGGCAATGGCCTCCAGGCTGCCGGGCAGAAATTCGAATTCCTCCCAGCTTTTGATGTAGTTCTGCGAATCCCGATTAATGACACCGTCGCGGTCTAAAAACAGGGTTTCCAGTTTCATTGACTTTTGTCCGCTGCCGATGAACATAAACTATTCTGCCACCGCGAATGTGTCCGGGTAGCCGTTTTCAATCAGGTGCTTTTCATACTGTGTGGCGACATCTAGGTCCGAGCACCTGCCGACCCGAACGCGGTAAAGGGTTTCACGGCCGTTGAAGTAGGACGCTATGTGGGCGTTTTTGTAGTTTTGGGCCAGTTTGAGACGCAACCTCTCGGCGTTTTCCCGCAAGCCGAAGGCCCCCACCTGAAAGGTGAAATTGCCGCTATAATAATCGATGGGGACAAACTTGCGCTGTCCGTCGGCGGTGGCTTTGCCGGTGGGTACGCCGATGGCCTCAACCTCAACCCGTGCCGTGCCCGGTCCCACCACCCCCAGCTCGTTGGCGCCCTTGTAGGAAAGATCGATGATACGGCCGCGGACAAAAGGGCCGCGGTCGTTGATGCGCACTACGATGGAACGTGTGTTGTTCAGGTTGCGCACCTTGACATAGGTGCCCAGCGGCAGGGTTTTGTGGGCGGCGGTCATGGCATACATGTTGTACACCTCTCCGCTGGAAGTGCGCTTGCCGTGAAATTTATCACCGTACCAGGAGGCGGTGCCGCGTTGCTTGAATCCGCGGGCATGTGGCAGCGGCTGGTACCATTTCCCCAACACTTTGTAAGGTTTGGGGTAACCGGCTTTGCGCTGTGGCGGCATCTCGGTACTGCAGCCGTAGAATAAAAAAAGCATCACCGCGGCCCCGACCCACAGCCGGAACCGCTTGCGGCGCGAACTGTCCCTAAACCGCGATGCTATAGGGATCGACAAAAGCGGCGCTGGGCGTCTAAGAAGCGAGGGCAATTTCAAGAACTTTCTGCATTTTGTCCACGAAGTGAAATTCGATGGTTTTAAGGACTTTTTTGGGGATGTCTTCCAGGTCTTTTTCGTTCCACTCGGGAAGCACCAGAACCCGGATGCCGGCCCGATGGGCGGCCAGCACTTTATCCTTAATTCCGCCCACCGGCATCACCTGACCCCGCAGGGTGATCTCCCCGGTCATGGCCAGGTCTTGGCGCACGGGTTTGCCAATCATCAAAGATACCAGGGCGGTCAGCATGGTCACCCCCGCCGATGGCCCGTCTTTGGGAATGGCGCCGGCCGGCACGTGAATATGGATATCGTGCTGCTCAAAAAACGCTTCGCTGACGTTCAGTGTCTTGGCGTGAGTACGGATGTAGCTCAAAGCCGCCGTGGCTGATTCTTTCATGACATCGCCCAGTTGGCCGGTGAGCGTGAGCCGATTTTTACCGGGCATGGCCGTAGCTTCCACAAACAGCAATTCACCGCCCACGGGCGTCCAGGCCAGGCCCATGGCCACTCCCGGAATCAGGTGGCGGGCTTTAACTTCGCTGGTATAGCGCACCGGCCCCAGGTATTTGGCCACGTTTACTACCTTAATGTTTGCCGAGGTCGTTTCTTCTTCGGCGATGGCGGCCGCCACGCCGCGGCATATGGTGGCAATTTCACGTTCCAGATTGCGTAGCCCTGCTTCGCGGGTATAACCGCTGATGATTTGCCGCACGGCACCTCGGGTAAATCTGATCTGATCAGCCTTGAGCCCGTGCCCCCTGCGCTGGCGCGGAATTAGGTAGCGGTTGGCGATCTTGACCTTTTCGCTTCCGGTATAGCCCAGCAGTTGCAGTACTTCCATGCGGTCGCGCAGGGGTGGCGGGATGGTGTCCAGGATGTTGGCCGTGGTGATGAACATCACCTTGGAAAGGTCGAAGGGCACGTCCAGATAATGGTCCGAAAAGGAAAAGTTTTGCTCCGGATCCAGAACTTCCAGCAGCGCCGAGGACGGATCGCCGCGGAAGTCGCTGCCTACCTTGTCGATTTCATCGAGCATGAAGACCGGGTTGTTGGCACCCGCCCGGCGTATTGCCTGTATGATACTACCCGGCATGGCCCCCACGTAGGTGCGCCGGTGTCCCCGGATTTCTGCCTCGTCGTGCACGCCGCCCAGTGAGATCCGGCAGAATTTGCGCCCCATGGCACGGGCGATGGATCGTCCCAGAGAGGTTTTACCGGTGCCTGGGGGGCCGGCCAAGCACAGGATGGGGCCCTTGGCGTCGGGCTTGAGCTTGTGCACGGCCAGGTGCTCGATGATGCGCTTTTTGGGTTTTTCCAGACCGAAGTGATCCTCATCTAGGATTTTGCGAGCTTTTTTGATGTCCAAATTTTCTACGCTGCTTTCGTGCCAGGGAAGGGTCGTCAGCCAGTCCAGATAAGTAGATACCACGGTGTATTCGGCCGATGAAGGGTGCATGCGTTCCAGGCGTTTCAGCTCGCGTTCAGCTTCCTTGTGGGCCTCTTCGGGAAGCTGCTTTTCCTCGATCTTGGCCCTGTATTCTTCCACTTCGACAGAGGCCTCATCAGCTTCACCAAGTTCTTCCCTGATGGCCTTAAGCTGCTGGCGTAGGTAGTATTCGCGCTGGCTTTTTTCCATGTCGCCCTTCACCTGACTCTGGATTTTACTGCCCAGTTCCAGGATCTCGAGCTGGTGGG
>Ga0316189_10006178_pt1 | contig 11436 bp, 10 predicted proteins | sample LowCovwburrow_MG_FD_204930 | JGI IMG/M metagenome (GOLD analysis project Ga0316189, IMG submission 204930) | Coastal sediment microbial communities from Maine, United States - Lowes Cove worm burrow | ecosystem: Environmental > Aquatic > Marine > Coastal > Sediment | place: USA: Maine... | reverse complement strand
CGCAAAGGATGCAGTCAGAACCTGCATGCTTGCGCGCGAACTGCTTGATGGCCATCAGCTTTGCAAGCTTGAAGTACTGGGTGACGAAAAAACTCTTTACCCGGATATGCCTGCGACCATGGACGCTGCCGAGATTCTCGTCAAAGACGGTTTCCAGGTGATGGTTTACATGAATGATGACCCGATACTGGCAAAACGCCTGGCAGAAATGGGTTGTGTCGCTGTGATGCCACTGGCGGCACCGATAGGTTCCGGTCTGGGTGTGCGCAATCCGCACAATATACGTTTTATCGTTGAGGAAGCGACAGTACCCATTCTGGTCGATGCAGGGGTCGGAACGGCCAGTGATGCCGCCGTGGCAATGGAGCTGGGCGTCGATGGTGTACTGATGAATACGGCAATTGCGGCGGCCAACAATCCTGTATTAATGGCTGCAGCGATGAATAAGGCGGTCAAGGCCGGTAGAGAGGCCTGGCTCGCAGGCCGGATGCCAAGAAAAGCCTATGCTTCAGCGTCTTCGCCTGAAACCGGACTGATTGACTAAAGTCAGGGCTAGAGTCGCTGCAGTGTTGACTGCTATACTGGTCTGATGATTTAAATTTTTATCATTGCGCGAACTGTCCGGGTCCCGCTGGTACCCCTGCAGTCGCTCAAAACCGGCATGGTTTTAATAAACGGTATTCTCGAGGAGTATATTCTTTGGAAGTTCATGATACCCACCTCAAGGGTGTTAGGTTAATCGTACCGCGTGTCTTCAACGACGACCGGGGCTTTTTCCTCGAGACTTTTAATGCTGCCGTATTCGAAGAAAACGGCTTGCCGAGCAATTTTGTCCAGGATAATCATTCCCGTTCAACGCGCGGAGTGCTGCGTGGTCTGCATTATCAGTTTCCGACCTGGCAGGGCAAACTAGTGCGTGTCGTGACTGGTGAAATTTTTGATGTTGCGGTGGACATCCGAAAGGAATCAGCAACCTTTGGCCAGTGGTATGGCGTTATCCTGAATGAAGATAATAAACATCAGCTGTATATTCCTCCCGGTTATGCGCACGGCTTTTGCGTCTTGAGTGAAACCGTTGATGTCACGTACAAATGTACCGCCCCCTACACTCCTGCCGAAGATGCCGGAATCCGTTGGGATGACCCGGATATAGGCATCGACTGGCCGATCAGTGCCCCCCTGGTGTCGGAAAAAGACCGCAATGCTCCTCTATTAAAAGACATCAGCCTTAAATGAAAATTCTATTGTTGGGGCGTGATGGCCAGCTAGGGACAGATTTAAACGAAATCCTGTTATGTGAACTCGTGCCGCAAGGCGTAGAACTCTCGAGCTATGGTTTCGAAGATCTGGATATCAGCAATTTCGAACGTCTAGAAGAAGTTATCAATGATGAGAAGCCTGACCTGATCATCAATGCCGCTGCCTATACTGCTGTAGACAAGGCAGAGTCCGAACCTGAGCTGGTTGCATTAGTTAATGCCGAGGCACCGGCTGTAATGGCTAAAGCGGCGGCAGCTCTGAACGCCGGAATCATACATTATTCTACTGATTATGTTTTTGATGGCTCAGCTTCCCGGCCATACACAGAAGAAGATCAGACCAGTCCTGAGTCTGTATACGGCAGGACAAAGCTTGATGGTGAAAATGCCGTTCTGACGAATTGTAACAATGCTCTCGTTTTGCGAACCAGCTGGGTCTACTCAATGCATGGGCAGAATTTTCTGCGTACCATGCTGCGACTGGCTGCTGAACGGGATGAGCTAACGGTCGTCGGTGACCAGGTTGGCTCACCTACAACCACGCGGGCGCTGGCCGATGCCACATTGAAACTGGTGCAATACTTTATCCTTAACGGCAAGTTTACTGACCCGGTTAGCGGTGTCTATCACATGACCTGTGGTGGGCAGGCCAGCTGGTGTGATTTCGCCAGGGCAATCATTGCTGCCTCAGAATATTCAGACACCCGCGTGCTTGATATCACCACCGCAGATTATCCAACTGCGGCAAAACGGCCAGCCTATTCAGTACTGTCAAATAACAAGCTTTACGATACTTTTGGCATACGCCTGCCTGACTGGGAAACTGCCCTTGACCAGTGCATGCAGAAAATTGATTAGACTGTCCTAAACACCGTTGACCTTTCTTACTGACGCCTCATCCTTACTCGGGAAAGACGGCCCTTTTGCCGGCCTGCTGGATAATTATCGTGTCCGCGAATCCCAGCAGCAGATGGCCTCGCGCATAGAACAGGCAATAGCTGATAAAGAAATACTGATTGCCGAGTCTGGCACCGGAACCGGCAAGACCCTGGCCTACCTGGTACCGGCGCTGATGTCGGGCAAAAAGGTTCTGGTGTCGACAGGTACTCGCCACCTGCAGGACCAGTTATATAAGCATGACCTGCCGCTGGTGCGTCGTGCTCTTGAAGTACCTGCCACCATGGCCCTGCTGAAAGGGCGTTCAAATTATCTCTGCCGTCAGCGTCTTGAGCAGGCCGAGTATGACCAGTCCGGTTATCGCCCTTTCCCACAGGTAGACCTGGCTGTCATCAGCAAATGGTCATTGACGACTCTGCATGGCGACATTGCAGAAGTCAGTGGTGTACCGGAACAATCCAGAGTGTGGTCAGATGTCACCTCTACAGTGGATAACTGCATTGGCAGCAAATGCCAGTACTATGATGACTGTTTTGTAAATGCCGCACGTAAGGATGCCATGGAGGCTGATATTCTGGTCGTCAATCACCATCTTTTTCTGGCCGACCTGGCCCTTAAAGAAGAGGGCTTCGGGCAGCTGTTGCCAAAGGTTGATGTGGTTATCTTTGACGAGGCCCACCAGGTGCCAGACACTGCCAGCATGTATTTCAGCACGGGTATTAGTCAACGGCAGATACTGGATCTTTGCCGGGATACCCGACTGGCAGAAGTAGCAGAAAAATGTGGTATAGGCGGTCTGGAACAGCGTATTGATGAACTGGAGAAACTGGCAAAAGAATGCCGGCTTACCATGGGTATGGCTGTCAACAAAGGTAGCTGGTCGCAGCTTGAAGGCCTTCCTGATTTCACCAGTGCCCTGGCAGGTTTAAAGCATGGCTTGCAGCAGACCCATGAGGTGCTGGAGCTGGCATCAACACATGGCGACCAGCTGGAGAACTGTTATCAGCGGGCACAGGTGATAATAGACAGGCTTGCCTCACTGGATAGCCATAACAGTGAGGATTTCATCCGCTGGTATGAAACCAGTAAAACGGGCTTCCAGCTGCATAGCACACCATTGAATATTGCTGATAAATTCAGAGAGCTGGTCTGCGAACAGGGACGGGCGATTATCTTCACCTCCGCCACGCTCGCAGTATCTGGCAATTTTACTCATTACCAACAGCAACTGGGTCTCGAGGATGCATCGACAGATGTATGGCCTGGTCCATTTAATTACGCCGAGCAGGCGTTGTTTTATCTGCCGCAGGATTTGCCTGAACCGGGTGATACGGGACACACCGCGAAGGTTGTCGAGCTGGCTGAGCAGCTGATTAAGATTTCCCGCGGCCGGATGTTTCTTCTGTTCACCAGTTTTCGCGCACTGAATGAAGCCTCCAGCCTGCTTCAGGGACGTCTCGATTATCCGCTGCTGGTGCAGGGTGAGGCACCCCGTCATGAACTGCTGCAGCAATTCCGCCAGGCGGGCAATGCCGTTTTACTTGGCACAGGCAGTTTCTGGGAAGGTGTCGATGTTAAAGGAGATGCCCTGTCCGTGGTGATCATTGATAAATTACCATTTGCGGCACCCGATGATCCAGTTTTACAGGCTCGCAGCAGTGCCGTGAGAAGTGCGGGGCTCAATCCATTTATGACTCTGCAATTGCCGCAGGCAGTGGTTGCTTTACGCCAGGGCGCCGGCCGCCTGATAAGGTCTGTTGATGACCGCGGCGTTTTCATTCTTTGCGACACTCGCCTGGTGAGTAAATCCTATGGCAAAATTTTTACCAGAAGTCTGCCACCAATGAAACGGACCAGGGATTTTCCCGAGGTTATAGCATTTCTGGAAACAAATTGAGATAACAATGACAATTGAAAAACTAACTCCAGACCAGTTGCGGGTGGCCACCGAGGCTACGCTGTTTGAGTTTAAAAACAGTGCAGCACTGACACCGGCCAAACCCTGTACAGCTCAAAACCGCGCAGTAGCTGCATTGAAAACTGCCCTGACCGTGCCTGGCCCCGAATACCATGTAATGCTGCTTGGCGGTGAAGGGACAGGTCGACTCGACTGTCTCTATTCAGTGCTAAATGAATGTGCTGCTGCAAACGCAGAAATAGAGAATCCGGACCGCCTGTTGCTGCCCATTCGAGGCAGAATGAACCAGTACGAGGAGATTCCGCTGCAGAATAGTCATGCACAGACAATGATTAACTTCTGCCAGCAAGTGGCAATAGCGACCATAAATGGAGATCCTGACCTGCAGTCACTGATGATTCAAGAACTGCGTGGCGGCTTTTCAGCATCACCCCAGCTTTGCGCGTATATAGACTGGCTGGATGATTTTAGCCTGCTGTTGCTGGCCGGTGAAAATAGTGAATTTGATTACCGTGAATTACACAGGATGATTCCTGTATTACTGCATGCGGGGAACGTCGCTGGGTCGGCAATAATTCGTGATGTCATTTCTGATACCGCTTCCTTGCTGGGTACACTTACAAGCGATCCCGTAAGCGGTCGAACAATGATCAATGCAGGCTCATTGATACAGGCAAGTGGTGGCTACCTGATTTTAGATGCATTGCGGTTTATCGAGGATCCGCAGCATTGGCGGATCCTTCGGGATGTGTTGAAAAATGGATTGATACCATTGCAGGCAATTCAATCGGTAGCATCATCACAGGGTGGTGGCAGTTTACCGCTGAATGGCAATATCCCTCTAACATGCCGAGTCATACTGATTTGTGACTCGAGCACATTCGAGCAGTTCCTGTCTCTTGAACCAGACCCTGAAGCGCTGTTTCCTGTGGTAGCTGAATTTGAATCCGAGCTTGAACGAAATGATCAGAACAGCCAGGTAATTGCTAGCACCATTGCAGCATTGATCAGTCAATACCGCTGCTTGCCGCTGGATGCCGAGGCCATGGCCTTAATGATAGATTCAGCAGCTCGTTATACCGGTACTCAACACCGTCTTACGCTATCCCGTACCGGTCTCTCCAGATTATTGCGGGAAGCCAGTTTACTGGCAAATAACAGTGGTGAGGCTGTCATTACCCGTAACCACATCAGGACAACCATAGAACAGGGTCGGCAGCGCTTACTAATTGACCGGCGCGATGCTGTTCAGGCAATTTTGCAAGGCGAGATGCAAATTGAGTTAACAGGCAAGGTCGTTGGGCAAATTAACGGACTTACAATGGTCGGTGCCGGTATACAGTCATATCTCGAACCGGCTCGAATCACCGCGACAGTAAGGCCTGGTGACGGCGCCGTTGTTGATATCGAGCGTGAGGTCAACCTTGGCGGGTCAATTCATAGCAAAGGCGTACTAATTCTCAGTAGCCTGTTGGCTGCCCGCTACAGCCCCCATGCTCCATTGTCCTTGATTGCATCGCTGGTGTTTGAGCAGTCGTATGCTTATGTCGATGGCGACAGTGCTTCAGCCGCGGAGATGATGGCTATTTTATCTGCGATTTCCTGCGTGCCACTGAAGCAGAGTATTGCGATGACTGGCTCTATAGACCAGCGCGGGCAAATACTTTGTGTTGGCGACATCAATAAGAAAATTGAAGGTTTCTATCGCCTCTGTCAGCAGCATGGATCGGTGGCTGATGCCGGCGTGGTTATCCCCAGAACTAACCTGCGCGACTTAATGCTGGATGATGATGTCATCCAGGCTGTCAATGATGGGCATTTTACTATTTATGCAGTAACCACTATTGATGATGTGATCGAGATATTTACTGCCATGGAAGCGGGTCTTGAAGGTGATGATCACCAGTTCCCGACAGGCAGTTTCAACGCACTGATGCACGACTCTCTGAAACAGTTTGCAGAAGAAAATAAGCACGACCATAAAGATGACTGAATAATATCGGTTGAATAGAATTACGCTGATAAAACGTCAACAGCTTGCTGGTATGGACTGGCGACCTGTACGGAAGATAATATAAGATTTAACAAGCACAAATAACAGTGAAGTAAGAACGATAAAAACGGATGATTATAGATATGGTAAAAATAGCTATCCCCGGTGCAGCCGGTCGTATGGGACAGGAACTGGTGAGAACCTGCCAGGCTACCGATGGCGTAGAAACCGGTGCTGCATCCGAACATTCAGAAAGTAGTGCAATAGGCCGGGATAGCGGCGAGGTTGCCGGGGTTGATGCAAATGAAGTGTTCATCAGCAGCAGTCTCGATCCAGAGAATTTCGATGTACTGGTCGATTTCACCCGACCGCAACCTGCCATGCAGCACCTGGCGCTCTGCCTAAAGGAAAACAAGGCCATGGTGATTGGTACAACCGGCTTCTCTGCAGAAGAGAAAGACAGCATTGCTGCAGCTGCGAAGCAGATACCGATCGTTTTCGCGCCAAATATGAGTGTCGGTGTCAATCTCTGTTTTAAGCTGCTCGCTACCGCCGCTGAGGTGCTGGGCAATTCTGTCGATATTGAAATCATCGAAGCCCACCACCGTCATAAGGTTGATGCTCCCTCCGGTACAGCACTTGGCATGGGTGAAGTTATTGCGGAGTCTCTCGGGCGCAACCTGGATGATTGCGCGATCTATGGCAGAGAAGGCAATAGCGGCGAAAGAGACCGCGCAACTATCGGCTTTTCTACCATAAGGGCAGGGGATATCGTTGGCGAACACACGGTAATGTTTGCCTCTGAAGGTGAACGGGTTGAGATCACTCACAAGGCATCCAGCCGCGCGACGTTTGCCAATGGTGCGGTACGCGCCGCCAGTTGGCTGGTTGATCAGCCGGCCGGCCTGTATAACATGCAGGACGTACTCGGTCTGAGCTGAGCCTTTTCAGGCAAATCAATAGGTAACGATGAATATTAGCCATCTCTCAGCGAATACTTGCAGTTGACCGTACGGTCAACTATTATCCTGTCATGAGCAATATTAAAGACACGCGTGAACGCATCATCGAGGTTGCCAAGAGCCGTTTCCACAATCGCAGCTATGCTGATGTTGGCATCAAGGAGATCTGTGATATGGCCTCCATCCAGAAAGGAAGCTTTTATCATTTCTTCCCTTCAAAGAGAGACCTGGTGCTGGCTGTAATTGATGAATTCGCCTATGACTGGGCAACTGGCTTTGTCGCCGAAGCCTTTGACCCGGCATTGCCGCCGATGGACAGGATTGATTATGTGATAGATGCGGCGTACTACTGGCAAAAGTCGAACAAAGACCTGAACGGGCATATACCGGGTTGTCTTTTTGGCAACCTGGCCCTTGAGATCAGTACGCAGGATGATGTGCTCCGTGCAAAACTCAATGCCGTTTTCACCACTGCAAAAGACCGCTTCAAAGATACCCTCGACGATGCCGCTGAGCAGGGTATTATCCCTCCGTTGAACAGCGAAGTGACGGCTGAGGCAATGCTTGCCTATCTGGAAGGAATGATTCTGCTGGCCAAGGCAGAGAATGACCCCGAGGTAATCTACCGCCTCGGCCCTGCACTTAAAACCATCCGAATCGAAACCAGTAAGCACTGAGAAGCAATGAATCTCTATACCAATATTTTGCCAGTGAAATTGACCGACCAGTCTATTTCTATGCAACACAGGTTGACTGGAGAGGCTATTGGTAGAACTTCGAGCAGGCGGACCTTCGAGTCCATTTTTTTATATTAATACTTGACCGACCGGTCATCTTATATTGAGGAAAATGCTATGAATACTGAAGCAACAGCAACACTTGATGCACGTGGTCTGAACTGTCCACTACCGATTCTGAGAACAAAGAAGGCGCTTAACGTCCTTGAACCCGGAGACACCTTGCAGCTGATTTCGTCTGATCCGGGTTCAGTCAAGGACATCGATGCCTTCTGTAAACAGACTGGTAATGAATTACTGGAGAACAATGCAGAGAGCGGCGAATTTACATTCATCATCCGTAAGAGCTGAAAGGAGAATAGTCATGGGTAATGCAGCAGCAGAAACGAATGATCCTGTCATGGACAGGAATCTTTTTAACCAGTGGTTTGATGATCGCATGGCGCAGCGTGAAGCGGAGCATGTGCCATCTATGACCATTATTGCGACGAAAGGAACTCTGGATATGGCATATCCACCATTTATCCTTGCTTCGACGGCATCTGCCCTGGGTTGGGATGTGTCGGTGTTCTTTACTTTTTACGGGCTCAATCTACTGAGAAAAGACCTTGATCTGGAGATTAGTCCCCTGGGCAACCCGGCAATGCCAATGAAAATGCCAATGGGACCTGACTGGCTGCGCAGTGTGAATATGAATATACCGAATGTACTGATGGCCAATATGCCAGGCTTTGAAAAAATGGCCAGTGGCATGATGAAAAAAACAATGCGTGATAAGGGCGTGGCAACGATAGAAGAACTGCGCTCCATTTGTCTGGAAGCAGATGTAAAGCTGGTGGCCTGCCAGATGACAGTGGACCTGTTTAGTATGGATCAGGCAGAATTTATTCCTGAGATCGATGACTGGATAGGTGCTGCCAGTTTTCTGCCGACAGCACAGAAAGCGGATGTTAGTTTATTCATCTGATTTCGGTAATGCAGCGGCGGTGAGCAGCAGAGCAAACGAACCTAAGCGTTTCTCTGCTCTGCTGGCCCGGCCTGTCAATATGACGAATATCTTTTCTAGCGTGGACCTTAAAGGCATTTATGGTCATGTGGTTTCTGCTTTCTCATTACGTAGCTTTTTCACATAGCGATAGATAGTTCTTTCACTAACACCCAGCATGCTGGCGGCATTTGAACGGTTGCCGTTGCACTGCTGCAGTGCATTAAGTATCCGGTCCTTGCTGTGCCTGCCCTGGCTCCTGTTGAGAACGTCATTATCATGGGAACCTTTTTCTGACTGCTCCGGCGGCGAGTTAACGACCTCTGAGTTTGAATTGATGTATGTGAACTGTTCGAATATAAGATGTTCAGGCCCCATGGTGCCAAGGTTCGCGAGTATGGCTGCCCGTTCCACGATGTTGCGCAACTCGCGGACATTGCCCGGGTAGTCGTATTTGAACAATTCTTCTATCACTTCTTCGGATAATGGAATATGCGCAGAACCGCCTTCAATGTCTGATAGAAAATGTTCCGCAAGTGCAGGTATGTCATCCTTGCGTTCGCGTAATGGAGGGACTTCAACAGGGAATGCCGTGAGGCGGAAGTAGAGATCATTTCTGAATTTTTTTTCTGCGACCATCTGGCGTAGATTACGATTGGTCGCTGCGATGACGCGGACATCAACCTGTTGATATTGGGTGCCGCCTACGGTCCTGTAGGTTCCTGTTTCCAGGAAGCGCAGCAGTTTTGTCTGTAATGGTAAAGGTAATTCAGCAATTTCATCGATAAACAGGGTGCCCGTATTGGCAGACTCTATCAGGCCGGTCTTTTTTTCTGTCGCACCGGTAAAGGAACCTTTTTCGTGCCCGAAAAGTTCACTTTCAATGAGCTGCTCGCCAAGTGTTGAGCAGTCGACAATAACAAACGGTCCTTTATGGCAGTTTGAAAAATGGTGTATATACTCTGAAACCTTTTCTTTCCCTGCACCGCTTTCCCCTGTTAAGAGAACTGTCGAGCGCGTTGGCGCCACTCTCTGTAGCAAGCTTGTTAATCGTATCATTGGATTTGAACGACCAATCAGCATTTGCTCAGCCTTAATGACTTCATCGAGGCAGATCATCGACTCTGCCATGTATTTCACATTTCCATCTTCATCCAGTATGGGCTGGGCGCGCAATTGAACATGTTCTTTTGCCCCGTCATTATCGTAGTGAATATGAATGACTTCTGTCGGGCGCCCTGTGTCAAAAACACTTTTCAGTGGACAATGTTCTCCTTTTTCATGGCAGGGGACATCCGAGTGATGTGAAATGTGATAACAGGTATCGCCAATAATTTCAGAACCAGTTAGCTCATACTTATTACGATATTGTTTGTTGGCCGCAACGATTTGATATTGTTTGTTGATGATGACGAAGGGTTCAGGAATCAGGTCAATAATATCCTTGCAATGCGGTGCCTCGAATTTTTTGTGAATCATAAACAGTTACCCATCGTATATATGGGTGGATTCTCCACCTTGGTGGACACTCTTAGTGGGAGTAGGTCCGTTTAGTTGCCATCAATGTTTTTATTATCATTCGGCGGCAGCATCCGTAAACTGATGGTGAGCGAGGAGCCGCAGCTATTCAGTATATCTGGCTTTTTCACGCAGTATGGCACAGCCTGTCATGTTTTTGTCATGTATGTCTCATATTTTTATTTTCTTCGAGATCTATCGATGGTTTACTCAGATGTCATCGCTATGCCATGCATTATTATTTTATTGACCCTGTCAGCTTAATCGATTTGTTAAAATTTAGGCGCTATTCACGGACGATTATCAATGCCTCCGCTGAGCCTGTATTTTCGCTTTCACATACAGTGGCAGAGGAGCCCGATTGCGACTAGAATTGCCGCTCATATTCACAGAAAACAAATACAATCTAACCATTAACACCAACATACTCCCGGAGGGAAAATGATAAATGTAATAAAGACTCTAACAGCCGGCTTTATAGTTATTGCACTGCTAGCCTCAAGCCAGGTCCTGGCAGCAAAGCCAGTAGGTATCACCAAAGAAATGATGTCTGTTGAGACTAATCACTTAGGTAAGGCAGTCAAAATTCAACGAAACCAGGATAATGCAGCGATCATCAGCAAATATTATGAGAAAACCTCGCGTCCCTGTCCTCCATTCTGTGTATTACCGATGTCACTTGACCCGAGTGTTAAAACCATTGGCGAACTTGAACTGCTGAGCCATGTGAAAGCTGGTGACGCATTGTTGATTGATTCACGCACCCCGGACTGGATTAACGGGAAGAGCGGCACTATCCCGGGCGCAATCAATATTCCATGGAAAGAGATCAATATAGGCAAGGGCGGGGCAGATGAGATTACTATGGGTGAGCACCTGGAGTTCTTTGGTGGTAAACAGAAAGAAGATGACAGCTGGGACTTTAGCGGTGCACATCGCGTAATCTTTTTCTGTAATGGTTACTGGTGTGGCCAGTCGCCCGCAAACATCAAAACCTTACTAGGAATGGGCTATCCCGCTGAAAAAATTCTCTGGTATCGTGGTGGTATGCAGGCATGGAGCAGTTTGGGCTTCAACACGGTTGAAGGTGGTAACACTAAAGAAAGCTACATGAGTAATAACATGAATAAATAGAGATCAGCCAGACTGGTTGAATTACCTTTGCCG
>Ga0316189_10006177_pt1 | contig 11439 bp, 11 predicted proteins | sample LowCovwburrow_MG_FD_204930 | JGI IMG/M metagenome (GOLD analysis project Ga0316189, IMG submission 204930) | Coastal sediment microbial communities from Maine, United States - Lowes Cove worm burrow | ecosystem: Environmental > Aquatic > Marine > Coastal > Sediment | place: USA: Maine... | reverse complement strand
AAAAAAGAATAATTAATAACGCTTCTGTGTGTGCAATGCTTAATTCTCCTGAAGGCATACAGAATACAAATTTTAATCAGCAATGGCTGAAAACAAAGAAAAAGCAGTAGAGGCACAAGTTGAAGCTTCAACTACCGAGGCTCCAGCAACCGAAGCTTCAACAAAAGAAGAAACTACAAACGAAACTCCAGTTGTAGAGGAAACCAAAGTAAATCCAGAACAATTTCTAAAAGATTTTAACTGGCACAATTACGAAGAAGGAATTGATCCAGTTGAAGATTCTAAATTAGAAGAATTCGAAAAACTAGTAGCAGAAAATTTTGTTGACACCCTTAATGATGAGGTTGTTGAAGGTGAAGTGATTCACATTTCGGATCGTGATGCTATTATTGACATCAATGCAAAATCGGAAGGTGTAATCTCATTAAATGAGTTTCGTTACAATCCAGATTTAAAGGTTGGTGACAAAGTAGAAGTTTTAATTGATGTACGTGAAGATTCCACAGGACAATTGGTATTGTCTCATAGAAAAGCTAGAGTAATAAAGGCTTGGGATCGTGTAAATGCTGCACATGATACTGGAGAAATTGTAAATGGTTTCGTTAAATGTCGTACTAAAGGGGGTATGATTGTGGATGTATTTGGTATTGAAGCATTCTTACCTGGGTCTCAAATTGATGTAAAACCAATTAGAGATTACGATCAGTACGTCAATAAAACTATGGAATTCAAGGTTGTAAAAATCAACCACGAGTTTAAAAACGTAGTGGTTTCTCATAAAGCACTTATTGAAGCTGATATTGAGTTACAGAAAAAAGAAATTATTGGTCAACTGGAAAAAGGTCAAGTACTTGAAGGTTCTGTTAAGAACATTACATCTTATGGTGTCTTTATGGATCTTGGTGGTGTTGACGGATTAGTTCATATTACAGACCTTTCTTGGTCTAGAATCAATCATCCAAGTGAGATTGTTGAGCTTGATGAAAAACTTAATGTAGTAATCCTTGATTTTGATGAAAACAAATCAAGAATTCAATTAGGTCTTAAGCAATTAAGCAAGCACCCATGGGATGCATTAGGTGAAGAGGTTAAAATTGGTGACAAGGTTAAAGGTAAAGTAGTTGTAATTGCAGATTACGGTGCGTTTATTGAAGTTGTAGAAGGTGTTGAAGGATTAATTCACGTTTCAGAAATGTCTTGGTCTACACATTTACGTTCAGCTCAAGATTTTGTTACTGTTGGTGACATCATTGAAGCTCAAATCCTGACTTTGGATAGGGAAGATCGTAAAATGTCTCTTGGTATTAAGCAATTAACACCAGACCCATGGACTGATATTACTAAGAAATATCCATTAGGTTCTAAGCATACTGGTATTGTACGCAACTTCACAAACTTTGGTGTATTTGTTGAACTAGAAGAAGGTATTGATGGATTAATTTATATCTCTGATTTATCTTGGACTAAGAAAATCAAGCATCCAAGTGAGTTTTGTGCGGTTGGAGACAAATTAGATGTTTTAGTATTAGAGTTGGATGTTGAAGGACGTAAATTAAGTTTAGGTCATAAACAAACAACAGAAAACCCTTGGGATAAATACGAAACTGAGTTTGCCTTAAACACTACCCATTCAGGTGAAATTGAAGAAATAGTAGATAAAGGAGCAACCGTTAAGTTTAACGAGGATATCGTTGCCTTTATTCCGTCACGTCATCTTGAAAAAGAAGATGGTAAGAAGCTTAAAAAAGGAGAGGCTGCAGAGTTTAAAATTATTGAGTTTAATAAAGAATTTAAACGTGTAGTTGCTTCTCATACAGCTGTATTTAGAGCAGAAGAAGCTAAGAATGTAAAAGCAGCAGCTAAGAAAGCTGAAGCCGCAGCAGCAGAGTCAAAACCTACTTTAGGAGATGCCAATGATGCTTTACAAGCACTTAAAGATAAAATGGACGGAAAAGCATAAGCCAATCTTATCCTAAATAAATCAAAGCCTTCCTATTGGAAGGCTTTTTTTATGGTCAAACATATAATCAAAATGACTTTTACTTTTAAATTTTTAGATTACCTTTGTATTCCAAATACGTTTGGATAGTATATGAGTCAAAAAGTTTTACTTAACGCAAAAGAGGTAAACATCATTCTTCATCGATTGGCTTGTCAACTAATTGAAAATCACGATGATTTTTCGAGAACTGTTTTAATTGGTATTCAACCGCGAGGTAAATATTTAGCGAATCGTCTATGCCAAATGCTCAGGGACGTTTATAAAATCAAAAACGTCAAGTTGGGTCAATTGGATATTACTTTTTTTAGGGATGATTTTAGAAGAGGAGAGAAGCCTTTAGAGGCAAACACGACTGAAATTGATTTTGTAGTTGAAAATAAAAAAGTAGTTTTTATTGATGACGTCTTGTACACTGGACGTAGTATTAGAGCTGCATTAACAGCAATTCAATCATTTGGAAGGCCAAACGAAATTGAATTGTTAACATTAATAGATAGACGATTTAGTAGGCATTTACCAATACAACCAGATTATAGAGGAAGACAGGTAGATGCTATAAATGAAGAAAAAGTAAAGGTAAACTGGGTGGAAAATGATGGTGAAGACTCAGTATACTTAATAAATAATTAAAGAATCTTATGAGCGAATTAAGTGTCAATCACTTATTGGGGATAAAATATCTAAATAAGAAAGATATTCAGCTTATTTTTGAAACTGCCGATCATTTTAAAGAAGTGATAAATAGGCCCATTAAAAAAGTGCCTTCGCTTCGAGACATTACCATAGCCAATTTATTTTTCGAGAATTCTACACGTACTAAATTGTCTTTTGAACTTGCTGAAAAACGATTATCTGCCGATGTTATTAATTTTTCGGCTTCTCAATCATCTGTAAAAAAGGGAGAAACTCTTATAGATACTGTAAATAACATCCTTTCTATGAAAGTGGATATGGTCGTTATGCGCCACCCTAATCCAGGGGCGGGTGTGTTTTTATCCAAACATATTGATGCAAGCATTATAAATGCCGGAGATGGTGCACATGAACACCCAACACAGGCACTATTGGATTCATATTCAATAAGAGAACGTTTGGGAGAGGTAAAAGGAAAAAATGTTCTTATTGTGGGTGATATCATGCATAGCAGGGTTGCCTTGTCAAACATCTTTGCACTACAGTTACAAGGTGCAAATGTTATGGTTTGTGGTCCAAAAACGCTTATTCCAAAATACATCGATAAACTTGGAGTAAAAGTTGAAACAAACTTACATAAAGCACTTAAATGGTGTGATGTAGCAAATATGCTTAGAGTACAAAATGAGCGAATGGAAATTAATTATTTTCCGTCAACTAGAGAATATACGCAGCAGTTTGGTGTTAACAAAGAATTGCTAAATTCAATTGATAAAGACATTATAATAATGCATCCTGGCCCAATAAACCGTGGTGTAGAGATTACCAGTGACGTAGCCGATTCTGATCAGGCCATTATTCTTAATCAAGTTGAAAATGGTGTGGCCATTAGAATGGCAGTTATTTATCTATTAGCTTCCAAAATAAAATAGAAAAGTATGATTTTTGATAAAGATGGAAATATATCTATTATTACTCAAGAAAAAGTATCAATAGTAGAACTTGTAAAAAAATTGCAAGTGATATATTCAAAGTTTAAGAACGACAATATCATTGTCAATCTTACAAGTTTAAAACCACTCAATTCTAATGATGTCATTGAGTTTTTACAATTATCCAATCAACACAGAAAAGCAAAACATTCCTTTGTAATAGTTTCAAATAAAATTGATTTTGATGAGATTCCTGATAAGTTATTGCTTGTGCCAACCCTACAAGAAGCATATGATATTATTGAAATGGAAGAAATTGAAAGAGATCTAGGGTTTTAATGTACAACTTAGCACAAGTAAATATTGCAAAAGTGTTAGATCCTATCGATAATCCAATTATGGCTTATTTTGTCAATACTCATGAAGAAACTCCTTATACATTCACCTTTAAAAATAAGTTCACAGTTCAGGATTTTTCAAATTATAATCAGTTAGAGCAATGAGGCTTACTATCTTAGGCTGCCATAGTGCAACGCCCCGAATCAATACACATCCTACCGCTCAAGTTTTAGAGATTAGGAATCACATTTTTCTAATTGACTGTGGAGAAGGGACTCAAGTTCAGTTGCGTAAAAATAAAGTGAAGTTTAATCGCATTAAGCATATTTTTATATCCCATTTACACGGAGATCATTACTTTGGTTTGGTGGGTCTAATCTCCACGTTTAGACTGCTTACAAGAGAAACAGATTTACATATTTACGGCCCAAAGGGCCTAAAAGAAGTTATTACTTTACAAATGAAATTGTCTGATTCTTGGACAAATTATCAACTTATTTTTCATGAACTAACATCAATTGAATCTGAACTTGTTTATGAAGATGATAAAGTGGAAGTTTTTACCATCCCATTGGAACATAGAGTCTATACCAATGGATTTCTATTCAGAGAAAAGGAGGGCGACAGAAAACTTAATGTCGGTGCTGCCGAAGATGCAAATATAAATAAGGCCTATTATAGAAAGTTAAAACAAGGCTTTGATGTTGAAAATGAATATGGCAAACTTATCAAAAATGAAAGTGTAACAAAGCACGGCGTAAAACCAATGAGCTATGCCTTTTGTAGTGACACTTGCTATAACGAGAGAATAATTCCAATAATTAAAAATGTCGACGTATTATATCACGAATCCACATTTTTAGAAAAGTTGGCTCATTTAGCTGATAAAACGAAACATTCTACAGCAAAAGAAGCGGCTAGAATTGCTAAAAAAGCAAATGCTGATATGTTAATTTTAGGTCATTTTTCAACACGTTATGATGATGTTAATGAATTTAAATTGGAAGCTAACGAAGTTTTTGACAATGTTGAATTGGCTAAAGAGAGTAAAGTCTTTGAGTTTTAAGAATACTTTAACTCGCTAAGATTATCCATATAATTAATTGCTTCAAACAAAGTAGAACATCTTTTTACACTATATGTAGATAATTTTTTCTCAATGGAAGCATTATAATAATTTAAATCGTCATAAAATACAATTGCTTCAGCTACTAAAATCTTATAATCATTATTTAATTTTGTCCAAAGGGTCGTATCAATCGAATAATGATTTATACGATTTGATATATACCCTATTTTTAAATCTTCTCCATAATGCTCTAATAAAACAATAAATATATTCTGAATTTCTTCTAATCCAACGTGCAAACCTTCATTTATTTCTGAAAGACAAAAAACATCGCACATATAAAACTTACCAAATGGTAAAATATAAGTTTTAAATTTTTCACTAATATAGTATCGTGAATTTTTAAAATTCATAATTGTTTTAAAGTTGAGGGAATGTATAAAAACAAAAAGTATTTTTATATGATATTTATCATGTTTTATTTATGTATTTTCTTGTTAAAATAAAATTTTTAAAAACTGTTTTTTACCCTTTGTTACTTTTGTAACTTGCAATATATTTATGGAAAATGATTTAAGCAATTACAGAAAGTCTTATAATAAAGCGGAACTGATTAAAAGTAATGTTCCAGAGAATCCTTTGGAACTATTTCAAAAGTGGTTTTATGAAGTTGATAATTCCAATACAGTTGACGAAGCCAATGCAATGACGATTTCAACAATAGGCCTGGATGGCTATCCAAAAAACAGAGTTGTATTGCTTAAAAGATACACTTACGAAGGCTTTATATTTTATACCAATTACAATAGTGAGAAGGGTAGTGCTATAAATAAAAATCCTAACGTTTGCTTATCGTTTTTTTGGCATGTTGCAGAGCGTCAAATTATTATCAAAGGTAAAGCTGAGAAAATAGCCGAAAATTTAAGTGATGGCTATTTTGAATCTAGACCAAGGGGTAGCCAATTGGGAGCAATTGTTTCCAACCAAAGTGATGTTATAGAAAACCGGACAATATTAGAAAGTCAATTAGAAGCTTTAGAAAAGAAATTTGAAGGGAAAGAGGTTCCTCGACCAAAACATTGGGGTGGCTATATTGTTAAACCTATAGAAATCGAATTTTGGCAGGGTAGGGCAAATAGACTTCATGACAGGCTTAGATATAGTTTGCAAAGTGACTATAATTGGAAAATTGATAGACTTTCACCGTAAACCCTAATAAAAAAAAGAGCCACAATATTGTGACTCTTAATTACAACTAACTAATTTAATTAAAAGAACTATTTCTTTATAAAGATATTGGTATAATACCATTTTCCGTCTTTATCTTTTTCGGCAGATATATCAAAGTTTGTATAATCACCCTCAATATTTGCTCTATGTCCGTCACTTTTTATCCAAGCATTAACAACAGATGCCGGAGAACTATAAGCATATGCTACGTTTTCGCCTACTTTAACTGCACCTGGGTTATTTTTTAAATTTTTACTACGCTGTAGAAAATTATCATGTGAGACTTCATGTTTTTCGATCATATAATCGGTATGTCCATACGCTTGAGCTTTGATAGCACTCATATTCTGAAGTGCGCTTAGTCCTTGAGAAATTCTATGATTATTTATGAGTTCTAATATCTCTATTTCAATAGCTTTGGTTTGTGGTACGTATGAAGACGTAATTGCGTCAATTTTATCTTCTTCTATCGCATCTGTAGAACAGGAAAAAGATAGTACGGCCAATAATGCCATTGCAGGCAGGTAAGTAGAAAGTTTCATAAGTAGGTTATTAATATTCGGGAATATAAAGGTAGTCACCTAGATAGATAGAAACTGTTAATAAAATGTTAATTTCGATTAAATACATGTATTTTATCGAAATAATATTACATATAAACGATAAAAAGTTCTTTCATAGGTTTTTTGATTCATTTTATCGATATATGTGGTAATTTTTTGAAATATATCAAGAACTGTTTGAAGAAATAAATTGAAAACAATACTACAAATTGGAAGCTTTCCTTTAATTTTTGTAGTAATTTAAAATAAATATTATTAAAATAAAAAAAAGCTGCTCCGATGGGAGCAGCTTTTAGAAAGTAATAAGTTATTCGATGTTAAATAACCAACCAATAGTCAACATTCATCTTCAAACATAAAGTAGGGAAGACAATAACGTTATTACCAATTAATCTTTTACGATATAGAAGTATGACCTTCTATTCAGCTGGTGCTTTTCTTTGGAGCATCTCACTCCATTACTACACTCATTCAACAGTTGGGATTCACCATAACCAATGGCGCTTTCTATTCGTTCAGGTGCTATATTTCTTGACAGGAGATAATCCCTTGTTGATTTAGCCCTTCTATCAGATAATTTCATATTATAGGAATCATTTCCTCTACTATCAGTATGAGATTCAATATAGATGTGCATATTAGGATGTTCTCTCATAACGCTCACTATGTTTTCGAGCTCATACTTAGCATCGGTACGAATGTTCCACTTATCGAAGTCGAAAAATATAGGGTTAATGACAATTTGATCGTAATCAACAAGTGGCGTAAGATTTAGGTTCACTTTGTTCACGAAATTATTTTCACTTCCAGCAATTAACTTTTTCAAATCGTCTTTATAATCAGGTTTAGACCCCAATATAGAGTAAGTCTTATTACATTCAATCTCATATGTATATGATCCATCAGAACCAGTAGTCAATTCTTGAATAATCTTACCAGCATCATTGATAATCTGAACAGTAGCCCCATCAAGAAGCTCCTGAGTTTTGGTATCCCTAACAACTCCAATTACAGTCTGTTTGCACTCATAAGCGGCGAAACTATAAATATCATCATTACCCTTACCGCCTTCTCTGTTTGATGAGAAGTATCCGGTTTTGTCATCGCTATTAATAAAAAAAGCAAAGTCATCCGCACCTGTATTAAATGGTGCACCAAGGTTAATAGGCTCTGCACTTGTATCTTTAATAATATCAGATTTATAAATATCCAACAGGCCTAGATTAACATATCCATCCGAAGAGAAGTATAATGTACTATCTTTTGCAATGTATGGGAACATTTCACGGCCTTCAGTATTAACCTTTGGGCCAAGGTTTTGAGGCTCGCTATAAGTACCATCATAGTTAATATCAACAACATAAATATCTGTCTGCCCTAAAGCATCAACATGGTCTCTATCTGATACGAAATATAGTTTTTTGTTGTCTGGACTCAGTGTAGGGTGCCCCGTAGAAAATATATCATCATTAAACGGTAACTCTTCAATATCTCGCCAAGTACCATTGTTCAATGCTGCTTTATAAATTTTTAAATGTGTAGTCCCGTCGTCATCATAATCCAATCGATTACGTTTGTTAACATTATCCCTTGTAAAATATATGGTTTTACCATCGTTGGTAATAGCAACAGAGGCTTCATGGAAATCCGTGTTCACCTTATTGGCGGTAATTGCATTTACATTACCAATGTCTTTTTTACCGTCCGCTTGATCCACATCGGCTTGATATATGTCCAAAAACGGCTCATCATTCCATGTGTATTTTTTTCTGGCATTAACGTCTGTGGTCCTTGCTGAAGCAAAATATAGTTTTCCTCCATGTTCAAAACTTCCAAAGTCAGAGTATTCCGTATTAATGTCAAGGTTATAGACCTCAATATATACTTTCTCCATAGAAGACAACTCATCATATAGGCCAATATCTCCAATAATGTCAGAGCGGCTATCATCATTTTGTAATTCCTTAAATTTTTTGGACCAAGTATAAGCCTCTTCATAATTTCCCAAACTACGTTGTACCTGAATGTATTTGTAAATATATTCTGGATTGATATTTGGATATTTATCCAATGCTTTTTGATACCAAACAGCGGCTTTTGTCGCGTTAGAATTATTGTAGTAGCAATCCCCCAATCTGGTAAGAACGTGCTCACTATCATCTCCATTGTTTACAGCATCTTGATAGAGTTCACTCGCCCTGATATAAGCGAAGTTCTCAAAGAACTTGTCTGCAACTTTTCTTTGCGCAAAAGTCATGGTACTGCAAAGAACAATTATTATAAGTAAAACTTTTGTTTTCATAGTTGTAATATTTTAGAAGTATCTTGGCGATTTTACACGTTTGCTTTTAAAGACCTCGAACATTAATAGAATCTCGTGGGTTCCAGTTGCATATGGTCTAATATCTGAAATGGGATGCTCATAAGCATATCCAATCCTAAATGGTTTAGAAACCTGGAAATCAATTATTGCACCAAGGGCTCCTGTAGATTCATTAAATCTATAAGCACCGCCCAACCAAAGTTTCTCATTGAACAAGAAGTTGGCCGTTAGGTCATATGATAATGGAGCACCATTAGTTGCTTTTACCAAGAACGCAGGTTTAAACTTCACCGTTTCGCTCATGTCAAATACATAGCCCCCAGTAAAATAATAACTTATTCGTTCTAATGCCTGAACATTGTTCTCCCCATTAAGGTCAGTATTCAGTATCCTAGGAGCCGACATTCCAAAATACCACTTGTTGGTATGAAGAAACGCACCTGCACCTATATTGGGGTTCCATCGGTCCTCGATACCATAAATGGCAGGATCGTCGGGGTTGGACGACCTTAACTCTTGGTCTATGCTATAGGACGTGAACCCACCTTTTAAACCAAATGCTAATTTTGTTTTAGCACTCAGATTAATGGTATAGGAGAAATCACCATAGATATATGTGAAATTTTCAAACCCTAGTTCATCATTGATAAACGATAGCCCTAGACCAACCTTCTCATTACGCATTGGCGAATGAATTGAAAATGTCTGTGTCGTCGGTCCACCATCCAGGCCAATCCATTGGCTTCTGTGAAGTCCAACAAGGCTAAGGGTTTCCCTGCTCCCTGCATAGGCAGGGTTGATCGAGATTGTATTATACATATATTGCGTGAATTGCGGTAATTGCTGACTTATAGCATTATAAGAGCTAAGCAATATGATGGCAATAATGTTAAACTTAATAAACTTTTTCATGATAGGTTAAATTTATTTGGTTCCTACGTAAATTGGCCCTGCAAAAGGTTTCAATCCACTGTTTTTTAGATTTACGATGTAATAATATGTACCTGTAGGCACTTTGTCAGAACTTCCAACAGAACTGCTATGGGCAAACCCGTTCCAGTTATTTTGATAGTTTTTGGATTCATATATCAAAGCTCCCCAGCGATTGAATATCTGTACTTCTACAGTAAACCCACAACCCTCGATACCTGTAATTTCAAAGTATTCGTTATAAATATCACCGTTGGCGGTCACTGCTTTGGAGATATTATCATCTTTGGTAAAGTCGTCTGCACAAGGCAAGCTCACACAATCATCATGGACAGTTATGTTAACATCTACCTCAACTGGGCATTCTCCAGCAGTATCTGAATATGTAAACGTATACACACCTAAGTTTTCCTCGCTTATAGAAGCAGGATCGAATGTACTACCATCTATTGTTGCATTACCTGCAGTTACGCTCCATGTTCCATCTGGGTTATAGTCACCAATTAATAAACTAAACAGGTCGATTGACAAATCTTCGATACACAGCGACGTATCCGTGCTTGTTACTGTTGGTTCAAGGTTCACAAATATTGTTTGTGTATATATAGCTTCATTGGCGCACTCATCAGAAACCGTCCAAGTTCTATCAATTTGATAGTTTTGGCCACTACCATCATCGGTCGAAGTTTCTTCAAAATTTACTGTAATTTCAGTGGCACAAGCATCTTCAAACTCCAACTCTGGTAGGCTAGGAACTTCACCACAATTTACTGTGATTTCTGCTTCATAATCTGAAGTTACAACTGGTGCATTACTATCTGTCACTATAACATTTTGTGTATGTGTAAGCACATTACCACAGGCATCAGAAGCAGTCCAAGTACGTAACAAGCTGTATTCAGAATCACAAGACCCATCAGTCCTTACTTCACTATATTCTACTTTAATTGTATTTGTATCACAATTATCCGTTGCAGTTAATACAACTGCTTCAGGAACAGTATCACATTCTACATTAACATCACCAGGGAGATCCTCTACAAATTCTGGTGCAGAAATATCTGATATTGTAATGGTCTGGATTTGATCATCTGCAGCATTACCACAGTTATCTATTAGAGACCATGTTCTAGTTATTACAAAAGTTCCTTGACAAGCACCATCCGCAATGCTATCTACAAAAATAGCATCAAGTCCTGTAGAACAGTTATCAGTTTCATCAGTTACATCACCAGTTACTGTGATTGTAGCATCGTATGTACAGTCAACATCAAGAGATATTTCTATATCCGTAGGTACTGTAAACGTTGGTGCTATATTATCAGAAACTGTAATAGTCTGTACTTTATCATCTGCAGCATTACCACAGTTATCAGTTAATGACCAAGTTCTAGTGATAACATAAGTTCCTTCACATG
>Ga0316189_10006176_pt1 | contig 11440 bp, 6 predicted proteins | sample LowCovwburrow_MG_FD_204930 | JGI IMG/M metagenome (GOLD analysis project Ga0316189, IMG submission 204930) | Coastal sediment microbial communities from Maine, United States - Lowes Cove worm burrow | ecosystem: Environmental > Aquatic > Marine > Coastal > Sediment | place: USA: Maine... | reverse complement strand
TCGGGCACCAAGGACGCATCGCGCACCTCGACGCGGGCATTCAGTCGACCGACCGCAAGGTGCTCAAGATGGCCTCCCGGCGGGGCAGCCTCGACCGCTTCTTGTCCAACCTCCGCAAGCTCGAGCTGCGACCCGGCCCGGGCCTGCAGATCGACCTGATGGTGGGCCTGCCCGGCGACACGCTCGAGGGGTTCATCGGCAGTCTCGACTTCGTCCAGAGCGAGGTGTTCGGCGATGCCTGCCCGCCCACCGCGGTGATGTGTGCCTCACTCGCGGTCCTCAAGGGCACGACCTACCACCAGCAAGCGGCTACGCTGGGGATCCACTACGAGCCCGTCACGCCCTACACGGTGCTGCGCACGGCCACGATGTCGGCGCAGGAGCTGCGCAAGGCACGGGTGGTGGTCAATGCCCTGGAGGTCATCAGCGCCACGGTTCAGCTTCTCCGCCGTCACGAGGTGGCGCTGCCGAAGATCTTCGCGAGCATCTTCCACCCCGAGTACTTCGAGCAGGCCGAGCGCAACGGCTGGAGCAACACGGCGGCCCATCACTTCGCCGCCGTGCAGGGCTGCCGGGCATTCGTCGAGGAGCACGTCGCCGACCCCGACCTCCGAGCATTCGCCGGTGAGATCCTCGACTTCAGCTACCTGGCCAGCGGCTCGGTGAGCCACCGGACGCCAGCGCAGTGGCTGAGGATCCCGTCGCTGCATCGCTTGGGCGCGGGCACCGACGCGGGCGCCGACGCGGGGCAAGAGCCCCCCTCGACGGCCTTCGCGATGGCCAATCGCTTCGACGAGGCCCATCACTTCTACCTCGAGCACGGCTTTCAGCTCAGCGAGCGCAACCACGGACTCCCGCAGGAGACGAGCCCCGCGTACTTGTTGCTGGGTCCCGACGGGCTGACCTTCCTGCCCCCGGACTCCCATCGCCTCATGGACCTGCTCAACGAGCGCTTCTCCGACCTGGGCGCGATCGTCTCCCTCGCTCGAGGCGCCGACGCCTGCGGCGATCTGGAGGACTCGGACATCGCCGAGGCTCTCGATGACCTGGCCGGTGGAGGCTTCCTGCGAGCGCGACAACCGGCGATCGCGGCCGAGTGATGCCGACCAGGAGGACTCGCGCATGGCGATGACCGAAAAAGAGAAGTTCGAGCTGGATCTCAACGGGCTGTTCATTCGCGAGGCCATCCTCTCCAAGGACGAGATCGCGGAGATCTCCGAGCAGCTACGCCGGATCACCTACGACCCCAAGAGCCTGCCCCCTCATGAGCGAGGCATTCCCGGCGGCCCCAGCAGTCTGCTCATCGACCACCCCCGGGTGATCGACGTGCTCCAGGAGGTGATCTCACCGCTGGTCCGGATCGACAAGGTCATCCCCCTGTGGCGGGAGAAGGGCTGGCACGGCACCTCCGACGTGCACGGGGCCGGCGTCCTGGATCCGCTCATCAACTACTGGGTGGGCCCCGACGGCAAGATCCGCACGCCGATGATGGCGGTCATCTTCGAGCTCACCGACATCCACCACGGCGACGGAGCGACCCGCTTCATGCCCGGCAGCCACAAGCTCAACTATCCAATTCCGCGCGGCAGGGAATCGTGGGATGCGCTCGAGCCCTACCTGCGGGACTACGAGTGTCCGGCCGGCAGCGCGGTGTTCTTCACCGAGGCGCTCAAGCATGGCGGCCCCATCTGGCAGCGACCGGAGCCGCGCAAGGCGATCCTCCACACCTACGCCAACGTCGCGCTGTGCTGGCACCGGCTGGCGTGGATCGACCAGGAGATCCTCGACGGCCTGCCCCCCCACAAAGCGGCCTACTTCCGCGAGCCATGGGTGATGGACCTGCGAGGCACCAAGCTCCGACGTCCCACCGTCGTCAACAGCGTCGACTACTACGTCAAGCAGGAGCGCGAGGCACCGCGATCCAAGGGCTGGCTCATCGACGACGACGAAGAGTGGTGGCCGGAAGGCTCCTGAGTTCCCGGTCTGATCAAGTCAGCTGGCGCCGTGCCAGATCCCGGAACGGGCCCTCGCGCTCGAGTAGCTCATCGTAGGTGCCCTCGTCGACCACCCGCCCCTTGTCCAGCACCAGGATGCGATCGGCGTTGTGGATCGTGGACAGGCGATGGGCGATGACGATGCGGGTGACCTGTAGCGCATCGAGACTCTGCGAGACCACCGCCTGGGTGCGGTTGTCCAAGGCGCTCGTGGCCTCGTCGAGCAGCAGGATCTTGGGTTCGTTGACGATCGCCCGGGCGATGAGCAGGCGCTGACGCTGCCCGCCGGAGAGGCTCATGCCCCCGTGGCTGACCACCGTGTGCAGCCCCATCGGCATCTCCTCGACGTCGGGGGCCAGACCCGAGCGTCGAAGGGCCAGCCAGATCTGCTCGTCGTCGAGGACGTGGGCTCCTGCGATGTTGTCGCGGATGCTCCCCGACAGCACCCGGCTGTCCTGGAGCACGACCCCCAGCTGACGCCGCACCTCGGGCACGTCGAGCCCCGACAGCGGCTGCCCCGAGTACAAGACCGTGCCCGTGACCGGCTGCTCGAATCCCAGCAGGATCCGCAGGAGCGTCGACTTGCCGCAGCCCGACGCTCCCACCACCGCGACGAACTCGCCCGCCGTGACGCGGAAGCCGACCTGGTCGAGCACCATCGGCTGATCGGGGGTGTAGCGGAACGACAGCTGGGTCAGCTCGAGGTCCCCCGTGAGCTGACCGGGGTGTTCCTTGTGGGGGTCGGCCTCGACCTCGGCCTCGAGGATGGGCCGAGCCCGCTCCCACTGCGGGATGGTCGACACCAGCACCAGGCCGTTCTCCAGCAGGCTCAGCAGCGATCCCATGAAGATCGTGAACGCGGCGAAGAACGCCAGGAATTGGCCGGTCGTCAGCTCCACGCCCAGGCCGCGGGTCGCCAGGTAGAAGATGACCACGGTGGTGATCGCCGGATAGAAACCGCGCAGTCCGGAGAACCAGATGTCGACGCTGGCCGAGCGGTACATCAGCGATCGCAGCACGCGAAATTCTCGGGCCCACAGATAAAACGACGCGCGCTCCAGGCCAGCCACGCGGATCTTGGCGATGCCGTCGAACAACTGCAGCAGGACCCCCGAGAGCTTGCCCCGCAGCCCGGCGATCCTTCGCTGGTAGCGCAGCTGGATCAGCGAGGACGCCACACCCAGGGCCAGGGGCACCACCAACAGGGCCGCCGCCGCCAGAGCGAGACGGACGTCGTAGTAGAACAGCAGCAGCAGGTACCAGATCGCGAAGATCGCCGAGAAGATGCTCGACAGCACGCTCCCGGACAGCGCGCGATGGATCCGGTCGATCCCCGTGGCCCGCTCGGCCAGGTCACCGGACGTGTAGTCGCGAAAGAACTTCACCGGGAGGTTGAGCAGGCGGTCCCACACCGCGGCCTGCACGCTGGTGCTCATCTTGGTGCCGACCCGAACCATGGAGACCGCCCGAACCAAGCCCAGCACGGTGCTCCCGATGGCCAGCGCGACCAGCAGCAGCACCACCTGCAGCAACAAGCTGCGCTCCGCCCCCGGGATGATGGAATCGAAGACCTGTCCGGTGACCAGCGGAAACGCGGTCCCGAACACTCCGACGAGCGACCCCAGCAGCAGTGCGGTACGCAGATCCCCGCGCACGTCGAAGAAGGCGAACTCGAGCAGGTCGCGTCGCCGCAGCGCATGCCCGGGCAGGGTGCGGAAGAAGCTGTACGCAAAGGGCTGGAGCTCGCGGCGCTGGTCCTTGGACAGCGTCGTGGTCTTGCGCGTCGCGGGGTCGTAGACCTCGTAGGTCCGCCCACGACTGCGGGGCAGCGCCACCGGTCGATCCTCGTCACCGAGGAAGGCCAGCAGCGGACCGTTGTCCCGCGTCCACCACCGGTGATCGAGCAGCACCCTGCGCGTGCGCAGCCGGAGCGCCCGCGCCAGATGCCGCACCCGGTCGTGGGTGGCCCCCTCGATGGGGGCGAGCGGGGGGGGGTCTCGTATGCCCAGACGCTCGGCGATCGCCAGGAACGCGGCCGCCAGGGGATCGCGGTGCTCGAGCGGCGCGGGGCGAGCCGTGGTCACGTCGGCCAGGGCGGCCATCGTCTCGCGCAGTCGCTGGTCGTCGGCGGCATCGCGCAGGCGAATGCGCTCGCGCTCGGCGACCTCCTCATCCCGCCCCAGGGTCTGCAGCGCCGCGACGATGGTCCGATGGAAGGGGTCGAGCGCCGACAGGGTGTGATCGCGCTGGAGGTACTCGGCGGTGGACAGCACCGAGCCGTCGAGCGCCGTGCCGAGGCGGACCCACGCCCGCAGTCCGACCGGCATGAAGCTCGCCGGTGGTCCCATCACCAGCCGATGCTGACCGGCGAGCTCGGGCTCCGTGCGGAGCGGCATCCAGACCACCCCGCCCATCGAGCAGGCGTCGTGTCCCGCGTCGACCGTCATCGCGCGGCCCGGCCGGAGGCGCGTGGACTCGCTGGGCGCGGGGGGATGCCCCAGGGTTCGGGACAGCATGTTCACCCATGCGTCGACGTGGGCGGTGATCTCGTCGCGAAAGTCGTCGCCTCGTGACAGCTCGCCGAGTCGAGCGAGCTCGAGCCGGCGCAGCCGGGTGTCGACCTCGGCCACGGCCAAGACGCCGACCGAGCGACCGACCGCTTCATGCGGCAGCCCGAAGAACAGCTCGCCCTGGGTCAGCGACCCCACGTGCCGACGTAGACCGCTGGGCTGCCCGTGGCGGATGGGCACCCAGAACAGATCGACCCGCCCCGACTCGATGTACCAGACGCTCGTGTGGTCCGACAGCAGCATCGGAGCGAGCATGGACACGCGCGCGCGCCGGGCCTCGCTGAGCATGATCCGCCGCAGCGGTGTATCGCGTGAGCCGAACCCCATCACTCCACCGAACGAATGAGATCGAGGTAGGCCCCCGCTTGCCGCACCAGCTGCTCGTGGGTGCCGCGCTCGATCACCTGCCCGCGGTCGAGCACGATGATCTCGTTGCAGTCGCGAATGGTGCTCAGTCGGTGCGCCACCACGATGCACGCACACCCGCGGCGACGGATGTTGTCGTCGACCTGCTTCTCGGTGGCCGGGTCGAGCGCGCTGGTGGCCTCGTCGAGCACGAGGATGCTGGGCGCCTTGGCCAGCACGCGCGCGATCTCCAGGCGCTGCCGCTGCCCGCCGCTGAAGTTGCGCCCGCCCTCCTCCACGCGGCTGTCGTAGCCCCCGACCCGAGACATGATCTCCTCGTGGATCGCCGCATCCCGGGCCGCGTCCACCACCACCTGCTCGGGGACCGTGGGATCCCACATGGCGATGTTGTCGCGTACCGTCCCCTCGAAGAGGGTGATGTCCTGGCTGACCAGCCCCAGGGTTCGATTGATGACCGAGCGGGGCAGCCGCCGCCGGTCCACGCCCGCGAGGAGCAGCTCGCCCTCCCACGGCTCGTAGAGACCGCAGACGAGCTTGGCCAGCGTGGACTTGCCGCTGCCCGAGGCGCCGACGACCGCCACGCGATAGCCCGGGTTGAGGACTAGGCCGAAGTCTCGCAGCAGCGGGGGCTCGAGCCGGCTGTAGCCGAAGGTGATGTCGCGGGCCACCAGGTTGCCCGAGAGGCGGACCGACGACGCCTGCTCCATCGTCACGGTGGTGTCGATGTCCGGCTCGAGCAGTGGATCTTCGTCGTAGGACATCACGTCGTCGAGGCGGCGGAGCCCGCTGTCGAGGGTCTGCAGCTCGGTGGCGAACCCGGCGATGGCCTGCACCGGATTCATGAAGCTGCTCGATAGCGCCTGGAACGCGACGAGGGTGCCCAGCGTCATGTCGCCGTCCATGATGCGAAGCGCCCCGATGCCGAGCACCAGGTAGCGATTGAGGCTGGACAGGAACGACGGCACCGCGTCGTAGAAGAGGTTGGCCTCGCGAAATTGCTGCTGGACCGAGACGTTGCGCGCGTAGTGACCCGACCAGCGCGAGAAGAAGTCGGGCTCCGATCCCCCGGCCTTGATGCCCTCGATGAGCTGCAGGCCGCCCATCGACACCCCCTGGAGCTTGGCTTCCTCCTTCTGCATGCGCCGCGCATGGTTGACCCGGCGGCGGACGAGGAGCTTGAGGGTCGCCAGGTGCAGCCCGGCGAAGACGAACACCACCGCCGCCAGCAGGCGGTCGTAGTAGAAGAGCATCGCCCCGAAGAACAGCGCGAGCAGCAGGTTGAGCATCGCCTCGGCCAGTCGACCCGAGATGATGCGGGCCAGCGTGCTGTTGACCTTGAGACGGCTGGCGATGTCACCCGCGAGACGAGCGTCGAAGAAGCGCACGGGGAGCCTCAGCACGTGCCACAAGAAGCGGCTGGAGCCCGTCGCCTCGATGCGCAGCGAGAGCTTGAGCAGGGCGAAGCGTCGCATCACCCCGATCACCGTTCTGGCCGCGTAGGTCACGAGGACCGCGAAGGCCAGCGGCACCAGCCACTCCCCCTTGCCGCCGACGAGGATCTCGTCGATGAACACCTTGGAGAACACGGGGATCAGCAGGCCCGGCACGACCAGCAAGAGCCCCAGGAAGAACACGTAGGCGATGCCCTGGCGCGCGCCGGGAAGTCGCTCTCGAAGGCTCCGGATCACCGAACTGCGGGAGCCGCCGCGGCGGAACCCTGGGCCCGCCTCGAACGTGAGCACCACGCCCGTGAACGACTCGTCGAACTCCTCGACGCTGACCGTCCGCGGTCCCGTGGAGGGGTCGTTGAGGTAGACCTGATCCTCGCCGAAGGCCTCGACCACCACGAAGTGGTTGAAGTTCCAGTGGGCGATGAGCGGCAGGGAGGCCTCGTGGATGTCGCGCGGCTCACCCGTGAACGCACAGACCTCCAGCCCGTAGGCCTGCGCCGCCCGTGCGATGTTGCTGGCCTTGCTGCCGTCGCGCGAGACCCCGCAGTCCTCGCGGAGCCGCTCGAGCGGGACGTGGCGACCGAAGTACGCCAGGATGATGCCCAGGCAGGCCGCACCGCACTCGGTGGCCTCCATCTGAAGCACGGTGGGCGTCTGCCCAACGCCGAACCAGGAGCGAAGTAGAGCGCGAGGCACCGGCCGACCTACCCTCCGAGCGCCTTCTTGAGCGCGGGCAACACGAGCGTGATGGGGGCCTGCTCGCGCACGGTGATCGTCGCGGAGCAGGGCGTGCCCGAGGTCAGCAGCTCGTCGGGTCCCTCGCCTGAGGACCATTCGAAGCCGCTGGTGGTCGCCGGGTCGAGGTTCAGCGTGGCCGTGACGCTCAGCGCCGGGCCCGAGCGCAGGAACTGGTCGACCAGCTCCTCGTTCCCCAGCACCCGCAGCATCCCGCGCCGCGACGCGGGGAACTGCGAGACTGACGAGACGATCCCTTCGATGAACCCATACTCCTCTCGCCGAGCCGTCGACGGAGAGATCCGCACCCGCATGCCTGGCTGCACCTTCTTACCCTCGGCCGCCTGCACGTACAGCAGCACCTCGAGCTCGGAGGGGTCGGTATCGGCCGTCGTGGGATCGAGACTGAGGATCGGCGATCCGGGCGCGACCAGGTCGCCGGGATTGACCCGCTGCTCGATCACGCGACCGACATGGGGACTGACGATGGTCGAGTTCTGGGAGAAGCGCTCCTGCAGAGCTCGCAGCCCTCGCTCGGCCTCGCTGATGCGCAGCTCGCTGGCCTGGATCTCGGCCATTCGCGACTCCTCGGACTCCTCTCCCGAGACCGAGGTCTCTCCCAGCGCTGCGCGCCAACCACGAATGTCGGCCTTCTTGTCGGCGACCTCCAGCCGGGTCTCTTGCACCTCTTCCTTGGTGACGATGCCCTGCTCGTAGAGCTTCTGTTGGTTTTCGACCTTCTCCTCGAGCCACTCCAGGCGCCGGCGCGCCGACTCGATGTCGCGTCGGAGGTTGGTCCGCGCGAGCTTGGTCTGCTTGGCGCGCTTCTCGATGTTGCGAGTGCCAAAAGCGAGCAGCTCTTGATGTCGGATCCGCAGCTCGCTCAGTCGCGCCTGCTTGTTGTCGAGCTCGGTGATGAGCTCGGTCTGCGCAATCTCGGCGACCGCATCGCCTTCGTCGACGAAATCGCCCACCCCGTGGTGGACCACCGTGACCTGCCCGGTGGCGAGGGCGACGACGTCTTGCATGCCACCCTGACGGATGATGATTCCCTCTGCGGCGACGTTGGTGGGCAGTGAGCCGTAGATCGACCAAACCACGGCACACCCCGTGAGCACCGCCATGACCACGCCTGCGATCCATTCCTTGGGATGGATGAGCGTGAGCAGCCGATCGAGTTGCTCGGGCGACGAGATGCGCTCGAGCGCGATCTGCCGAAACACATGGCTGCGCTTGTCGGCCACGAAATACCTATCGGTTCGGCGAGACCTGGAAGTCCTTCGCCAGCGTCGTAGAGTATGCATGGGGTCGCGAGTGATCGACAACCGTCGCGACCCGAGCTGACACGTGAATGACTTGCCGCTGCTCGGTCGTCTCGCCGTACGCGAGGGGTTGATATCGGTCGCCCAACTCGAGGCGGCCGTGCGCGCGCAAGGTCGCTCCGATGGTCGACGGCGGCTCGGCGACATCCTGGTCGAGCAAGGCTCTCTCGATCACAAGGGGCTACGGCTGCTGCTGGCGCTGCAGCAAGAGCAAGAGCCGGCATCGGTCCCCGCCGTCGCGCGGCCGGTGGAGCCGATTCCGACCACGCCACCGTTCATTCCCGCGACATCGCTGCGCGCCATGCTGAGCCGCTGTGCCGCCGAAGGCATCAACGATCTGTTCCTGAGCTCCGGCCAGCCCGTTCGAGTCCGCGCCCACGGGAGCTACCACGTGGCCAGCGAGGCGCCCATGCCCGATCGGACCGTGCGCTCGCTGCTCTCCGAGGTGCAGGGCGACGAGCATCGAGCGGTGCTCGATCGAAGCGGAATCGTGCGCCGCATGATCTCCATCGAGGGCGTAGGGCGCTTTCGAGCGACTCTTCATGGCCACCCGGGAGGACTCGCGGCGGTCATCCGGGTGTTGCCCGCACTGCCGCCCACGCTCCGCAACCTGGGGCTGCCCTCCGCGCTGGCACGACTGGCCACCTTCGCTCGCGGGCTGGTGCTGATCGGCGGCGGCCTCGGCAGCGGCAAGACCTCGACCGCTGCCGCCCTGCTCGATCTGGTCAACCAAGACCGCTCGGAGTTCATCATGACCGCCGAGCGGCAGGTCGAGTATGTGCACGATTCCAAGCGATCGGTCGTGCAGCAGCGACTGCGCCGAGCGTCCCACGGCCTCGAGCAGGTGCTCGGTCCGGCCCGTCACCGACCGAGCGTCCTCTTGGTCGATCCCCTGCGCGACGAGGCCGACCTGCGTGCGGTGCTGCGCTTGGCCGAGACCGGACACCTGGTCTACGCGATCGTGCGCAGCATCGACGTGGTCTCCACCCTCAGCCTGCTGAGCAGCATGGTCGACGCCAGCGAGCGAGGTTGGCTGCGCGAGGAGCTGGGCCGTACCCTCCGCGCCGTGGTCTGTCAGCGCCTGCTCCCTCGGGTCGGCGGGCAGGTCGTGGCTGCAGTGGAGCAGATGCTGGTGAGCGACTACCTCGCCGACATCATCCGCGACGGACGGTTCCACGAGATCCGCTCCGTGCTCCAGGCCGGTGAGTCCCAGGGCATGCTCGACATGCAGCGATCGATCCGCGCGCTGCGGGAGCAGGAGCTGACACCATGAGCGCCCAGGCGCTGCGCACCCTCCTGCTCGCCCACGTGCGCTCGGGTCGCTCCGACCTGTACGTCACCGGGGGTCGAACGCCGCGCGCCAGCGATGCCAGCGGGCTGGTCGTCGTCGGAGAGCCGATGAGCGATGCGAGCGTGCTGGACCTGCTCGCCGAGATCGCGTCGCCCGCCCAGCGCCGGCGCTTCGACGAGACCGGTGACGTGGGAGTGACCATCGCCGTGGGTCCCAGTCGCCTGCGCGCGTTGTTCTTCCGAACCGCCGAGGGGATTGCAGCCAACTTCCATCGTTTTCCCGAGCACGGCCCCGGGCCGAGCGAGCTGGCCTTCCCCGAGCCATTGCTCGAGATGATGGCGCTGCATCGCGGTGTCGTCCTCGTGACCGGTCCGCAGCGCTCGGGCAAGTCGACGGCCCTCGCCGGCCTGGCCGAGTACCTCTGCGCGACCCGGTCCGAGCACCTGGTCAGCGTCGAGGACCCGATCAAGTTCGTGCTCCGACCCGGGCTCGGGCCCTGCTCGCAGCTCGAGGTCGGCCGTGACGTTCGCACCTACGAGGACGGGCTCACCCGCGCGCTCGACCTGGGCTGCTCGATCCTCCTGGCCCGCGATCTGCCGCTGGCGTCCAGCGGCCAGGTCTTCGCCGCCGCCGAGGCCGGAGTGCTCGTGCTCGCGTCCCTCGCGGCCAACGACGCCCCGGCCGTGCTCGGCGATCTGCTGCACGTGCTGTGTCCGTCCCAACCCAGCGCTGCCGTCGTGACCCTCGATCGCTTGCTCCGCGGGCTGGTCTTCCAGCGCCTGCTGCCCGACGGGCACGGTCAGGGCACGCACGTGGTGCGCGAGGTGTATCGCGTCGGTGGAGGCCCAGCGATCGCGGCCGACACCGGAGCACCGCGCGAGCGTCCTTCGACGGAGCTGTTGACCCCCGATCTCCAGACCCAGCTGCTGTCCTTGGTCGGCGAAGGGCGGGTCGCGGTCGATGACGCCCGACGGGTCGCGCCCGACCGACTCACGTTCATGGATCAGATCGAGCAGCTCGAGCGGCAGGCCCCCATCCTCCGCGAGCGGCACCTGGGAACGGCGTGAATCAGAGCCTCCATCACTTCGAGATCCTGGCTCGGCTCGGGAGCAGCACATGGGCCAACGTGTTCCTCGCCCGGGATCGCTCGGCCCGACCCAACCGGCTGATCGCACTGAAGATCCTCAGGCCCAGCGTGGCCACCGATGCCTCCACCCTCGACGTCCTCTTCGCCGAGGCGAGGATCGCCGCGAGGATCGTGCACCCCAACGTCGTCAGCACGCTGGGCTTCGGGCAGATCGAGGGCGTCCACTGCCTGAGCATGGACTACGTGTTCGGCGTACGCCTCGCCGACCTCGCCCCCCATGCACAGATCGACACACCGTCGCTACCGCCGACCTGGGCCCTGCGGGTCGCGTCGGCTGCCGCCGCGGGCCTGCATGCCGCGCACGAGCACCGAGACGCCGGCGGGACACTGGCCGGCGTCGTCCATCGGGCCATCAATCCCCGCAACATCATGGTCGGCTTCGATGGTTGCGTGAAGGTCCTCGACTTCGGCTCGGTCAAGGCGCGAGAACGAGGGTTCGAGACCCGCTACGGCACGATCAAGGGCAGCGCCGGCTACATGTCTCCCGAGCAGGCACGAGGCGAGCCCGTCGATCGACGCTCGGACGTCTTTAGCCTCGGCGTGGTGCTGTGGGAGCTGCTGACC
>Ga0316189_10006174_pt1 | contig 11444 bp, 9 predicted proteins | sample LowCovwburrow_MG_FD_204930 | JGI IMG/M metagenome (GOLD analysis project Ga0316189, IMG submission 204930) | Coastal sediment microbial communities from Maine, United States - Lowes Cove worm burrow | ecosystem: Environmental > Aquatic > Marine > Coastal > Sediment | place: USA: Maine... | reverse complement strand
ACATGTGCTGGAAGCACGAGGACGAGCTATATAATGATGGCCAGGCCTTCAAGGTCACCGCCCGTGACGAGTCCGGCGTCATAGTTACCCTGCTGGCGGATAACTATTTCGGCTACTGCAAAAAGGAAGTCAAAACCCAGATCAGCTTCTCTGCAAACCTGTTCGGACTCGCCGAGGAGGAACACGCGGGTGGCGCACTGGCATTCCCGCGGCGCAACCACGGTGAGGAATACGGTGTCGACAGCCGCACCCATAAACCCGGCTATTCCTTCGCGGACACGGCGGAACGTTACGGCGATGTGATGGACCTGCAGCCGGAAGGCTACGGCATAGACAAGACGTACCCGGACATTATTTATGTGCCACAGCGGGTGCGCATGGACCTCAATGCGCAGACCATTACCTGGCACAAGGAAGGCGAGCTAAAAACCATTCGCCTGTGCCCCGGAAAAACCTACATACAACCCAGCGGCTATAAAATAGAAATGAAGAAGCACCCGGGCGCTCCTTCCTGGCGGCTGGTGGGCATGAACCCGGAAGGCACATTTTGCCACAAGCCCTCTACGGTATCCGGTGGCGGCAAGTCCGAGATCTCCAAATCCCTTAATGATGCAGTGATCTATCGCCCGCTGTTCGTCGACGACCTGCAAAAGGATCTCGACCAGGTGCAGGCGATCTATGACCAGGATTATACACAGCGTTTCAAGCCCGGCTTTGAAGACGAAGACCGCGACCCGACACGCAAACCACTTAGTCCCGAGCGCAGCCTGGGTTCGGTAATCAAGCTGCTTACGCCCTCTTCGACCTATACGGATGAATTTAATGCCTGGCTGGCGTCTATTTCACCGCGCATCCTGGCGCTCGCATTTCTGATCAAACGTTTTTACCGCGTCGAGTGGGGCGATCGCTGGCAGGATCACCTGTCGGTGGATGAAGTGGACGGCGCACCTGCACACGAGCTGAAACTGGACGACCGGAATATTGTTGCCTCCTACCTGCGTGTCGGCTTCGACCGGGAAGGCAAGTGGCGCACTTTCAAACTCCGCCAGGACTATATCGCAACGGAAAAAATACAGATGGAAGACGACATAAGCGCCTCCGTCGTCGTGCCGTCAAAATGCATTGCCAGCTGCGCACTGAGCCGCAAGCGCGGTCAAAGTATAAAGCTGGTAAAAAACTGCGAGTACCGGCTGTTCCAGCGCCCCGACGATGCCATCATTCCCGGCTTCGACAAGCAAACCGAAAAAGACATGTCGGAACCTGACAACTTCATCGCCAACTATGAGCCGATTTCGGGCGAGATGCTGAACAGGCTGGTCGAGGATGTACACACCTTTTACCTGTTTACACCGCCCATGCAGGCACTGCTCAAATCGGCCTACGAAGATGGCTCCGCTTTTGTGGTGTCGTCTGCGCATCCGCGGCTGGTTGACGGCGAGCCGTCCAAAAACCCGCGCTATCTACAGATTAGGCCCGACCTGGTTAAACCGGAACGTAAATATATTGCCGAGATGAGTGCGCGCTTCAGTCGCAAACTGCCACTGGAAGAAACGGTCTGTCATCCGGTCGATGCCGTGCTGGCCGGCCGGCGCAATAACCCGCCGGAACCCGGCATACGTTCACTGGCGGTGTATAACCCGATCCACTACCAGGAGCTGCCGGAACTGTTTATGGATTTTATCTGCAGCCTGACCGGCAAATCACCGTCCACTACCGGCGCCGGCAGTGAGGGCGCGTTAACCAAGGGCCCCTTCAATGCCCTGCGCACCACGGCGGACCTCAACAACGCGCTGGTATCCTTTATTCTCACCGGCTATGCCGGCTTTTCCAGCTCCGCCGGTTATGTTGGCCCGTATGTACGGGTCGACCATGACATCAGTCTGCTGATCCCGGAGATATGGGCGCGCATCGAACCGCAAGAACGCGAACCCGAATACCTTATAAGTCACGGTTACCTGGAACCACTGGAAGATTTTGACCACAAGGGTAAACGGGTGCTTGCCAGTCGCCTTGGTTATCGCATTACCGAACACTTTGTACACGGATTTTTCGGCAAGATCTTCGATAAGCCTGACGCCGTATTTACCGCTGATATTCTCAGACCCGAACTCCAGGGCCTGGACGTCTTTGTTGACGGCATAAACAACATTGTCGAGGCACAACAAGGTGTCGCGCAGCGCTATCTTGATGACGGCAGCATCGAGGATGCCTGTCCACCCCTGCAGGCGCTGTTGCACATCATGGCGACCGGTGAGTACCAGGGAATGGACGTACAACACCCCCGGATACGCGCCATGTTTACGCGTGCACAACTGCTCAAGTCCGACTGGTATCGTGAACGATTGCAGTTAAAGCAACTACACGATATTGAACTGTGGAAGCGCCACTGCGCCAGCCTGCAACAGTTCCTCGATGATGTCGATTACGCGGATGAGGCGGAACGTCTCGGTATCAGCCAACGCCTGTATAATGCCAAACTGAAACTCACGCAAGCCCGGAGTGAGGAATATCTTAAAGGTCTGGTTGGGACACTGGGCGCCGATCCGCTGCAACCCGCTGCCTGCATGGCGGAAAATCAGCTGGTCAACTGGAGCAAAGCGAAGCTGTCACGCCTCAAGGAGAGTGTTGCAGAACACGAAACGGATCCGGCATCCCCTGATGAGATCCCATCGCTGCTGCAAAGGTTCAAAGCCAGGTTCCGAAAGAGCCGCTTGCAGTAGTACGCTGCAAACCGCCTGTTACTGCGTTCGGGCACACCTGCGCAGGTATTTTTCAATGGCCCGTGCTACCGCCACAAACCCCATCGTGCCGGTTACGAATGTTGCAGACCCGTAACCCATACTGCAATCCAGGTGTACGCCATGGATTCCGGGTTTACGATGACCGACGCTGCCATCCTGCGCCGGATAAACCTGCTGTTGACTGGAAAACACGCATTCGACACCGAAGTAGCGTTTCAGGTTGCGGGTGTAGCCGTGTTGTGCGCGCAACTGCGCGCGAACCTTTGCTGCCAGCGGATCATTAAATGTCCGCGTCAGATCCTTTACCATGACTTGTGTCGGGTCGGTCAGACCACCTGCTGCACCCGTGGTAATCACCGGTATCCTGTTCCTTTTACAATAGTAGATCAGTGCTGCCTTGAACTTGATGCTGTCGATGGCATCGATAACATAATCAAAGCCCTTCTCAACCGGGAGGTGCTCGAACAGATTCTTATCATTTATAAAATCATCGATACCCGTACATGTACATTCCGGATTGATTTCACTGACCCGTTTTTTCATGGCCGCAATCTTTTTTTCGCCCACGCTGCTGTCCAGCGCGTGCACCTGCCGGTTGATATTGCTTGCGCAGACTTCATCATAATCAATCAGTGTCAGCCGGCCTGCACCACTACGTGCCAGGGCCTCCACTGCCCACGAACCGACACCACCCATGCCGATAACACACACGTGCATTTGACCTATCAAATGTGCTGCATCGGTTCCATACAAGCGCTGGATACCGGAGAATCTGTTGGCGCTGTTTCGAGAAGACATATTCGGGATTGCTAGCTCTCAAGTGAAAAAACAGAGCGGGCATTGCGTGTGGTCTGCAGTGCCAGTTCGTCCAGCCCGGTGTCGCGCACTTCAGCCAGCGACTGCAGGCAATCCGGCAGATACTCGGGGCTGTTACGCTCACCCTGATGTGCGGCTACCGTCATGTCCGGCGCATCGGTCTCGAGTACAATAACGTCGATGGGAAGATCCCTGGCAAGTTGCCTGATTTTTCTGGAACGCGGGTAGGTCAGCATGCCGCCAAAACCCAGCTTGAAGCCAAGGTCCATGTAATGCCCGGCCTGCTGCAGGCTGCCATTGAACGCATGCACCGTACCCCCGCGTACCGGAATACGCCGCAAGGTGGATAACACCTGGTCGTGCGCCTTGCGCACATGCAGAATAACCGGAAGATTCGCGCTACGGGCTATTTCAAGCTGGGCTTCGAACAGCGTTTGTTGCAGCGCCCTGTCCAGCTCGGGCACAAAATAGTCCAGCCCGATTTCGCCCACCGCTACCGGCCGGTGTTGTTCGATGGTTCTTTCCAGCGCGGCAATATCGCCGGTACTGTGTGCTGCAAGAAACACCGGGTGAAGACCCAGCGCCGGAAACAGGCCTGGCTGCACATCGCACAGCCCGATCAGGCCCTCCCAGCGTGCGGCATCGATGGCTGGAACAACGAGTTGTCGAACACCCAGATCAGACGCGTGCTGCAAGACCTGCTCGCGATCAGCGTCAAACGCTTCGATATCGATGTGACAATGGGTATCGACCAGCTGCATGGGTCGATATTGTACGGCAGCTGGAACAGGTCTGCTTTGGACTATCGTTTTTTAAGCTGCCGCAGCACCTCACCCGGTATCGGTCGTGACTGACCGGCGTCATGATCGTACCCGACGATCAGGTAACGGGTCCTGGTCGCTTCGTCCAATGTCATGACAGTACGTTGATCAGCTTGTTTACCAACAGCGTAGCAAACAATCCCAGCGCCAGCAGCAATGCCACGTTCGATATCCAGCTGTTGGTATAATCGCGCATCCACCCGGACTTGTTGTTCATATACAGCAACAGCGCGGCCAGCAATGGCATGAACATGGCTCCCACCACGGCGTAGGCGACTACCAGCCACACCGGCTTGCCCAATGCCAGCAGCGACATGGGCACCAGGCTCATTCCCACCAGATAAGTACGGTAAACAGGGTCTCGCATCCCCCTTGTTTCGCGCACCGGCTGTGCAGCTGATTCAGTCTGTCGAATAAAATCACAGAACAGGTACGGCACACCTTGCCACACTCCCAGCATCGAACTGAAAACCGCTGCCCAGAAGCCGATCAGAAAAAACCATTTTCCCGCCTTTCCCACCACCTCACCCAGGTGATTCGCGACCGACAACACCATGTCCGCACCCTGCATCACTTCCGGCTCGACACCGGCCGATACCAGCATCACTGCCACCGCAAATAATGCCGTCATGCTGTAGGCCACCAGCAGGTCCAGACGTACCATGCCGAGGTTTGCGGGTTGTTTCCAGCCACGCTCTGCGATCCAGTAACCGTAACTCAGCAAGGTGACGCTACCGCCCACACCACCTACCACGCCGAGCAGAAACCACACTGAGCCGTCCGGAACGCGTGGCAGCAACATTCCCGTCAGCAACGGGCTCCAGCCTGGAAACACTTTCCAGGCGCAGTACAGCACCAGCACAAACATGAGAAGAATAAACACCTTCATGACCTGTTCCAGCCAGCGATAACGACCGAACAGCACCAACCCCGCCGCCAGCAAGGATTGCGTTGCGCCGGCGGTTTTCACATCGATAGCAGGGAACAGGGCGTGCACAGCGAGGCCGCAGGCCGCCATCAGGGCGCCCGCCACCACAAAGGTCCACAGTAGCAGGTAGGCGATGAAGTACCAGGATACGACCTTGGGCAGGCGATGCTTCCAGCCTTCCAGCAGCGTGGAGCCGGTCACCAGTTGCCAGCGTGCCAGTCCCTCGTTAAGGGCGAATTTCAACACCGCCCCCAGCACAGCGGCCCATAGCAGGCTGTAACCGAAACGCGCTCCGGCTACCGACGCAGCGATCAGGTCACCTGCGCCGAGTCCGGTAGCGGCGAGAACAATGCCCGGGCCGATGTGCCTGATTGATGCCACAGGCCTAATGCGCCTCTAGCCCGCCGCCGCACGCACGCCGAACCAGACCAGCTGCAATTGCTGCTGGTAGAGATCGGCAATCCTGCCAGGATGACTGGACAGCAGCGTCAGTGGCACACCAAACAGGATTGCCAACAATAGCGATAACAGGGTCGGAATCAGGGTGTTGTCGGGGAGCTCTCCCTTCCTGATGGCGGTTTCCAGATGCGGCACGATCAGGGCGTCTATACCTTGTATCTGTATGGCGTCGATACCTTCCAGATCCGGGAACGCCAGCTTTCTTTCCAGCGCGCCCAGTTCCATTGCCTCATTTAACCGGCCGCCACGCGCGATCCAGGCGATAAGTTCCCGCATCATTCCAGGGCGACTGACGCAAATACGTGCCAGCTGTGCAAACAGGTGCTGTATCGCGGGCAGTCCTTTCGGGGCCTCGGCACTGCGCTGCACTTGCCAGCACAGCTCCAGCAGCCAGAGCTGAGCGAGATACGCCATCAATTCCTGTTTACTGGGAAAATAATTGAAAAACGTAGCCTCGGATAACTCTGCCTTATGGCACAGCGACTTGACCGAAATGTCGTTCAGGCTCAGATCAGTCAACGCGCCGGACAGGGCCGTTGCCAGCGCCAGGCGGGTACGCGCGAATTTTTTCTGTCGCAGTTCAGACATTGGCAATATTTATAGCAATCTCTATATTTATACCATACATTGTTCTATGATCCCCTGGGTTTGCCTTCCTGCACAGCTGTAGTGAACCGGCAATGCCTGCAGCAGGTGGCTTCCTGGGCATTATTTAGAGCATACCCTTTATATTGATGAAGTTATATTATTTTTCAACTTCAGTTGCTAAGCTTGCAGCTGAGGCGGTTTAAGCGACAAATCCCTGAAGAAATAACGTCATTCTCTTGACATATCTTACAATGGGAATATAGTCCCAAATATGCCTGAAAAGATTCAGCAAACCCTGTCGGCAGCCGTGCTGTCATTGCTCAAGCCGCTGGTCAGGGTTTTGTTGCGCAATGGTATTGCCTACGGAAGCTTCGCCGAGCTGGCAAAAAAAATCTACGTCGATGTAGCGTTCGACGAATTTGCGCCCGACAAAAAAAAGCAGACCATCTCGCGGGTATCCGCCCTCACCGGACTGACGCGCAAGGAAGCCAAACGGTTTCATGAGCTCCAAAACCCGGATACGCACGAGAGCGAACAGCGCTACAACCGGGCGATACGCGTTATTTCAGGATGGGTCAACGACCCTGAGTTCCACGACGCGCAGGGACAAGCAGCCGAGTTACCCATCGAAGGCGAAAAAGGTTCGTTTGCCTCCCTGACCAGGAAATACAGCGGTGACGTTCCGACCCAGTCAATGCTGGCCGTACTCAGCATTGCCTCCAGTATTGAAAAAACCGGCAACCGGGTACGGCTGATCCGGCAAGCCTACGTGCCAGGCGACGATGCCGCCGAAAAACTCGGCATTCTGGGCAGCGATACCGCCGAGCTCATAGCCACTATCGACCATAACCTCGTATGCGACAAAAGTGCCTCACGTTTCCAGCGCAAGGTTTCCAACTCCCGAGTCAGCGCTGAAGCGCTACCCGCATTCCAGGCGCTGTCGGCGCAAAAAGCGCAAGCCCTGCTGGAGGAACTCGATGCCTGGCTGGACAGGCATGAGGTGGACAACAATACACAGGATTCAGATCAGGGCCAGTACGTGAGCCTTGGCATCTATTACTACGAAAATTCGCAGGATAAGGGGGACCCGTCATGACAGCGGTCTACAGAACTATTTTGACCGGTCTGATTGCCGGGATCATTGCGCTGGCCGGATGCGGTGGCGGTAGCGGAACCAACGTTGCGGGCATCGGTGGTAGCGGCAAGACCATCAGCGGAACCATTACCGGGTTTGGCAGCATTTTTGTCAACGATGTCGAATATGACATCGACAATGCGTCTTTTGATATCAATGATGACAGCGGCCCGGGCCTGAGCGAGGCTGACCTGAGCATCGGTATGGTGGTCACCCTCACCGGCAGTGATGACGGCACAGTTGGAACAGCGACAACAGTTGTCTATGACAACGAAATCAAGGGTCCGGTCAGCGGTCTCGCCGACGTACCCGGTTTCGCCGGGGTGAAACAGTCGTTTTCGGTATTTGGTGTGAATGTGGTAGTGGACGTTGCCGGTACAGCATTTGATGAAAGCAGCACACCGGGCTTCAGCTTCGCCACCCTTGCTGAGGATGATATTGTCGAGGTCAGCGGCCTGTTCGACAGTTCAAATACACTGGTTGCCAGCTACATCGATAAAACCGAGGATCTTGATCCGGGTAGCAGTGAAGTCGAGTTAAAAGGCACACCGGATGCGGGCACCGACGCAGGTATCAGCGAAAGCTTCACACTGAACGGTGTCACTGTAAATATCGTTGCCGGTACCGACCTCAGCGACATACCGGGCGGTCGTGTCACCGATACTCAGTTTATAGAAGTAAAGGGAACACTGATCACACCCAGTCCTGTCATCATCGAAGCAAGCCGTATCGAGCAGGAAGACGAAGGTATTGAGACAGATGATGGCGAAGTCAGTCTCGAAGGTTTCATTTCCGACTTCACTGACAACAGCAGCTTCATGGTTTCCGGTCAGCAGGTCAATGCCGCGGACGCCACATTCGAACCGGCCGGCCTGACGTTACGCAATGATCTGCGCGTCGAAGTTGAAGGCACGATTGTCAGCGGCATCCTGATTGCCGAGAAGGTAGAGCTGGAAGACTGACCCATAGACGGGCCGCCATCGCTACAGCGCAAGCTCGCAGCGATTGCGGCCTTCCTGCTTGGCTTTGTACAACGCCTTGTCTGCACGCTCAAACCACTGCTCGACACTGTCGCCATCGCGAAACTCGGCCAGCCCGCAGGACGCGGTAATGGTAATCGCCTGATTCCGAAAATGAAATCCGGTCTTTTTAACGGCTTCTCTGATCTTTTCAACGACCTGCAGGCACTCTTCCAGCGACGACCCGGTCATGAGTTGCACAAACTCCTCGCCACCATAACGGGCCACAAAATCGGTTTCGCGAATGCTGCTCTCAAGCGTGCGCGCGATGGTGCGTAACACCTTGTCCCCCGCCCTGTGCCCGAAATTGTCATTGACCTTCTTGAAAAGATCGATATCCCACATCACCAGCACCAGCGGTGTAGCAAACCGTTTCCAGCGCGCCACTTCCTGCTCCAGCCTTTCCTCATAGGCAAGCCGATTGGGAATACCGGTCAATGGATCGACCTTTGCCTGGTTACGCTCCTGCTTTATCCGCGAGCGTAATTCCGCAGTTTCATTTTCCAGATCCTGCAGGCGACCGCTCATGGATGAAACCTGTGCTTTGGCTTCTTCGTAGCGTTTTTTCTCCTCGTCCCGGTGTTTGGCCAGGTGCACCAGCACTGCATCAACATGGGTCTGAACATCCGACCTGAGCTGGGCCAGGTCAGTCGCGTCACGCACGCTGCTATCGATACCGCTAATACCCGCTTTTACATCTGAATCCAGCTGCTCGCCTGCCTGATGCGCATCATCGTAATATTTTTCGCTGCCTTGCAACTGGCGGTTAACTTCCTGGAAACGTTCGCCGAGCTGCACCAGAAATTCCTCTATGCCCTGCTTCTCCTGAAGTGTCCGGGTACGAATCACCTGGATCAGGTCTGCAATTTGTTCCAGTATGCTGTCCCAGGATTCACCTTCCCTGATCGCCTGAATCCCGGTTCGAATATCCTGCACTCTGTCGACCAGCTCTTCCGGCAAAGACAGGCACTCCAGCAAGCGTATCAGCACCTCGCGAACGGTAGCCGTTGTCTGACGTGCCGCTTGTTCTTTTGGTTGGGATTTACTGTCGCTGGCCTGTGAGTCGGCGCCGCTTTCCTTCGCACCGAATACTCGCTGCAACAAACCGGCCCTGGTGCCCTGGCTTGCCGTCTGTTCTGTTTCGTCGGATGACAGTTCCATCGCAGTGCGAATCAGTTTTACAAACGACTGGATGGTAGTCTTGTTATCTGCTGAACTCTCGCCAAGCGTTTTTTTCAGTGCTTTGGTCTGACGGCCGGTACCCTTGGGGAGAGACAGTGCTTCGAGCAGATCAAGCAAGGGATTCTCGCCCGAATCCTGTTCTCCTTCAGTACGCTCCTTGTCCAGTCTGGCCAGCGTACGGGACATGTCGTCAACGAGGGTGCCCAACTGCAAGGTAGAAGCGCGATCACGGATTGCATTGCGCAGGTCGCGCAACTGTTGATCCAGTGTACTGTCAAGGCCATCGGCTGCCAGTGTCAGCCGGGAAATGGTTTTACGCAGCAGTTCATCGGCATCGTGCCACTGCTTTTCCTTGTGCTCTGATTCCTTCAGCTGCTCAAAATATTTCGTCTTCCATTGCCCGGCTTCCTGCGTGTCGTCATCATTATTCACGCTGCTAATCCTTCGGTTCAGGTCCTGAGTTCGACGCTCTCGGGTAACACCACCTCCATGGACACCGGCAGGTGGTCTGACAAGGGGTAATCCAGCACTTCGGCGCGTTCTACCTCGACGGTAGGTGTGACCAGGATGTGGTCGATATTGCGCTTTGGCCGCCAGCTGGGAAAGGTGTTCAAGCCGTGTAACGGTTCAGTCATGAGGGTCTTGTTGACCAACAAATCCATCTCTTCGCTCTGGGATTGGCAGTTCATATCACCCATTAACACCACGTGCCGGTAATCGTTCACCAGGTCACCAATGAAATCCAGTTGACTCATGCGACCGCGCCGGCTCAGGGCCAGGTGTACAATCATCACCACCAGTGATTCGGCGCCATCACCAAAACGCACCGCCATGGCGCCACGGCCGGGGATACGTCCCGGCAGCTTGTGTTCGGTAATGCCGCTGGGTTTGTAACGGCTCAACACGCCCAGGCTATGTTGCGCAAACCGGCCGATGCGCCGATTGGTCTGGTCGTCCCAAAAGGGAAAGCCGCCACTGGCTGCCAGGTACTGGGTGATATTCACGAAGCCGCTGCGTGCACTGCCGGCATCGGCTTCCTGCACGCCTACCACGTCATATTCGCTCATCAGCCGCGCGATACGGTCCAGATTGTCGAAACGCTGCGAGTGATGGAGTACGTGTTTCCAGCTATGTGTCAGGTACTGGCCATAGCGCCGGGTCTTGATACCTATTTGTATGTTATAGCTCAGCAGGCGCAGTATTCGGTTATGCGCGTGCTGGGGCTGCTTGGCATTAGCTGTTTTTGACATTTTTTGATTATATCGGGCAGACCAGGTTACCCAGCTGTTCCGTCAGTTTAAGGTTCTCGCTGTAATCAACCGGGCAGTCGATAATACTAAGCGTCGGCTGTGCCAGCGCTTCCTTGAGTATACCCTGTAATTGACCGGGCCCGGTGACCCGGTAACCGTTGGCACCAAAGGATTCTGCATATTTCACAAAATCCGGGTTGGTGAAATCCACGTGTGAGGTACGCTGAAACTGGGCCATCTGCTTCCACTCAATCAAACCATAACCGCCATCGTTCCAGATCAGAATCACGATCGGCACCCGCTGACGCATAGCCGTTTCGATTTCCTGGGAATTCATCAGAAACCCCGCATCACCGGTTACCGCCACAACGGCCCGGTCCGGCGCCACCATTTTTGCCGCGATGGCACCTGGAACGGCAATCCCCATGCTGGCAAAGCCATTGGAAATAATGCAGGTATTGGGGTATTCACAGCGGAACATGCGCGCCATCCACATTTTGTGCGC
>Ga0316189_10006173_pt1 | contig 11445 bp, 10 predicted proteins | sample LowCovwburrow_MG_FD_204930 | JGI IMG/M metagenome (GOLD analysis project Ga0316189, IMG submission 204930) | Coastal sediment microbial communities from Maine, United States - Lowes Cove worm burrow | ecosystem: Environmental > Aquatic > Marine > Coastal > Sediment | place: USA: Maine... | reverse complement strand
AGGGTCTGTGGATTGAGCTGCAACATGTCAGTGGAAGCGGATCCTCGGGTCGACCACCGCAACCAGCAGATCAGACAGGATATTGCCGATCAGCAGCAGCAGGGAACTGAGGAATACCACTCCCATCACCACCGGGTAGTCCCTGTCTACAATCGCGGTCAGGGCAAGCAGGCCAAAACCGTCAATATCGAATATGGTCTCTATAAGGAAAGAGCCCGATACCAGCAGGGTGATGTTCTGGCCGAAGGTGGTGGCGATAGGTATCAGTGAGTTGCGCATGGCGTGACGTGTCACCGCCTGCTTGAAGGACACGCCCTTGGCGATAGCGGTGCGGATGTAATCCGCTGCCAGATTATCCATCAGGTGGTTCTTTAGCAGCATGGTTACCATCGCAAACGAGCCCACCATGTAACAGGTCAGTGGCAGTACCGAGTGGCGCAGCAGGTCCAGGGCTTTATCTGCGAAGCCCATGTCCTCGAAGTTGTAACTGACGAAGCCCCCCATGGGGAACCAGTCCAGTCCCACGGAGAAATACAACAGTAGCAAAGAGCCAAGCACATAACCCGGAATGGCGTAGCCGATGAAGATCAGGACGGAGGTCGCATTGTCGATTACTGTGCGGTGCTTGATGGCTTTGACTACGCCCAGGGGAATACATACCACGTAGGTGAGCACCAGGGTCACCAATCCGTAATACAGCGAAATAGGGAAGCGGTCGCTAATCACCTCCCACACGGGTTCGTTGTAGCGGTAGGAAGTGCCCAGGTCTCCCCGCAGGATCTTGCCCAGCCAGTCCAAGTAACTGGCCAACAGCGGCTTGTCGAAGCCGTAGTACTCCCGAAGCTTCTGCAACTGCTCTTCAGAGATTGCCATGCCCTGGCCCGCCGCCTGGCTGGACATGCCCGAGGACGCATCCAGCTGCTGCGCCTCCATGATGGCGCGCTCCAGGGGGCCGCCCGGAACCAGTCGGGTCACTGCGAAGACGATGATGGTAATACCCAGCAGGGTGGGCACGACCAGCAGCAGGCGCCTGATGAAATAGTCACGCATGCAGAGGCGAAGACCCGCTTGCAGGCAGGGAGTGATTCAGCGGAAGCTTACGAATCCCATGTTGGGTCATTATCTTGTTTTCGAGGTCAATACCCGGCTGATGTTGCCACAAATAGGCAGTAGCTTGTTAGCATATTTTGGTATTGGCAAGTTACGTAACCGAAATTGCCAGAATCGGTGACTTAATGCCTGCAATCGACACTGATTTTCACCAGACCTGATGTACTTGACGCCCGTGATCTGTTGGAAGGTGTTGGTGGTAATGGCTAGACGTTCGGTCAGCGAGTTGACTCAAGATTTCCGTAACGCCTAAATGTGAACCTGCCAGGAGACCGCATCTCTGGACTCTGCAACCTGCTTGAATTTACACAGGGCATGATTCCACAGTACGTCGTGGATAAACTCGGGAAACAGGCGTCGGAATGCGGCCCAGAACAGCCGATTGAAGAAGCCTTTTCCTCTGGCATAGTCAAACACCAGGTAGGTCGTCAGGAGGCAGTAGTCCGATGACAGCGAATCCACTGCGAAACAAAACAGCCCATCGTGGGCAAAGCCACCGTTCACCTTATAGATGATAAGGTTTTCTCGCGAAACCTGTTGTTCTATCTCAAAGGCCAGAAGACCCCGGAATATGCGGTACTCGATAACACTGCCTGGTTGAAGTGGCTTACCGCTGGTCCTGCGAATTTGCACCCAACGCGGAGTGAGGTAAGGCCTGCTTGTTTCGCCGAGCTCCGCCAGAAGCGCAAGCGCGCTTTCCGGTGGGGTACGCAGGCGCACAGAGTAGATACACTCGAACTCGGGAAGGCGGCCATTGCTGCCGGCCCAGGTACGTTCGCGCAGCAACTGTCCTCGCCGCTTCTCAAGGTCGTCCTTGGAAACGCCGGTCATAACCCTGGGAACGCCACGCCAGCTGATGCCGAAAAAGCGCTCGCTTAACCAATTGCGCAAAGTGACATAGACACCACCTGTGAGGATCAGCCACAGCGTCGCCGGACGAATCATCGACCAGGCAATATCCTCGTAGCTGCGATCGCCACTGGATATAGCCCAGAATATTTGCTTGAACTCCCGATGCTGTTCAGTTTTTGTTTTCTTTTCAGTGGTAAAGGTCTGGTAAATAATGCGGCTGAGAAACGGGTTGGTAAAAAACCAGTGATACAGGGTAAAAATCACCGTAGCGTAATGGTTGTCTTTTTTAAAACCTGCAATCGTGGGGCCATAACCCACCGCGAGACTTGCGTTGTCTATACCGTGATCAATAATGGTATTCACAAGACTAACCGCCATAGTGTGCGCGGCGAGGATGCCGTCCTTGTACTGGCGCGAGGTCGCCATGTCGCCTACTGCCGCGATGCGTGAACCAAAAGGCATTTTTGCGGTGCCGACCACAAGGTGCGGGTTACAGATGCATCGTACGCTGGCTCTCAATTGCGCCGGCAGAACCCTGGTGGTCTGCGGCAGTGCGAGGAAATCTTTGATCACATTGAGATTCTGCTGGTGGCTGTTTGACTCATCGACACTTCTGCCAATGAGAGTGACAGTAATGTGTCCCCGTTTGGAGATAACCGAACACATTTCCAGGTGCAAACTTCCTGAGCTGATCTCGATATAGTGGAGCTCACCTTCCGGCGTCCTTTCTGACTGTGTACCTGCCTCGAGCTCAAAGATCAGCGCCTTGCGCAGGCCAGGTGCAATGTAAGCCGGTTGCAATTGCTGGAACAGCTCCATGGTGGTTGGCAGCGCGTCCGACCGGCCGCTCTTTTCGTTGACTCCTCCTGCAAAGATCACGAAATCGGCCGTGAGAAGGGTTTCCACGTGACCGATCAGATAACCCAGTTCCACCTGGCCGTCTGCATCATACGCAGCGCGAATTATCCTGCCGCCAATCACCTCTGCTCCCGATTCGACCGCAATATTGAGTAACATCGCGTCAAAACATGCGCTCTGCGGATGATGCCCGAAGGGCAGGGTGCCGCGATAGACTGAAGACATGGGTCGGTCGGCGGGAACCGGCAGGTAGATGCTCTTCCAGTTTCCCTGCACGGTAATCATTGAAATGTGGGACTGGATGACATCGGCTGGCAGGGTAATGCCCAACTCCTCGATGGCTTCGTGCAGGCGCGGTGAAATACCGCCGGCACACTGGGGGCAACCGGAATAGGGGCCGGTCGTAGCTCCGCCATCTTTCGACGTGGGGTGACATCTGCGCTCAAACACCACTACGCGGATGGAGAGTCCCGACTGGCGGGCTCGTCGCAGCAGGTGAAGGGCTGAAAATGCCCCTGCCGGACCGCCGCCGATAATCGCCACAGTGGCGCCATCATGCAGGCGCATAGAATGTGCCGCAATGTTCTTCATAGTTCACCCGCAGTAATAGCCAGCTTCATCTGATACTGTGGCTTACTATGAGCTTAGCTTCCCGGAGTGGAAATAACGCTTGCACTGATTGATCTACATCAGGTTTCGCGAACAATTATCTATCTGGGTGTAGAACCGTGTCCCTTTGCCCTGGCCAATATCCGGTCCAGCTGGTTAGCAAATTGCTGCTTGTCCTGATTGTTCAAGGGCGGCGGCCCGCCGGACTGCATGCCGCTGGAACGCATGGTGTCCATGAAGTCGCGCATATTCAGTCGCGGCTTAATGTTGTCAGCGGTCAGGCGCTCGCCACGGGCACTCAGCACATGAGCGCCTTTTTCAATCACCTCGGCTGCCAGCGGAATATCGCTCGTAATTACCAGGTCTCCCGGCCGGGTTAATTTGACGATTTCATCATCGGCCACGTCAAAACCTGAACTTACCTGCAACATACGAATATTGGCGTGCGGAGGCACTGGTAGCGCATGGTTTGCTACCAGCGTGAGCTTCAATCCTGTCCGTTGCGCAGCACGAAACAGAATGTCCTTGATCGCCCCAGGACAGGCGTCGGCGTCTACCCAAATATCCACGTGTGATTTTCCATCATAGTAGTTCTGTCAGTACCGGGACTGCCCCCCCAAAAAGCGCCATTCCAGGTACCCGATACTGCTCCTCGACTCATACTTCCAATAAAAGCCAGGCTCGCGGTCGTGTCTCCTTGTTGCCTCCCGCGGTGTGGTGTTGACGACACTAACTTTCCTGGTGACAAAGTCGCAAAACCTCTGCGAAAAATGGCTGGGCAATATAGGGTTTGATCAGAAATATCAGTTGTAGCAGGCTGCGGCGAATGTCTTTCTTTGCGGCTCTTTGGCCAGCGGTGACCTCCGCATATTGCGGCCAGCTGGTCCATAGCACCCACATGTTTTCCGCCAACACCTTGCGCTCGGGAGTGTCTAATTGCAGGGCGCCGGGAGCCACTTGCAGTGCTTGAGCCAGAACCTCATCAACCTGGGAGATACCTCGTTCGAAAAATGCACGGTAGGGCTCGGCGAGGGATGACGTGTTCATCACGAGTTCGCGTGATGAGGAAAAGAAAAACCGGTACTTCCACAGAACACGTGCTCCGCCGGTGAAGCACTGTGCCAGGCGTTTTGCATCAAAAGGTGCCTCGGGGCGCAATATCAGCACATCATCCAGGTCATCCTGCAGGCGTCGCAGCACCTCTTCCAGAATCTGCTCCCGATTGCGGAAATGGTAATAAAGATTCCCGGGGCTTATACCCAGATGATTAATCAGCTGGGTCGTGCCAACCGAACTGCCACTCTTGTTCATCAACTCGATGGTGGATTCGATGATACGTTCCCGATTTCCCATGTTGGCGATTTCCCGCTTGTATTCGATGATTTTCAAGTATAGAGTAATCCCTCTAGAATAAACACTCTAATCTAGGGTTCGTCGAAATAGTAGAAGGTGAGCGAGGAGTCGACATGAAAGTGGGTCTGCAGCAAGTATTTCAAAACCACCACCGGGAGGTGGATGACGGTCAAATGATTGCCGAGGAGATTGAGCTGGGGCTTCTTGCGGAGGCGCTCGGCCTGGACGAGCTCTGGCCGGTGGAGCACCATTTTACCGACTACGCTGCGTGCCCGGACAATACGCAGTTTTTAAGTTTTATGGCAGCCAGGACTTCACGCATAAAGCTGGCAACCGGCGCTGTCATACTTCCCTGGAATCAACCTGTTCGCGTCGCTGAGAAGCTGTGCCTGCTTGATCATTTGTGCGATGGCCGAGCCGTATTCGGGATGGGGCGGGGCCTGGCGCGTTTCGAGTATGAGGGTATGGGCATCGCGATGGACGAGTCGCGTGAACGCTTTGATGAGGCATCGCGTATGGTTTTGGACGCGCTGGAAACGGGTTATATTTGTAACGAAAAGCCCCAATTCTATCCTCAGCAACGCACTGAGATTCGCCCAACCCCGCGCGGGACATTCAAAAACCGGTCCTACGCGGTGGGCATGTCACCGGATTCTGTGGCGGCAGCGGGCAGGCTTGGTGTTCAGGTGTTGTTGTTCTCTAACCGCTCTGACGAACAATTGGCGGAGGCAATCGAAGCGTACCGGGCCACTTTTGCTGAACACCATGATGGCGATCCCCTGCCGCCCAGGATCTGCGATTTCATGTATTGCGATGCATCCGCACAAGAGGCGAAAAAATCAGGTGGTAAGGCGATCTCCAACTACTATGTTACCGTTATGAACCACTACGAATTGCTGGGAGACCACTTTCCGAAGGGGTACCAGAGTTATGCGCAGCAGAGCAGTGCTTTAAAGGCAATGGGCAAGGACGCGGCCTGCCAGGCTTACGTGGATGTGCAGTGCTGTGGTACACCAGAGCAAATAGTGGAGCGGCTGCAAAGGCGTCGTGAGGTGCTTGGCCCGTATGAGCTTAACGTCTGCGCGCGCTTTGGCGGGTTGAATATACAGCAGGCCACGAGCAGCTTGCGGCTGTTTGCTGAGCAAGTAATACCCCACCTGGAGACCACGTGAGCCAGGACTTCAGCGATAAAGTTATTTTGGTGACGGGTGGCGCATCAGGTATTGGCTATGCCACGTGTGCCGAGCTGCTGGCCCGTGGCGCACGGGTGGCACTGTGGGACATCGATATGACGGCAAGTTCTGCGGCAGTCAGATCACTGGATCCGGAGGGTAAGCGCTGCCGGGCTTTTACTGCCGATGTTGGTTGCGGTGCTGATGTGGAGTCTGCTTTGAGTCAAACTCTGGAAGTTTTTGGCGCCTTGCATGGGGCATTCAATAATGCGGGTATTGGTGGCCAGACCATTCCGCTGGCAGATATGTCGGAAACTGATTTCGACGCTGTATTGGCAACGGATTTGAAAGGCGTATGGCTGTGCCTGAAGCACGAGTTGCTTGTGCTGCGAGAAACCGGCGGAGCCATTGTCAACAATGCGTCTGTTGCCGGCCTGGTAGCGCTTGCTGGGCAGAGTGCCTATGTGGCGGCCAAGCACGGTGTTATAGGCCTGACCAAAACGGCCGCTGTGGAATATGCCGAGGCGGGTGTTCGTGTTAACGCCGTCTGCCCAGGTGCCGTTCAGACGCCGATATTGAAACACCTCGAGGACGCAGGGGTGGATGAGGAGATGTTGTCGTCGATGTCTCCGCAGGCGCGTATCGGCAGTCCCGTTGAGGTGGCCAATGCTGTCTGCTGGCTGTTGTCTGACGAAGCCAGCTTTGTCACAGGTGCGGCCTTGTCCATTGATGGCGGCTGGGCAGCCCAGTGATCAAAAGGATGGGTTTATGAGTGACGCACCACACGCACCTACCGGAGACTGGTGCGGAGCCGATCCCTTTCACGCCTCCTTTCGGGATAACCCATACCCTGCTTTGAACGCATTGCGAGAAAAAAATCCCGTCAACTTGACACCCGTCGGTACCTACCGCATCTCTCGCTACGATGACGTGTTGGATGTGTTCAAGAAGGCAAGCACCAGTATGACGCTGGCAAACGGTGAATCGCCGAATTTTCATCCCGCCGATGAGCGCGGGAGTTTCCGCGAATTTATGCTCAACCTGGATGGCGCGCCACACCTGCGCCTGCGAAAACTGGTATATCAATCGTTCAATAACCGCACGCTTCGTAAACTGGATGAAGAAGTCAAAATCGTTGTAGACGAAGCAGTGGCTTCGGCGCTGGCCAGGGGGCATATGGAAATTGTGGGTGATCTCGCCCACTATCTGCCCTCGCAAATCATTTGTCGGATTATGGGTATACCGCTTGAGGATCGCGATCTTTTTACCCAGTGGACGGCAGCGCGTACCAATGCGTTTTTCGCCAGGTTTCTGCCAGACGATGTTATTCAGTCACTGGTAGATGCGGGTAATTCTCTTGCCGACTATTTTGATAGCCTGGTAAAGGTACGTCGTCAGAATTTGCAGGATGATTTACTCAGCGAACTGATCCGTGCAGAAGAGGATGGTGACCGCCTGCTGGACGGCGAATTGGTGATTCAGGCCATTGGTGTTCTCGTTGCAGGATTTGAAACCACTATCGGACTCATTGGCAACGGCCTGCGAGCCCTGCTGGATCATCCTGAGCAGATGCAGCTCTTACGTGAACGGCCGGAGCTGATTAATAATTGCGTTGAAGAATGTTTACGCTATGACACACCCATTGTCTTCAATTGGCGGGTGCTTACCCAGCCATACGTGGTTGGGGGGGTAGAGTTACCCGCGGATGCGGTTATCTGGCAAATGCTGGCTTCTGCTAATCGCGATCCACGCAGATTTGAGGAGCCTGACAAGTTTCAGATTGACCGGCAGGACGTGAGTCATCAAAGTTTTGGCGGTGGCTCACACTTTTGCCTGGGCAATCAACTTGCAAAGCTGGAAGCACGCTATGCAATCGGCGCATTTGCCCAGGCCACCCGCGGTGTGTCGATAGAAACCGGTGAGTTGCAATGGTCAGAATCCTTCTTTCGGGTTCTGGGTAAATACCAGGTGGATTTTAGATAAAATAACGAGGTTCTTATGGCAACACCCGTATTGAATACCCGCTGGCTCGCCACTTTGCGAGGCACAATTTCCGAGCCCACGCCCATTGGCGGCAACATGTTGGTCTTCAATGTTCACAAGGCAGAACTGGAAGGACCGAAAATCAGTGCCGTGGTCGTTCCGCCAAGTGGCGACTGGATACGGGTGATGGCCAATGGCAACTGGAAACTTGATGTTCGCTTGATGTTTGAGACCACTGATCACGCGCACATACTGTGTACCTACACTGGCACTCTAAAAGCCGACGCGGGAGTCAGCGAGCGCATCGCCAATGGGGAAAGTGTCCCGGGCACTGAAATGTATTTCCGCAGTACCCCCTATTTCGAAACGTCAGACTCAAGATATGAGTGGCTGAACGATATTGTTTGTGTGGGCTCTATGCGCGAATTCGGGGGAGGGGAGGCGGTTTACGATATTTATGAAGTGTTGTGATTGAAGCGCGGGCTATTTGGCCGGCGGGACTCCTGCAAGGTCCGGGGTTACCGGGAGCCGGATTTCTGCCGGCTGCTAAAGTACTTTTCATGTTGCCGGGCCATATCGTCCCAGAGCGTTGCGACGCTACTGGCGCACATTGGGTTGAGCTGTAAACTGGGTATACTGACCGCTGTGGTACGTATCGATTGCTACCTTCCCGGCAGTCGTCGATTCACGTGAATTACGGCGTTTTCAAAACTCTACAAAGAGGCGAGTTTATGGCTATTTTTGCTGCAAAATGTGACAGATGTGGACAACGAACCCGCAACGAAGAAGAAGGGCGACCGATTTGCGATAGCTGCGCCAGGGAAATGGAGCTTATCCTGGATGCGGCGGAAGAAAACATTCGCCAGTGCCCATTGGATGCATCTCCCATGAAAAAAGAGATTGCCCATATGATTGTGATAGATAAGTGCCCCAAGTGTAATGGTGTGTGGCTTGACGGCGGTGAACTCGACAAGTTGACGGGTGACCTTCGGGCAGAAGCGGTGACTATCATGACTCACAGTCTTTTTCCCTGTTGAGATCGCATGATTCAAGGGGGTTCTTTCTAAAGTCATCCAGTTTGTGGCTACCCACGCGGTACTGCAGGGCGCCGCTGCCCGGCGAGAATAGGGCCTGGCGCGCCAGAGTTGTGTTGATCTGGTAGTCGATCAGCCACCCAGGCCGGCCTTTGCCCTGTTACGGGTTTTTTTCTTTGCGCGAGCGGGGGCCTTTTTAGGGCCAGGGCGGCGGGGTTTGCCAAGAACTTCTCGTTCCAGTTCGGCGAGCCGGTATGCCATGCGTTCCACGACTATGTCGAGGTCGGGCAGGGCATGCATATCGCCCAGCAGGCCAAAATCCAGTTTGTTGCCATGGGACAGTAAGGTGGCATTGAGATTGACCCCCGGCAGCAGTGCCGAGATGGGGTAGCTTGACTCCAGTCTTGAGCCGCGCAGGTACATGTCCCCATCGGGGGGACCGGGCACGTTGGAAACCAGCACGTTGTAGGAGGGCGTGATAAACCGCTCCAGACCCGTACGTGACAGCAGTTCCCACAGGCCGAAAATAATCACGCCGTAGTCCATCATGGCCTCGGATGAAAGTCCGCTGACGGCCTCCTTTGCCGCCTGGGAGGACGCAATGACCTGATTCAGGCGCTCGCCAATGGCGGCGGTGGGCTCACCGAGGCTAACATGCACGGCCGATACCTGGGTTTTGGCTGAGTCGTCACCCGCGGAGCGCAGGGACATGGGGCACATGGCCACCAGCGGCGATTGGCCGTTCTCACGGTGCTCTTCCAGGTAGTCATCCAGGGCAGCGCCGATAATAGCCAGCACTACCTCGTTGACAGTGCAGCCCCGCTGGTGGCCAATCGCCTTGATCTGGTCAAGCTCGAAAGTGCAGACGGCGGTGGACCGGGTATCCCACTCGATGGTGCGATTCATCCGGTTGCGCGATGCGGAGAAGGGGATCTGTGCATTGCCGCCGCGCAATTTCAGCCATTGCAGACCAATATTGCCGAGAAATCCGGAGGCTTCCACCAGGCCCTTTCCCTGGCTGAGCAGTTTGTCGAAGGCAGTGGCGCGATGCCGTTGGGATAGCCCGGATCTGCGCAATGAACTCTCTGGCTGGTAAGACCAGGTGGTCACCACCTTCTTTTCGGTTGGGGATGCGGAAAGGGAACCGTACATGCGTTTTACCCCCGACATGCCATCAATGTAGGCGTGGTGAACCTTGGAGTAGATCGCAAATCGGTTGCCCTCGAGGCCCTCAATAACCTGGCACATCCAGCAGGGGCGTCGTCGATCCAGCAAAGTAGCATGCAGGCGCTGTATGACATCCATCAGCTGTTGGCTGCTGCCCGGCGCGGGCAGTGCGGAATGTCGTACGTGATAGTTCATTTCCATTTCCTCGTCTTCACGCCACTGGGGCATGCCAACGCGCGGGAAATGGGGGTGGCAGTTGAACGGAGAAACTGCCTGTGTCGCCTTGAAATCTGCCACGAGGTCACGCAGGTAGGTGTCGGGAGCGTCAGCAGGCAGTTGGAATATCTGCACTGCTCCTACATGCTTTGGACTCTGCTGCGTTTCGGTCAAAAAGAACATCAGATCCAGTGGCGGAATGAGTGTAGCCATGAATGCTCCTCCAGCTGGTTAGCTTATTGGGTATCAATATTGTCAAGAATTCCTTCCAGCATTGTGATTTTGCCGTCTAAAAACCGGATCGTCGATGTTGTAGGTCAACTTTGACAAAGATATTTCATGCGGCGGCGCGGTCGCAAGGCCTTGCCAACCTGACTGCTCGCGACAGTTGGAACCCTTGTCATCTCTACCTACCGCACCTGAGTGGAAATCAGTGCGGGCTCGTGCGCCTGTTAAGTCTGCAGAGCGCTTTCTGCCACTGACCTATATGTCGGTGTACCTGATCGACCCCTACGATATTTTTCCGCCGCTAAACTCATTGTTCTGCCATACTTGGAGCCAGCAAAAATATAATATGGACAATGTATTATGAACCAGCATACCGCCGAAGTATCTGCAAAAACTGTATTACCTGACGAAGCCGCCGGGCTCGTCAAATCCGGTATGTGGATTGACATGGGCGCTGGCAATACACAGCCGGAATTGTTCGATAAGGCATTGGCGCAACGAGTAGACGAGCTCTCTGGCGTGAATATACGCGGTTGCCTGTCGATACGCCCTCTCGAAGTGATGGAGGCCGACCCAGAGGGAAGGCATTTCCATCTTCACAGCTGGCACTTCGGTGGCTATGACCGGGTAAAACACGACGCCCGTCGGTGCATCTATATCCCGCTCAACCTGGGCGAGGTGCCCGATTATTATCGCCGCTTTATCGATCCACCTGAGATCGCTGTTATCCGCACTGCCCCGATGGATGAGAACGGCATCTTTAATTTCGGCCCTAATAATTTATGGTTGAGTACCTTGCTGGAGCAAGCCAAAGTGGTGATTGTCGAGGCGTCTCCTGGCATTCCGTACGTTCATGGCGTAAA
>Ga0316189_10006171_pt1 | contig 11448 bp, 19 predicted proteins | sample LowCovwburrow_MG_FD_204930 | JGI IMG/M metagenome (GOLD analysis project Ga0316189, IMG submission 204930) | Coastal sediment microbial communities from Maine, United States - Lowes Cove worm burrow | ecosystem: Environmental > Aquatic > Marine > Coastal > Sediment | place: USA: Maine... | reverse complement strand
GTAGTCGTTGTGGACCAGATCCGCAACCTGACCCTCTCCGGGAAGGGCAACGACAAGCTGACTGATCGGCTGGGTGAGCTGGGGACGCAGATGCGTTCGATGGCAAACCGTCACGCCTTTGTCTCGGTGTCAGTTACCCAAGCGGGTGACAAGACCGAGCGGCATGGGCAAGAACCACCACCGTGGTTGAGCATGAGTGACGTGGCTGACAACCGGACGAGCCTTGCAGCTCAGTTCGATGTCATGCTGGGTGTAGGATGCACCGAGGAGCTGAGGCGTACCGGGACACGGGCGATCAGCATTGTGAAAAACAAGTTGAGTGACAAAGACGATGCCCACGAGGGGTTCGTAGTGCAGGTCGATGTCACGAGGAGTAAGGTACGATGAAAGCGTTTGTAATCTTGTTAATTGGATTAATAGCCCTTGGGGGCTGTACCGATGCTGACGTAGCATCACAGAATCTGCGGAAGGCTGCGGAATACTTTGAGCTGGAACGAAGGATCGTCTTCTACAACGGCATCACTGGTGAGTACATCCTGTCCATTGAGGGCAAGTGTTCCATCGAGAAGCGCACCGAGACCCTGGCAGTGACCTGCAAGACCGGTGCCACGGAGTTCAAGAAGCACCACCTGGGTGTGAGTGACAACGTCACGTTCTTCTCCGAGCAGCTCGAAGCAGTGCCGGTTGACGCATATCACTACCGAGTGGTATTCAAGCCTGCAGCAATCATCCCAGACATAGAGGTACGATAAGTGAGCGACAACACATTCTACGAAGCATTCGTGATGGGGATGTTCAAGGACAAGCCTGACAGCTTCAAGGACCACATGGAGTATGAGCGGAGCTATTCTCACCTGCATGCAGCGGTTGGGTTGGCTGGTGAAGCTGGTGAGGTCCTGGATCTCTTCAAGAAGTCAATCTTCACCGGCAAGGTTCTCGACCGAGATGACCTGGTCAAAGAGCTGGGTGATGTGGAGTTCTATCTCCAGGCACTCCGCACTGTGTCCGGTATCAGCCGGGCCGAGGTACTGGATGCCAACGTAGTCAAGCTGAACAACAGGCACCCTGAGGGGTTCTCGAAGTCAGACTTCTACAAGAAGGAGCATGGTTAATGGAACTGAGTAAAGCACAGGACATCCTGGCACACATCGTGCAGAACAGGGTACGTTGGGGCAAGATGTATGACGCATCTGACATAGGCTTGGAGCAACTGACCGAGGCATTGATCGCCCTATCACAGGGTGATGTGTCCGAGGCAGCAGACCTCCGAGCATCCCTGGCTAACGCGAACCGTCAGCTTGGTGCGGCGAAGTCTCGTGAGGCCAAGACGAAGAAGCAGGTCGAGGGACTCAAGGCTGAGATCGCGGGATTGAATGCAGTAATTGATAAAGTGGGGTTGCCTAACGAGGAAAATTCTTGAGAATATAAATAAGGAGGTACTGTTTTGAAGCAATTACCTTGGTTTATCGCGGATCCCAATCCGCATCATCTGTTGACTGACAACTACGTTTGTCTGGACTTCGAGATTGACACGAGTTATGGAGACTACGGTCACCCGGTGCATCCGAGTAACCAGATGCTCTTAGCGTGTTGGTCCCTTGGACCTGAGCACCCAGCCTTCGAGGAAGATGGCAAGGTGTACACGGTCTGGGGGAATGAGTACCAGCTTGAGATGCTCCTGGCACACCTGAGTGTGACGGAGATGTTGGTTGCTCACAATGCGAAGTATGAGCTGGGGTGGCTTCTGCGATGTGGTTTCGATATAGGCAGCGTCCTGGTGTTCTGCACCAAGATCAGCGAGTATGTCCTTGCCGGTAACCTGAAGCTGAACACCTCCCTGGATACGTGCTGTCGTAGACGTGGTATGCCTGCTAAGGATCCTGTCGTCGATCATATGATGAAGCGCAACGTCAATCCTGTTGACATTCCCAAGCCTTGGCTTTCGGGGCGCTGCATCCAAGACGTTCGGACCACGGAGGAGCTGATGATAGACCAGCGTCAGGCGCTCCTCAGCAGCCGCAGGCTGGGTTTGGTCTATACCCGGTGTCTCTTTAGCCCAGTCCTTGCAGACATGGAGAGGCAGGGAATGAGGCTGGATGGTGACCTGGTTCGAGAGGCACATGCGGAGGAAACGAAGCGTGTCCAGAAGCTGGAAGTGGAACTGCAGCAGATCTGTGGTGACATCAACCTCAACTCGGACAAACAGCTTGCACAGTTTGTGTATGTTGAACTGGGGTTTGAGGAACTACGAAAGAAGAACGGTGACCCCCTACGGACACCAGGAGGTGCCCACAAGACGGATGTGGATACTCTGGCTGCACTGAAGGCTAAGACAGCCGAGCAGAAGGAGTTCCTGGGCACGTACCAGGAGTACAACAAATCAACCCAGCGGTTGAGTAAGTACCTGGACTTCTACCTGACGATTGTGGAGCACCATGATGGTGTGTTCTACGCAGAGTTCAACCAGACCGTCACCAAGACGCACCGCTTGAGTAGCAGTGGCATGAAGGTGGAGCTGGTTGGCATGACAGACTCGAAGGGTAAGCAACGGTTCGGCGGGACGCAGTTCCAGAACCAGCCCAACGAGTACAAGAGATTCTTCTGTGCCAAGAGACCAGGTGATCTATTCACGGAGGAGGATGGCTCCGGTCTTGAGTTCAGGGTTGCTGGGCTGGTAGGTGATGACCAGGCAATCAAGGATGACATCAACAACCCTGAGTTCGATCCACATAGACGTACAGCGTCGATTATCAACGGGATCGAAGAGGACGAGGTTCAGAAAGAGCAGAGGCGTAAAGCGAAGGCACATACCTTCAAGCCCTTGTTCGGAGGTCAGTCGGGAACGACTGGCGAGAAGCGGTACTACGCCGCATTCAATGAGCGGTACAGCGATCTTGTGAGAACACAGGAACAGTGGCTTGCCGAAGCGATGGCTACGAAGCGGGTGATACTTCCGTGGGGCATGCAGTTCTACTATCCATACATACGCATGGACAAGTCGGGCTACATCAACGAGAGGACCAAGGTGTTCAATGCACCCATCCAGTCCTTCGCCACGGCTGAGATCATTCCGATCCAGGCTGTGTATTTGTGGCACCAGCTACGAGTGGACATCGCATTGGACGACAAGGTCAGCCTTGTCAACACGGTACATGACTCTGTGCTTGCTGAGGTTCACCCCGAAGCTCTCGTGTCGTACCAACAGCATGTCGTTGAGAGCTGGGTGCGGGTTTACTCCTACATCGAATCGGTATACGACATGGAGCTTGACGGGTTACCGTTGGGCACAGAGATCACCTGGGGTTCCCATTGGGGTTCCGGTGAAGAGTTAGCATTCAACGTCTGGAAAGACAAATACGAGGAAGCAGCATGAGCGTAGATATTGAAGGTGTCATTGAGAAGATGCACACCAAGTCGGGTACTGGTAAGCGCGGTGCGTGGACCAAGTACTCAGCCATCATCAACGGTGGTTGGGTAAACTTCGGCTTCGACAACCCTGGCTACACCGAAGGGCAGAGCATCAAGGTACGATGTGAAGAGGACCAGTATGGTATGCAGGTCCAGCAACACCGCTTGAGCGATGTCCAGCCTGACAAGCCAACGAACGGGTCAGGAAATAGCTCTTCGGGGGGTGGTGGAGGTGCCGCCTGGGGCAATGCCTCAAACGTAGCGGCTCAGCTTATCGAAAGTTTGGTGGCTGTCGATGGTCTCCCGTTAACTGGTTCAACCGGCAAGGCTAACAAAGCCAAGCGGTTTGACGAGGTGCTGGAGATCTTCGACAAGCTCCGAGTGAAGTTGTACAAGGATGCGGAAGATCCTCAGCGAGTGATCGACCAGTTCCCTGACTTCGGTGCAGTCGAAGAAGAGACCCCACCACAACTGCCTGACGGTGACGTGCCGGATCAGGAAGAGGACGATGATGACGACTTCTAACGAAGACGTACCAGTACGGTACGCTGTCGATTGTGCGCTCAGTGAGCCACTCTACGACACAGACCGATACTACATCCAGTTGGGGCGAGCAATCGCCCTAGCTGAGTCTGGTATCCCAGTGTACCAGCTCGTCAACAAGACCTTCGGCAACGTCGAGGGTGAGAGCTACGCACTGACCGAGGCTATCTACACGATGGCTAACCGCACCCTGGTGCTCAAAGAGTACGAGGGTAATCTGGAGGACGGGTTTCCACCCGTTGAAACTCCACCACTTGGAGGAGGCACAGTACATTGAACCGACTTATCTTCGTAGACGCAGATGGATTACCATACATAGCTGGAGGGACAGGATGTGAGCGTAGATACACGGCAGTCTTCGAGGATGATGAAGGCGAGCTGTCTACCATTCAGGTAGGCAGTGCTGCCGAGGTGAAGGAGTACGGTGAGGAGCACGGACTGACGCTCCTGGACAGGGAGCTGGAGATCATACCTCAGCCTCTGTCCTTTGCTCTGCAGATCTGTAAGCAGAAGCTCCAGGAGATCAAGGACAGGTACAAGGGAGACCTGCAGATCTACATCAAGGGTGACGGAACCAACTGGCGGGATGACATAGCAACCATCCACGGCTACAAAGCCAACCGGTTGAACGTTCCGAAGCCCCCGTGGAATGCAGAAGTGTACCAGTACTTGAGGGAGCACTGGGATGCTATCGAGATCAACGGCAAAGAGGTCGACGATCACGTAGCTACCCTGGCGTATGAGGCGAGCAAGCCTTATGTCGTCTGCTCTCCAGACAAGGACCTGGATCAGGTCGTAGGGATACACTGGAACTACTCCAAGAATGTGGAGTACGAGATCGCCCCGGACGAGGCAGAGTTCTTCTTCTGGCAGCAAGTACTGTCGGGGGACACTGCCGATAACATCAAGGGGTGTTGGAAGGTGGGAGATGGTCGGGCTGTCGAACTCGTTGCAGAGTGGATGGGTGACCAACTCACGGACATAGAGATCTGGGCTAACATTGTCCAGACCTACGAGGACAGCATGGGGCTGAAAGGATGCCCTTACACCGGGATGCCAGCAGAAGTGGTAGCCCTTGAAAATGCACGGCTGGTGTGGATGCAGACAGAGTCACTCAGACTCTGGACTCCACCCGGTGAACCAAAAGTATATCTGGAGGCAGATTTAGATGACTAAACTTTATTTGGCAGGCCCGATGACGGGCTACCCACAGTTCAACTTCCCCCTCTTCTTCGAGGCGGCAGAGGTTGCACGAGCAGCAGGCTATGATGTGGTATCACCAGCAGAGCTGGACCAGGAGAACAACGAGGACTACGAGCTGGCTATCAACAGCCCGGACGGTGCTCTCGGCTCAACCCAGCAGACCTACGGTGACTACCTGGCACGGGATGTCAAGATCATCGCTGACGATGGTGTTGAGGGGATCATATTTCTCCCACGGTGGGAGGAGTCGAAAGGCGCACGGCTTGAAGCCTACGTTGCACTGCAGGAAGGATACACCAACTTTTTCCATTACATTCCAGGACCTAAGCTGGTCAAAGCATACCCCATCGAGCGGGTACATGCAGGAGTAGTGGGTGGCGTATGATCCTACAGTATCCTGAGTGGGCTTACTACCTGGACCAGGATGCTATGGTTGCGGAGATCGAGGACCGGCCTTGTCGAGAGACAGGGTCTGGTCTACTCCGAGTCGATGATCCTATTGGAGCCAACATCTCCAAGCTGATCTACGACTTTCCATACTCCTGCCACGAGGTATGGGCTATGAAGCACTACCCTGGTGGACGTGAGGTAATCATGCACGAGCACAACAACTGGGAGACAGCAATCTACTATCCCCATGCTCATGAGTCACGGCTGATCCTGGAAGGCAGCTTCTATCAGCCAAGCGGTGATGACCTGGTCATCCTACCAGCACGTACCAGTCACGGTGTTGAGGCAAACACCACAGACATTCCGAGGTACTCGGTGGTATTCATCTACGCCCAAGGGCAGGGAGCATTTCAAGATGCCGCGTAAAGGAGTAAAGAGAAGTGACAGACGGTGGATTGACGAGGACGGGTCCGAGTGGGATTCACAATTTGAGTGCCGTGTATTCCACGGACTCCGAGGTTCTGGACATCGCGTCCGTCGATGCGACCAAGGTGATACCATTGCTTATAACTCACCCGTCAAGCAGGGCGGCTGCTTGGAATGCGGAAGTGATGCAGTCATTCAGAACAGGATCTATACCGCAGATCTATTTGTGGTTGAGGATCCGCAAGACCCTACCGGAGGAGGCTATCTTGTCGAGTGTAAAGGATATTTTGCCGCCGACAAGCGCAGTCTGTTCCGTAGTATCTCAAAGCAAATCGAGGGCATTGGTCTCCGCATCATCTTTGAGAGTCCCAGAAAAATGAGAGGCACCAAGCTGACTGGACCGGAGTACATTCACAAGTACTGCAAGAACGTCATCCCTGGTGTCTACGACAAGAAAACAGAAACGGTGGTATGGCATGAACGCTAAGAGAGCGAAGCAGATACGCAAAGCCCTGGTCCCCGGTCGAGAAGAGACTGGCATGAGTCGAGGTAGATTCATGAGGATGCTGAGGCAGCACACGACAGAGACCGTGCGGGTAAAGTTCGAGGGCAGTAATCGTACTCTCCTGGAACCCATGAGTACGAAGCGAAGGGATAGGTTGGACACCAAGCATGACATGAACAAGGCCAAACACCTTGGAGTGCTGACCAACTGGCTCCTGGAGGAGCTGTTCGGTCCCATCGAAATCATTCAACCCCGGATCGTGAACGAGAAGAACACACCACGGGCACAGTACAATTACTTTAAGAGGTTACATAATGGCAATGTCGCATCCAGACGTATCGCAGGGAGCACTGCTGGGACGGACAGACCCCAACGGACTCAACCAGCATGAACCGGGAGCCAAACTTGATGCTGGCAAACCGGACGCGAGTTTGCTCCTCATGTTCGGAAAAGCTCTTACAGCAGTATCAGAAGTCGGGACTTTCGGGGCACAGAAATACACCAGAGGTGGATGGCAAGACGTACCAGACGGACAGAAGCGATACACGGCAGCTCTCCTGCGACATGTGTTTGAGGAGCATTACGGACCCATCGACCCTGACTCCAACCTACTTCACTCTGCTCACGCGGCCTGGAATGCGTTGGCCCGTCTTGAGCTGGAGCTACGAGGGGTTGGTGTTCCAATCGCTGGGGCAATAAACTCGGAGCTGGAACGATGACCCCTAACCAACGTGAGATAGATGACGCCGTCTTGTATATCAAGGATGCGTTGACTTACCTTGCCCCCCTGGAAGATGATTACGCAATCGAAGCACTGCTTCAAGCAATCGAATTTCTTACTGGAGAAACTATTGAATATCCTGATCTATGATGTCGAGACTGTCCCAACACACGCCTTCGTGTGGTCTGCTTGGAAGCAGAACGTCGCCGCCAGCCAGGTGGTTGAGCCAGGCCGAGTGGTATGCTGGGCTGCTAAGTGGTTAGGCGACAAGCAAAGCCTGACGCAGTTCGGAGCAGAGTGGGAGGACGAGCTGTTCATAGAGCGGTTGCATTCACTGATGGAGGAAGCTGATGCAGTCATTACCTACAACGGAAACAAGTTCGACGAGCCAGTGGTCCGTACAGAGTTTGCCAAACGGGGACTTACTCCACCACCTCCTCACAAATCAATTGATATGTACCAGGTGGTCCGTAAACAGTTCAGGCTCCTGCACAATCGAATGGATTCCGTGGCAGAATTTCTTGGCGTTGCCGGGAAGACCGATACAGGAGGCTTTCAACTTTGGGTGGACGTTATGAACGAGGTCCCCTCAGCACAGAAGAAGATGAAGAAGTACAACATCCAAGACATCCGTGTCCTGGAGAACATCTATCAGAAGCTGCTGCCCTGGATACCTAATCACCCAGCATATGCTCACTACAATGGTGAGTCACATTCCTGCCCCAACTGTGGGAGCAAGAAGATTCAGAAGCGTGGAACGCACAAGACCAAGGTCTCTACCTTCCAACGCTATCAATGCACGAGCTGTGGTACTTGGAGCCGAGCACGATTGGCTGACAAGACTGCAGACAAACCGGAGATCGTAACCATATGAGTTTGACTACCAACGAAAAGGAACGAGCGGAGGCGGCTGCGGTCGCCCGGTCTCTCGACATCCTGGCAGATGAATGTCTGATGATTGCAAAGGAGTCCGTTATTCGACGGATGAATCCGCACTTCAAGGAGTGCTTCATGGCACTGCATGATAACCTGGCGGCACGAGCCAAGGACTACAAGGCAGAGGCTGAACCGCAACGAGCCAAAGGTGGAGTGTTGACAATATGAGCAAGATTGAGATGGCAATGCCAGCCGATGGCAGTGAGAAGCACCTGGCACCGAAGCAGATCAAAGCTGCAGCAGGTAACAGTGGTGTGAACCTGGACAACGACGAGGACATCCTGCAGGCTACCGACAAGAGTGGGGGCAAGTGGCGCTTCTACGTGGGTGACAAGCTGGTGGCAGAGACAGATGCACCAGGCCAGGTCAACGCAGACATCCTGTCCCAGTGGGGCAAGGCAGTACGGGCACGATGTGCTCGTGAGAACACATTCGTTAAAGAGGAGAAGAAAGCAGGTGGAATTGTTGATAGCAATGGCAATCCTGTCAGTTCCGCTGATAGCTCTGGGAGCATACCAGCAGTGGCAACTGATCCAGTACGAGAAGCAAGCCCGGCATCACTGGAAGATGACCCAGATGCATTTGTACAGTCCAAAATCACGGCAGCGGTCATCCGACGAAAAGCCGCAATGATTAAGGCTGAACAGATCCAGGAGGAGGTCGACGAGCTGGCACGAGAGATTGCCGCAGCCGAGGCTGACGAGCAGAAGTGGCGTAAGATGGCGGGAGTTATCAATGAGTGAAGAAAAGAAGCAGCCGCGAGGATATTACAACATTGTCTCTGGTGTTGATCCTGTTGATTTAGAGCGGCGTGTAAACAATACTCTTGAAGCGGGTTTTGATCTGCTCGGTGCCCCTTTTGTTTGCGTAGATGGTCTGTGGCACCAGGCAATGACATATTGGGGGGTGATCGATAATGCCACAGTTCAAGATTAGTTATCACGGTACTTGCGGCTTCGCCGGTTGCGACATGTACGACGAGGAGATCGTCGAGGCAGAGGATGATGAAGCTGCCCTCGACATGGCTTCCGATGTGGATTGTATGGTTCAGGAGTACTACCAGCTAGAGGGCTGGATAGACATTGAAGAAATAGAGGAGGATTAGAATGTCACGACTTGATACAGTGGCGTGGACAGAGGGGCAGGTGGTCGGTGCCAGGCTATTACGTGAGAAGGGGCAGCAGCTTGAAGCCCTGATACATGCAACAGGAATGAATGAGCGTTACCGTGCTCTGGCACTTACGGAGTTGGAGCTTGTAATGATGTGGGCTAACAAAGGGATAGGACGATAACATGGATGAATATCAAGCCTTTATCCACAAGAGCAGATACGCTCGATACCTGGATGACCAAGGAAGACGAGAGACTTGGGAAGAGACCGTGGATCGGTACATTGAGTTCTGGAGATCAAGGCTCCAGGCTCAGTGGGAGGAAGGTGAAGTCACCAACCTCCAGGGTCTGGAGTATGGTTTGGACGAGGCGCGTGAAGCCATCGTCAATCTGGAAGTGATGCCGAGCATGCGGTGTCTGATGACTGCAGGTCCTGCACTGGACCGAGACAACGTAGCTGGGTACAACTGTGCTTACGTGGCAGTCGATGACGTGCGAGTCTTTGACGAGATCCTGTACGTCCTCATGTGTGGGACTGGGGTAGGCTTCAGTGCCGAGCGTCAATACATCAACAAGCTACCTGAGGTAGCGGAGGAATTTCATGAAAGTGATTCAACGGTGGTCGTCAGCGATAGTAAGATCGGATGGGCAAGTGCTTTCCGAGAAGTCATATCCCTACTATACGCTGGGAAGATCCCTAAATGGGACCTCTCACGAGTTCGCCCTGCGGGTGACAGGCTTAAGACGTTCGGAGGTAGAAGCTCTGGACCTGCTCCTTTGGAAGACCTTTTCAGATTTTCTGTCGCACTCTTTCGAGCAGCAGCAGGACGTAAGCTCAACTCCCTCGAAGTCCACGACCTGGTCTGCAAGGTTGCTGCAATTGTTGTGGTGGGCGGGGTTCGCAGAAGCGCCCTCATATCTCTCAGTAACCTCACGGACCAGAGACTGAGGCATGCAAAAGACGGTAATTTTTGGGACCAGAATCCTCAACGCTCCCTTGCGAATAACAGTGTCGCGTATACAGAGAAACCGGACGTGGAAATTTTCATGGAAGAATGGCTATCGCTCTATCGAAGTCGGAGTGGAGAGAGGGGCATCTTCAATCGCGTGGCTGCGGATAATCAAGTGGACCGTACCGGTCGACGAGAGACAGGACATGACTGGGGATGCAATCCCTGCTCAGAGATCATTCTACGTCCCTCTCAATTCTGTAACCTTACGGAAGTTGTGGTTCGGGCTGAGGATACTGTCCACGACCTCGAACGTAAGGTCGGGATCGCTACGTTCCTGGGAACTCTCCAGAGTACACTCACACACTTCAGATACTTGAGGAAGATATGGCAAAAGAACTGCGAGGAAGAACGTCTGCTGGGAGTCAGCATGACGGGGATCATGGACCATCGAGTCCTGGGCAATCACCGGGACAAGGGGTTGCGTTCGATGCTCACGGAGCTGAAGAACGTGGCGATAGACACGAACCTGGAGTGGGCGAACCATCTGGGGATCGAACGAAGCTCTGCAATAACGTGTGTGAAGCCCTCCGGTACGGTGAGTCAGCTAACGAATACCGCATCTGGAATCCATGCCCGGTATGCCCCTTTGTACGAGAGGAGGGTGAGGGCTGACGAGAAGGATCCGCTAGCACTGTGGATGATAGAGAAAGGCTTCCCTCATGAGAGGGACGTGGTGACTCCATCGAACTATGTGTTCAGCTTCCCGATCAAGGCACCGAAGGACTGCCGTACTGAGATCTCAGCACTGGATCACCTGGAGCTGTGGAAGGTCTACCAGGACGAGTGGTGTGACCACAAGCCGAGCGTGACTGTGGAGTACACGCCGGACGAGTTCATGCCTATCGGCTCATGGCTGTGGGAGAACTTCGATCAGGTGAGTGGTATCAGCTTCCTACCGAAGGATGACCACGTCTATCAGCAGGCTCCTTACGAGGAGTTGACTGAGGACTATTACAAGATCCTGGTGAGCAAGATGCCTCAGGGAGTAGACTGGGATACTCTTGAGGAAGGGTTAGACAACACAATCGGCTCTCAAGAGCTGGCATGCGTAGGTACACAATGCGAGATTCCTTAGAACAGCAGGCGCAAGGGCTTCAGGACTGGGCAGAGTACCAGAGACTGGATGCCCTGGAGTACCTGGACGAGGATCAAGCATGGGACCTGTGGTATCTGCGGGAGGCTCTGGGGATTCC
>Ga0316189_10006169_pt1 | contig 11450 bp, 13 predicted proteins | sample LowCovwburrow_MG_FD_204930 | JGI IMG/M metagenome (GOLD analysis project Ga0316189, IMG submission 204930) | Coastal sediment microbial communities from Maine, United States - Lowes Cove worm burrow | ecosystem: Environmental > Aquatic > Marine > Coastal > Sediment | place: USA: Maine... | reverse complement strand
AACATGAAAATATCGGTTTCAGATTCGCGTTCGCGTCCGAGCACGCGCGCAGCCGGGTCGTACATGTTTTCGACCTGACGGACGCTAGCGTTATCGAGCACACTGTAAATGGCATTTTCGTCGAAAAATATCCACAGTCCGGCGACCAGCCCCGGTAACAGGAAAACCAGTAGAGCCACCGCGATGAAGTATCGATGCTGGTATAAAGCCAGTGGGAATTTCTGCCGAAAAAAAGCACTCAGGTTGAGTCGGGATTCGGATCGGTATCGATACAGCTCATGATAGAGTTGCATGACCAGTTTGTTGAGTCGCTCGATCAGCGCGGTATCATAAAGCCGCTGTTTCGACAGCGCCAGGTGCTGGCATAACAGCATGTAGTTTTCGGCGCAGAAGGCGCTGTCTTCGACAGCTCTGGATTTTTCCAGATACTTTTCAATCTGCGCCCAGGTGTGTTGATGTTGCTGTTCGAATTTGTGCTGTTTCATCGCACACCTAAGAACCAGGCGCCGATACGGTGCAATTGCTCGACCGCATTGTCGGATTTCTTATGCGTGACATCGTCGAGGATTTGTGCAAGTTCCTGCTGCCTGGGTTGCGACAATTGCTGGCTACGCTGGAGAAAATCAACCAGTGCGGTTTGTTCGGTACGCTGTAAGGCAGTCGACGGTGCGAGCGGTAAAATATGACTGACATCGGCAGTTTTTGCCGTTTGTCGAATACTGATCACCAGGGTGCCGGCGGCGAGGTCGCCAAGGCGCTGGAAGCGCGAATTAGACAGCATGGTGACCAGGCCGAACAAATAAAAAAATGGCAAAAAATCAGCGGTACGAATTAAATTCCGCACCAGCGAGGTACCAAAAGTGACCGGCGTTAAATCATCGTTGACTACGGATATTCCCAGCGATTTTTTGCCGGGTGTCTGGCCGTGACGAAAAACTTCAAAAAGGACGGGATAAAACCATTCGATCAAAAACCAGAATATAAACCAGAAGCCGAAACCGAGTTCGCCAAATGGTAACGAGGCAATCGCGGCGATAAAGATGAGAACGCCACGAATTAAAATATCGATTAGAAAGGCGAGAAAACGCGGCACCGGCCCGACCACTTGCGCTTCGAGTTCGATGCCGCCGGGAATCTCTACCCGGTAGCTAGTATCCAGCAACAAAAATATCTCTTAGTCAGCCAGGGTGTGTGACTCGGCACCAAACAGTTTGGTATATACCATCGACATGGTTAGTATCGACCAGGGTACCGTCCAGATCCAGGCGATGAAGAGCGTGAATATGCCGAGCATGTTTATAATCCAGATAAGCAGCAACAGCCCGGCGAATCGAAACCAGACTTTTGTCAAAACCTTGCGTGACGTTTCAAGTGAGCGCCATGCGGGCATATTTTTTTCCACTACCAAAGCCATCGCAAACATATACCCGAATAGTAAATAGATACCCGGCAAAACCAATAATGCCATGCCTAGCACGATCATCAGCATCATCATCAAATAGCATAACAGCAGGGTAGGAATTCTATTAAAGTATGCAAATATGGCCGTTGAATTCGTTGGCTTTTCCGCTGCATGTCGCATTCCTAAAATATGGATACCAATGAAAACCGGCATTACCGCGATGCTCACGATCATTTGTATCACGCCGCCGATGATGCCCGCACTATTGGGCTCGGCACCGAGTGCGGATAAAGCAAAAATTATCGGATAACTGACTAAGTTAGTCACCATGGCAAGTGCAAAATAAAGCAGACAGGCCAGCAGGCAGGTGGTTTTAAAACCTTTTAACTGCCGCCAGGCTTCCCCCATGGTGCCGGTCATACTAATGTCGATATTACCGGCTATGGCATCGTCGATGTTTCCGCCGAGCCTCCCGGCAGTGTTGGTGTCGCGTAGCTCGGCTTCCGGTGTTGCGTAGATATTACTGCTCATTTTAAATTCCCTTTTTTGGTAGACATGGTTGTCTGATTACATCGACAAAGCTGGAATCATCACCGCAGCACCGATACCTAACAGCATCAGCGCCGGGAACAGGAATGCCAGAACCTTAACGCCCAGTGTGTTTTCGACGGCTTTCGGGCCGTAGTTATTGTCGCCATCGGTGCCACCGAAGAAAACTATGTAAATAATCAATGCCAGGTTAATAATCGGAATAATCATCAGCAGGATAAACCAGCCACTGCGGTTTAAGTCGTTCAACCGCCGCTTGCCGAACATAATCGTGACGACGAAGGTGGCGATATAGACCAGAATCATGACGATAGCGCCTATGCCACCCATCGCTGACATGTCTGGCTCGCCACTACCCATCAACGCAGTCGTGCCGACGATTGGTATCATCGCAGCGAAAAGTAGCAGGTTCACACCGGTGTTATAAGCCAGGTAACGCAGGCGACCAATGCGACCAGTAAAAGAAAAAATACTCGGGTTATAAGTGCCAGAGCTTGCCGTTTGGAGTGTTGCATCGGGTGTGGCGTAAGGGTTTTGATCGTTCATGCGGTTTCCTCTCTTGTTGTCATTCCTGTTTTTAGCCGACAATCTCCGAAAATCATAGCATACGAGACGCCAAATCCGACAATTGCGGTTTGCTTATTTATAGCATAACTTTGTAAAGCTCTTATGCCTTAAGACCGTGGTTTCACTTTTTTAGGGCAGACCGAAGCCGATAATCGATCAGACTGGGCGCATGGTACACCAACCTTTTTGCGCATAAACGTGGCGATTCAGGGAAAAAATTGCACATTAGAAACTGGCTTAAAACACTGGTAGGATAAAACATTATCTGAATCAACGGAGGTGGCGATGAAAATGATACCGGTAAAGTTGATTGTTCAACTGGTGGTTGGAATAGTATTTATTTTTTCCACTGCCGTGTTTGCGGATCAAACCGATGAGCGACTCGACGGTTTTTTTTCGACCTTACAAAACAGTGATAATGAAGGCGAGGTGCAAACAGCGGAAGCCAGTATCTGGGAGATCTGGTTTGATAGCGGTCAGGCCGAAATCGACCTGCTTATGGAAGAGGCTGGTAGTAACGTACAGGCAGGCAATCTGACCTACGCCGAAAGCCTCTATTCTCAGGTGATTGAAAAGCTACCCGAATTTTCCGAAGGCTGGAACCGTCGGGCCACAGTGCGTTTTTACCAGAATGATTTCGATGGTTCACTGGAGGACATTCGTCAGACGCTGATCCTGGAGCCCCGTCATTTTGGTGCCACCTGGGGCCTGGGGATGATACTCGGGGCGCGGCAGGACTTGCTAGGTGCGATTGCGGCTTTTGAGCGTTTACTGGAGATAAAACCGAAGGCCCATGACGTCAGAGCCAGGCTGGAACAACTGAAACAGAAACTGGCGGAGAGTTCGGTTTAGGGTTAAAGCAGCGTCTTCGTCAATAAGCGATCACCCTGTTCGTCGATAATCTGTCGAGCCTTGCTAATAGAGTGATCAATCGCCACCTGTCGATCGGCATTCTGGTCTGCGCGAATAAACTGAATGCGTTTGCTTTCGCCGTCTAAATCGCCACTGATAAATCCAGCAGTACGATATTTGCCATCTTCATCCAGTGGCATGGCCTCTATTGTAAAACCTTTGTAATTGACTGGTTCGGCTGGTGGGAGTGTTGATCCTGCACCGCCGAGTAAGAATTTGAAAAAATTTCCGAGCGCCATGAAATTAACCGTCATATTCAGAGATTCCCCCAATAATACCTGAAACTTAGAATAATAATTTCAGTTTATCTACTAAGATTAAGTCAATAACGACCTCGTTCTCGCAGTAGGCAACCGTCAAACAGTCTAATGGTACGTCAATTTTTTACTTCGTCTTTAAGCCGACTTTACATCATGGCGTTTATCGTCAGTACTGCCGTACTGATGGCGGCGAGCTATATCAAATGGAATGAAATAATCGAAGATGTCTATCAGGAGCTGGCTGGTGTTCGTCATATCCTGCTTCGATCAGCTTCCGATATATTTTATCAACAGGAGTCGATGTTTAAGGTACTGGGTGAGCGCCTAAAGGATGTTGGTGGGTTGAACAACGTCGAGCAATCGCGCGAGATAATGGATGACCTGCTGCGAGACAATCCGGTGTTCACAGCTTATGGGTTAGCCAGTGTCGATGGCAAACTATTGATCACCTCGCTGAATATCCGCAATCAATCACTACCCAATCTACAGCAAATGCCACGCTCGGCGAGCACCTTCAAAGAAGCCCTTGAGATCGACGGACTGAGCATCGGCAGGACTTATTATTTCGAACTACTTGGCCGGTGGATTATGCCGCTACGCTACGCTGTTCGAGATGAGTCCGGCGAGGTCGTGTTTGTCATCACTACCGGCATTAATCTGGAGGGACCTTACAATCCCTGGTCGACAGAACGCATCAAAGACGAGATCGATATCAACGTAACCCGCACCATAGATGACAAGGGTGATTATTACCTGTTGTATGCTGCGCCGCACACCAGTTTTCTTAATGTTACCAGGAGTGCCGTGTACGATAATCCGCTGCCAACCAGGTTTGTTGAAGACGTGATTGATCGACTCGAAAATATTACCGGAGAAAAACTGCAGAACTTAATCAGGTCCGATTTTAATATTCGGTTTAAAAACGATATACCAGGCATAGATCCAGCCTATGTTGATATTAGCTACGATAGCAGGCGTAGATATTTCTTAAGCGTCAGGCAGAATCAGTCGAGTATCGAGTCTGTTTTCTATCTTTCTTTATCGAGCTATATTGTTGGCTACTTCATTTTTAATCTGCTATTTTTTTCGGCGCTATTTCACATGTTTAAATCAGATGAACGATACAAAGATAGCCTGAGATACGAAGCCTTACACGATTCACTCACTGACCTGCCTAATCGCTATTCGCTAAAAGAAGGTAATAACGACTGGGTCAAGCAAAATAACTATACCTATTCGTTGATGTATCTGGATCTGGATAATTTTAAATTTGTGAATGATCACTTCGGGCATTCGGTCGGTGATATTGTTCTTGTCGAAATGTCAAAACGCTTGAGTCAGATCTGTGGCAAAGAGAAGCTGTTGATTCGACACGGTGGTGACGAGTTTTTAATACTGACCTCAATCCTGGAGCAGCAAAAGCTATTGCCGTTTATCGAACAGCTTATCCATCGAATCAAGGAGCCAATATTTATCAAAGATATTAGAGTTTCGTTGACCGCTAGTATCGGTATCGCCTTTGCCACAGAAGCAGACCAGAAATACGAAGACTTACTGGTAAAAGCCGATTTAGCCATGTATCAGGCCAAGCGTGTACGTAACAGTTATGCTTTTTTTAGCCAGGATATGCAGGAAAAAAATGACGAGATAGCCGTTCTCGAGAGCGCCCTGCATTCTGCCCTGCAACTGAATGAAATGTATCTGATGTATCAACCGCAAATCGACGCCAAAACTGGAGCCATAGTTGGCGTCGAAGCCTTGATTCGCTGGCAGAGTTCTAAACTCGGTTTAGTGCCACCGGATAAATTTATCAATATTGCCGAAGTATGTGGCCAGATAAACTCGATAGGTGATTTTGTCATCGATTCGGCCTTTCGAGAAATATCACCTTTTCAACAGTCGTCAAAACCGATCCGGCTGTCCATCAATGTCTCGGTTCAACAACTGATTCATGGAGGTTTCAGAGATTACTTAAAACGCAAACTTGCAGAGAATAATCTTAATTCTCGGGATATTATTCTGGAAGTGACAGAAAGTCTTTTTATCGAAGACTTCAGGCATATAGGCAATCTGTTGAAACAGCTCGAAAACGATGGTTTTGGTATTTCGCTGGACGACTTCGGAACCGGCTACTCGTCGTTGGGTGTATTGCGTAATCTACCCGTTAGTGAGGTTAAAATAGATAAAAGTTTTGTTCGCGATATTATGATCGACAAGCAGGATAAGGCCTTGATCAAAGGTATAATCAGTATAGGTCAAAGCCTGGAAATTCCCACATTGGCCGAAGGTGTCGAAGAACTAGAACAGGCGCAAATGCTCAAGCGTTACGGCTGTGATCTTTTTCAGGGCTATTATTTTGGCAGGCCAATGAAAGTAGCGGATTTAAAGACATTTATGGAAAGTTTCGAACCCCAGAAAATTTAGGGCCGGGTTTGTCTTAGACTAAATAAACAGGCATAAAAAAACCCTCGAATTATCCAGAATTCGAGGGTCAATTTTTTACCTGCTATCCAAACTGAGATTCCTTCCGAGTTTATAGATCATCCTTTACGGAGGGGAATTCCCTTTCTCCCTATCCATGTACTGCTCCGTTATTATTACTCCTGATGAGAATCCTTCTCTGCTTCCTTTCCTGAGCTTCCAGTGCTCTTGTCCAAAACCAGGCTCCTTCCTGTTTACGATTAGAAGTATAGTAAGGTTTTGCACGATAACTATGGGCCTGGCGGAACAGGGCTTGTAGTCTGATGTGTTGTTGGCTTGTAGGATCGGTCCTACAAAAAATCGATTTATGCTATAAAATGAACAACCGATTAAAATTGCGCTGACTTCATGAAATTGCTAAAACGCTCTTTTTAGCGTCCACCACGATCACAAATGCAACTATCCACCCAGGACAAGGCCCGATTTGAAGCCGATGGTTTTCTCATTGCGGATGACCTGATTGATGCACCGACGATTTCGACCCTGCACCGGGCTTTTGACGATTTATTCTGCGGCCATTTCGAGACCGGCGTGCGTCCCGATGAAGTCAACTGGCAGCAGGGTACTAGTGATCCTGGTCTAACTCGTCAAATCTGCAATGGCTGGAAAGCCAATCGCGATATCGCTCGCGTGGTGCTGAGTGCCGAACTCGGTCAGACGATCGCAACCCTGGCCGGTTGGCCGGGCGCGCGTATTATGATTGATAATGTCATCTGGAAGGCCCCGGGTACAAAGTCGCTGGGTTATCATCAGGACAGCAGTTACCTTGCCTGGTTCACACCATCTGATCTACTTACCTGCTGGATTGCGCTCGACGATACCTGCGCGGAAGGTGGCACCATGGAACTGGTGCGCGGTTCGCATCGCTGGGATTTATCAGCGCCAGAAGGTGAATTTCATGCGCCCGACGATTATCGGCTACCGATGCGTCAGGCCGCCGCAAGGGCTGGTGTAGAAGCAGAAATCGCATTTATCGAGGTTCCGGCCGGTGGTGGTTCGTTTCATCATGGTTGGACATGGCATGGTTCTGGGCCGAATTCCGCCGCTCATCCTCGGCGCTCGCTTGTTTTGCATGCGATGCGTTCTGACGTTGAATATGTGCCAGCGCATTTCGATCAGGGCATTGGACCGATTTACAGTCGGTATAAACGACTCGGTGATAATCAGCTGGACGAAAACTATTTTCCGATACTATGGCGGCATGACGGTTACCGGACGCCGCAAATAGAAGCTTTCCTGAATAATTGATTTGCCGATCAGCCTATCTAACGAGTTAGTGCTAATCTCGCGAAATAGTGACTCGACTCGCACTATAAATGTGACCGCATCCACAATTCCTGATTAAAAAAAGAAGATTGATATTTGCTGTGATGATGGAACTGCTATGTTTCGGAGTACTAGACGTTCATGAAAAATACGCAACTATGGTTTACAGTGAAGACACAACAACAATTCTGAATATGGATGATGACGATGGCGATGATAAGATGGTGATTCTGTCTGGCCGTGAAGTACAGAAATATTTTGATGGTGGTTTGGATCCATTAAGAAAGCCGCTGAAAAAAAGTAAGCCGGGTTTAGTCGGAGCTTGCGCAGATCAATTTAAAAAATTATTCGGCCTACGTTAGACCGAAATTGTTTTGTCTGGCTTGCAACTATCGGTTTCGACGCTTAAAGTCGTGTAATGAAGAAGCTAAAGAATGAAAAAGAGTTAATCAAAAAAGCCATTCTGGAAGGCGTCGCCTACGGCGAAAAACGAGGTGTCGTCGAGTTTGAAGCGACAGATTCGGCGGATGAAAAAGTTCAGTACATTTATCGCTTGCTTGTGCATGACAAGGTTATCCAACCAATTCCTGAGATCGAAATTTCACAGAAATCAATGCGCCATAAACTGGCGATCTGGGCATCAAAGCTGAAATGAGCCAGTCTGTTACAAAACCTTTTCTGATCCTTCAGCTACGACCCGAAGACGATACTTCCGACAGCGAATACCAGGCCATCCTTAAATACGGTGAGCTGGATGAGAATGATACTCGGCGAATGCGTATCGAAAAAACCGGGATTCCCGATTTATCGCTGGATGATTATTCGGCGATTATTGTCGGCGGTAGTCCTTTTGATATCAGCACACCGGCGCAGGACAAGTCGGCTATCCAGAACAGGATCGAAGCCGATTTTAGGCGTCTGCTCGCTGAGGTGGTCTCAAAAGACTTTCCGTTTTTGGGTGCTTGCTCGGGCTGTGGTTTATTGGGCTCCTATCTGGATACGCCGATTTCTGGCAAATATGCCGAGCCGGTTGGCGGTATCGAAGCCAGCCTGACAGAGGACGGAAAAAGCGATGCGTTGTTAGCCGGTTTTCCTGATCAAATCTCAGTTTTACTCGGCCACAAAGAAGCCTGCGACTATCTCCCGGCGGGGGCAACACTGTTGATTCGCGGTGCACAGTGTCCGGTACAAATGTTTCGGGTGGGTGAAAATGTTTACGCAACCCAGTTTCATCCTGAAGGTGATAGCGAGGGTTTTACGGTGAGGATTCATGCTTACAAGCATCATGGCTATTTCAAATCGGAAGAGGCAGATTTACTCATCAAGGCAGTCGGGCAGGTCAGTACGCCCCACGCCCAGGAAATACTGACTCGCTTTGTGCGCCGATACGCGCAATAGTATTAAGCGCATTTTGAATTTCCGGCGCCTATCAATTTTTTCTTTACAAGGTTATTTTTTGCTGCTTAAGTTAAGGTTGTTCGACAGGGATCCGAATTAATTTTTAAAGTGGTGTAGGTTTGGCTGAAGCGTCTTCATATTCCAACGAAATATTATTCGATGCTTTCAGTAGCATGGAAGAAGCAGTCGTGGTCTATGACGCGAACGGTAGTTTGCAGGCCTGCAATCGAGCGTTTCTGGCAATGTATGGTTATACCCCCGAAGAAGCCGCGCCCGGGGTGCATTTCAGGGCGCTTGGGGAAATCGATATTCGTCGCGGCAATGTTGTCGTAGAGGATGAAGATGGCGGCGATTACCTCGAGCGAAAAGCGGCTTATCGTAGAAACTTGCAAGGTTCATTTACTGTTAAGTTGCAAGATGGCCGATGGATTAGAACCACAGACCGCCCAATGCCGGAAGGTGGCTTTGTCTCGGTGCATGTCGATATCACAGATTTGAAGCGAGCACAGGAAGAAATTCTTGCGGCGCAACTCGAAACGCGCCGCCATGAAAAGAAACTCGCTGAACTGAATGAAAGTCTCGAGTCACAGGTTGCAGAACGTACCCGCGAACTGGAAAGCGCCAAACGCCTTGCAGAACAGCAGGCAAATACCGACCCGTTAACAGGTATCAATAATCGTCGTGCATTTTTTGAGCATGCATCCAGAATTCACTCTAGCGCTCGTCGGTTTAACCATACCTATTCGATTCTGGTTATCGATATTGATGAGTTTAAGCAGGTTAATGATAACTACGGTCATGCTGTCGGTGACATGGTGGTTAAACAGCTGGCCGATACTATCGTGCAAAGCACTCGCGATGTCGACATTGTCGGTCGCATCGGTGGCGACGAATTTGCGGCAATATTGCCCGAGACTTCGGTTAATGATGGGGCCATTCTGGCAGAAAGGCTGCGTTTAAATTTTGTCAGGCAACCGATACCAGTTTTGGCGGAAACACTTAATTTTACGATTAGCATCGGTATTGCCGACCTCAGCGAACTGGATCAAACCCTGGAGGATGTTATTTCTAATGCAGATAACGCGCTTTACCAGGCTAAACATCAGGGGCGGAACAGGGTTTGTCCGTATGTCTGATGTTATTCCGCGTTAGTGATTTTCGACCGGTTCGCGATTATTGCGCGCGAACACTATTAACAACGCATTCGAAACAGCGGCTATAATTCACTGGTATGATTTTTATATTTAACAGATTGATTGCCTTTGCTGTTGTCGCAATGCTGCTATCAGCCTGTCGGTCGAATCTCCCGCCAGCCATCAGCGATCCGATTCCGGGCGAGCCGGGCCTTGCCGAAGTGCAGGCGCAGGCGAGTCGGTATTCTGGGCAAAAAGTACGCTGGGGCGGTGTTGTTGTCAAAACGGAAAACAGGCAAAGTGATAGCCGTATCTGGATGGTTGCTTTTCCTCTGAATGACTGGGGGCGGCCACGAATCGAGGCACCCAGCCCCGGACGATTCATCGCGATTGTTAACGAATTCCTTGAACCACTGGTTTATCGGCCCGATCGAGAGTTGACCTTAACTGGTAATATATCGGGTACCGAGACCTTAAAGATTGGTGATTTTGCCTACGATTATGCGCTAGTGCAGGTTGACAATTATCATTTGTGGCCGGTTCGCGTCGAACCGAAATATGGCGACCCGCTGCATTATTGGCCGCATCGGAAATATCCATTTTATCGTTGGCCGTATCATCATATTCCCTATCCGCATCGATAGCTTAGAGAGAGGTACCCATGCGCTTTTTGATATTGTTACTCATACTGACGGGTTGTGCCAGCGCCCCCAAATTTGATACCACGCAGGTCGATCAGTCGCTAACGCCTCAGGCGGTACTCGCCGATCCGGCGCAGGCCCGGGATAAGTTTGTACTCTGGGGAGGTACGATCCTGGACACGCGCAATTTAGCCGATAGCACGCAAATTCAACTGCTCGCCTATCCGCTTAACTCGTCCCAGCGCCCGGATGCGAACCTGCAACCGTTGGGCCGGATTATTGTTCGACAGCCAGGTTACCTCGAACCCACTAGCTATGCTCCGGGTCGGCTGCTGACGGTGTTTGGTCGTGTTGGCGATACCCAGCAGGGTAATGTCGGCGAAGCCAGTTATACCTATCCGGTTGTCATTGCCGAAAAACTGGAACTTTGGTCGCAGGGCAGCACCAGCAGTCAAAGTAGTTTTCACTTTGGGATTGGAATCGGTTTTTAGCTATTAATCGGCTGGTTTATCGGAAAAATGTTTCTTGCCATTTTTGTCGGTCCAGCTGTAAATCTGGGTGGCTTTCTTTTCCACCTTTTCGGTCGAAGCTTCATCGTCCGCAAGCTGCTGGTCGGTGTTGTTGGACTGCCCACCGCCATCGGTTGTTTCGGTCTGATCTGCGTAAATAATATTGGCCAGTTCCAGTAGTCTGGCATTTGACAGCATATCGATGGGATTCCCCGACTGTAGTTTTTGATGAAACTCAGGGTCGTTGATAATTTCCTGCACACGGCTATTGTCTTTCACGCTTTGCACTCTACCCCTTGAGCAAGCCTTTTTTATAACCGCGATAAACGAAA
>Ga0316189_10006168_pt1 | contig 11451 bp, 8 predicted proteins | sample LowCovwburrow_MG_FD_204930 | JGI IMG/M metagenome (GOLD analysis project Ga0316189, IMG submission 204930) | Coastal sediment microbial communities from Maine, United States - Lowes Cove worm burrow | ecosystem: Environmental > Aquatic > Marine > Coastal > Sediment | place: USA: Maine... | reverse complement strand
AAAAAAGGCGTGCCGCGAAAGCGCGCCTCTCTATTGTATATTTACGGCTTTGAGTCTAATCGTCATTTAAAACGAAGCTAACTTTCATTTTAACTATATAGCGATCTACTTTACCGTCTTTAATGCTGACTTCTTGGTCTTTTACCCAAGCGCTTGTGACATTCTTAAGAGTTTTGCATGCTCTTTCGACGCCTTTTTCTACAGCGGCTTCAAAACTTTTTTTCGAAGAAGAGGAAATTTCGGTTACTCGTGCGACAGTCATATTTTCATCCTAGGTTGATAGTTTGCTTAGCGATTTTAATCGCTAAAAAAGGATTTCCTTTGTGGAAACTCGGTTGATTATATCGGCCGTAACGGCGTTAGATCGTTACGTTTTGTGAAACATATAAATCAGAGTGCTGGAGTATTTATTGGGGTGTGGGTCTAAGTAATTAGGTGTCTAAGGAATTAGCGTATCCGCGTAATTAGCGTATCCGTGTAATTAGCGTATCCGTGTAATTATCATAGTTATAATAAGGGTGTGTGGCATCATTCTAGTGGTGCGCGGGCCTCTGTTACTCACAAACCCCATCAAGGTCAAAAACGGACAAACCGCCACCAACAGTTGGAACATAAAGTCGCGATTCATGACGGTCAATATCAATTCCTTTTATCGCTTGCTTTGATACTGGAGAAGCCACTGCAGAGGCGCTAACGTGCCATAAGCGATCATCACCGATTAGGGTAATAAAGTAGCCGCCGCAGCTGTCGGAGGTAATTCCATCTATCTCTCGAATAGCTGGAGCTGGTTCAGTGAAATTTACCGCAACATTTTTGGAATCAAGATCAAAAATTTTCCAATGTGTTCCGCCGAATACTAATTTGCCGTTGTCGAAAAATAAACCGTTGGCGTGCTTGAGTAATAATTTATCCTGTTTCCAAACTTGCAATTGCCCCTCAATTAACTCATAGATAGCAGCGCTGGCACTACCCGATACCAACACGCGCCCGGATGGCGAAATAGCAACATCGTTTAAAGCCGGTTTTTCGTGGGGAGAATCAGCGCTGGCAATGATCTTCCCACTAGCAATATCAACTATGTGAAGCTGATCATAATCCACTACGTACAGTCGACCATCTCTCACCGCCAATCCCGTAGGGCTGTTCAATCCGGTCAACCATTTTAAAGCAATGTCTTTTCCATCGGCCGAGACCCTCGACACAAACCCATTACCATCTTTGGCATAATTATTTACATTGGAAACAAATATTTGCTGAGACCCGCTATCAAAAACCGCCGATTCAGGCATCACAAATTTTTGTGTTATCGACCACCGCTCACTAATTTCGAGTTGCGCTGCGGCTTGGAAGCTGAGCGTTAAAGTCGCCAGCTTGAATAAAATCAGTAACGTTCTGCGTCGATAAACCATGAGAATTTCAAACCGATTGATTAGAGGTTAAGTATAAATAATTGCACAGCATTCTTATCAATGCAAAATCTACTCGGCATGTTGTCGCGGAATAAACATTGCGATGGAGGGCTGCGTAGTCTTCGCTTTTTGATGGTCTGCGTTCTCACCAAAACAAAAGCTCTAAGAAGTGTCTACCAAAAAAACCGAAAACAGCGGCGCTGTATCTAGTGCTCCACTGTCGCCTTTCGATTTTTGGAAAAAATTACCTACTGCCCACTTGCCTGGCAATGCAGTACGCTCGCCAAAGGGCAATATCGCTCTTTAATCGTTCACATTGATAATCGAGTAAAACCTCATAAGTAAAATGGAGTTGAGAAATCAATTTCCTTCTAATATCCGCCGAAATACGCTGTTTCATACGGAATTACTTTTTTAGAATAGATACCATATTTATGATAAGTATTATAAATACTATTAAACTTGAGCGGAGCATGCCGATCATGTATAAATGATTGATTAGGAATTTATACCAATCAAATATAAAGGATAGATAAGGAATTTAAACCAATCAAATAGGTAGTCGAAATTACTGGAGGTAATTGTATGTCGAACAGGGTTAAGTACGAATTATGGATTAAGCCGCTTTCGTTGTTTGCTATTGCTAGCAACACAATGGATGGAGGTAAATCATTATGAATTCATCAATTAAACAATTTACGCATAAGTGTTTGTCAGGTTTTCTGATGGTGGTGAATTCGGTCATTCTTGCTGTATTGACCAGCCTCATGTCGACATCCGCGCATGCCGACTTCTGGTCGTCTGAAGTTGTTGTGGATTTCAATCAAGTGTCACCAACCAACTACACCACCAACCAGAATGGTATAGGTTCATTCTATGTTGAAAACAATGGTCGAACCTTGCAAATGGTTGGTAATCGCTGGATCAAAATTAATTTTCCTTACGAGGTCAATGCCGAGACGGTTCTGGAGTTCACTTTTCACAGCTGGAAAGAGGCGGAGATAGCCTCGATTGGTTTTGAGGAAGACAATTCATGGACGGAGCAGAGAGCTTTCAAGTTATATGGAACGCAAGCTGCGGGAAATATGAACACCCTTGCGGATTACGCAACGTCGGGCCGCGAGGGGCGAGCGACCCGATATGTGGTGCCGGTTGGTCAGTTTTACACCGGCAGCATGAATTACATGTTCTTTATGTTGGATAATGATGCGAACGTTGCCGATGCTAATGTGCGCTTTACGGATGTAGTGGTACATCAAGGCTGTGATCGCAGTGATCAGGGCAAAAGCTGTTATCACAAAGATTTTTCCGATTCTACTCTATCGATGCGCGACGAACGTGCTGGGCGTCTGTATCCAAAAGATTACCTTGAAGACCAATTCGGTAATAAGCTCTTCATGCAGACCGATAACAATCTTGTCTTGTATACCAGTAGCGGAGTTCCAGTTTATGCAAGTAACACTAGTGTCGGTGGTTCTAACGAAGTAGATGGGTATGCCGAGTTACACCCTTCCCTGGGTTTAACGGTGATTGAAAAAGATATCAACAGTAATGGTATTTTCATAATTCAGAAATATACAGAAAACGGTCAAAACGACGGGAGTCCTGATTCTCGTTACGAGTCGAACGGATTTTATAATTGGACCATTGAAGTCGACGAGATTTTTGGTGGCACTGAAGAGGTCTTACTCTTCAATACAGACACCATGGATGTAGCGTGGTCGTCAGAGAATGTGGGCATCGATCAAAACTTTAACCCAGATGACCTTAGAGCACTGTGGCTGCGCCAAGGATGGGGGCACGTATCGGACTGGACGGATCAGGACGTACTCGATTTTAAAGAAATGTTTGATACGCATAACACTGAGACGGATGATTCTGACAACATGCTCACCTTCGCTGCTCATCATTGGCTATGGGAGCATCATAATGACGAGGATAAATTTCTCGGCGATGCCACTGATGGCAATAACCATACTGGGCGGCGTCACCTACGCAGTTGGGTAAGAACCGGTTTTGATATTGCCAGGGATTATTTTTGTGGGACTTATGCCCCCTGCGCGGTAGCGCAAACGTTACGCTCCTTCCGACCGGTTAAAGAGGCTGAAGATGCTACCAAGGAATACGTACATTTTGTCACGACCCTGATGGATCATGTTAAAAAAGGCGATTTGGATGATGACATGGTCTTCAACAGCTTTGTCGAAGAAGTTGGTTTCACTAATGCCACTTCAGCCACATTTTTGAATGAGCTTTCTATGCAGTTAAACGCTGACTATTCGACACAATTTCAGCGCTCACTGAAATCTGCGCGACCACTGAGCACGGATATCCCCGGCGGTGATCAATATCACCCTTGGTGGGCGGGCAAGTTTGCAAAAATCATGGGGAATCACCCCAACTGGCGCTTCGATTACTCCACCGCCAGCACTTTTACGCTAACCAACCTGCGATCAGCGTTGCAAGATCAGTTGGATTTAAAGAACTATTCAGTGGCCTTTGTCAATGCACTACTGGTTCGATTTTTTGTCACTCAGCCAGCGTTCGATCAATTGGCGCAAACGAGTTCGCACGCCTATCGCGTGGAGCTGTTTTTCTCTGCAACGGCGGACGCTAAGTATAAAATAGGGCCGAGACAAAATCGCGTATTGACCACCACTGGCAGCGCCGGTGTGTTTGTTGGTAACGATATCATTATTCCCCGCACACTCGATATTGTGACCGGCACAAAAAGTACAGGAGACGTCATTTGGGCAGATACCGCTGGAGCGGTTGCCCTAATCGACTTTAATTTGCAAAGTCCGGTCAAAACCATGTTTAAGTCGGTTGCCGGCAAGTTGGGTAGCTATATCAAAAAACTCGGTTCAGGGTCTTTGGAGGCGCTACTGGGTACTAACTTGGTGGATGATAATTTCGATTTGTCAGACGTTGCCACCAGCGGCAATACCGATGCGGCGCTGGATGATATGAGCGAATTAAGCCGTGAGAGTCTTGGTATAGGCAACTTGGCTACAATCATGGAGGATGCACAATCTGAGATGCTAGACTCCGATGGCTTCAGTTTAAATTCCGACGCCTGGACTGATTCCAGTGCCGCCAGTTGGCAGGATTCTCTGCTTGGCGACGCGATCGATCTGCCTGAAGACGACAGTTTGACTTATAGTACTAATAGCGGACTTTTGCCGGCCGGCGAAATGGATGGTTTGCAGCAGTTCGAAACGTACTCTGATGCCAGCAGCGGAGCTCAGAACCTGGTCAACGATATCCTTGTTGCATCCAATACCGGCGAATTTAGCTGGGTGACAGATGCCAACGGCGATATAGAAATGACGACATTTAATTCAAGTGTAGTGGATCAGGGCCCAAGCGCGGATAACTTTCTTTTCCCGACTATGATTGATACTGATGGCGATTCAATCGCGGACTCGCTGACAAGTCTGGAAGTACGGGATGGCAGCGGCGCAGTGGTTTCCAGTTATACATCCTCAAACTTTGATACAGATGAGTGGGCGAGATTGGAATCTGTATTAGCCGATATCGAAAACGACCCTGCCGGTGTCGAAGGTCGTATCGTTGATGCAACTCCCGATTCGTTTGTGGCACCTTATGTAGGAGAGGCGACGCCTGTATCAACCCGCGAAATTGTTCAGGCTCTTTTGGGGATGGATCCCGAAACGCAATTTGCCAAGAAAAGCTGGGAAACCTTTGCATTTGTTGGGCGCATGTTGGTCAGTACGCTATGGTCAGACACTGGGGTTCAACTTGGTGCCGGAGTGGGTTTGGGCACGGTTGCCAATGTTACCCGCATGACCGATAGTGAACTTTCAAAGCTTATTGCGCTTTCTGTTGGCACTGAAGTTGTCGCTCCTGCGTTTGCAGGGCTTGCAGCCTCGTTTAGTTTAAACCCTAACATTGTGCAAGGGTCTATGGCGGCAACAACCTTAGGCGGTAGCCTAATTTCAAAGCCGATTGCCCGGCACATTAACCCAGCACAGGTGGGTATGGCTTCGTCCGCTTTCTTTTATTTGCTGCTGGACAGAGAGCGAACCGATGCCGGATTTCTGAATATTTTCAATTCAACGCATGCGGTCAGAGCACAGGTTTTGTATGATCTGTCGTTGTGGAACATTGATAAGGAATCGAATAACACAAAACTTACGTTCCGCTCGGCTGAATTTAGCAATAATGATCAAGGCCTTAATGCTTACTCTGGTGCAGACCGTGCGATTGACGGCAATACCGATGGACAATGGAAGTGGGATGCGACTAACAGTGTTGCACACAGTTCAGATAATATTGATCCGTGGCTGTCTGCTGATCTTGGCGCTGTGCGTGAGATCAACCGTTTAGAAGTTATCAATCGTAAAGACTGTTGTGAGGAGCGACTACGTGGCATGGATGTGATTTTCTCTAAAGAAAATTTGGCAGGCCTTGATTATTCAAGTTCCATTACTCATCCCAGCACATCGCATGTGCAAACCATAAAAGCCAATGATGTGGTCAATGGCAAATGGATATTTAAGCCATCGCCAGACGTTGAAGCCCGGTTTGTAAAACTGCATGCGAATTTCAATGAGCGCAATACTGCAGGCACGAGCAATACGCCTCTGAATATTGCCGAGATTGTGGCCTTTACTAATGCCGAAGGGGTAGGTCACTCTGAAGGCCGTTGGGTTGTGACACGCGCTGACTCCAGCACTACAATTAATAGTTTGGCACTCGCTGATGCCGCTTTGGCGGGAACTAACGCTACCGTTTGGTCGTTTACCCGCGATGTATTGGATATGCACGACAACTCAGGTGGTGGAACCCGCGGTCTTTTCCAGGCGAACAACGAATTCTCCGACACAGAAGTACGCCCCGGCACCACTACCAGCGTTAACCAGGGCAACTTTGTGATCAACGCACGTGGAGAAATCTATATTCCTAAGGCGGGTACATACACCTTTGCCGTCACCCACGATGATGGTTTTCGGATGACAGTCGACGGTACGTCGTTTCAATTTGATGGTACTACTCCGACTAAAACTACCTGGAGTTCTCAGAACTTTACCTCGGCTGGCATTTACCCAGTAGACGTCACCTTCTTCGAGGGCAGTGGCCAAGCCAACTTCGAAGTCTCTATCGCCGATGGTAACCCCGGTGACCCAACCCTCAACAGAGACGAATACCGCCTGTTAACGTCTGTCTGCGGCACATTAGCTTATACGCCAACTGAAGAATGTCTTGGCTATGGCCGTAGGGTATGGTCAACGGTAACCGGCGTGGATGGGATCGATGCTGGCGGCAAAATCATCAGTCTGCCGGCCTTTGCCAGTGCTGCAGAAAACCCGGTATTTGTGGCCGATATGCAGACTTTCAATGGTGCTGACCCTGCCGGTGTTCGTTACAGCTTCAGTAATCCTGGTTCAGTTACGGTCTACGCCGAAGAAGAAGACTCTGATGGCACCGGTGACTTTACGCATGCCAGCGAAACGCTGGGCTATATAGCGCTGGATGAGGGTCTGCTTGAAGATCGCTTCAACCGTAAAATTGGAGAGGCTAGAAACGTTAAGGTAACTCAAGGTTCAGTAGCAGACGCCACCACCGCGTTTAACACGGTGGAGTTGATGAGCAGTTATAAGGATCCGGTTGCCATTGGCACTATGTCGATTGCGGGCGCAGACCCAGCAGATGTGCGTTTTAAAGATGTCGGCACACACTCCGAGATGAAAGTTCAGGTCGAAGAATGGCAATATAAAGCGCCTGGCGCTCATGCCACGGCAGACCTGTCTTATATTGTTATGGAATCCGGCATCCATAAGCTCGCCAATGGTGACTTGATTAAGGCTGGTAAGCTGACCGTATCAAATACGGTGGCTGATGATAACTGGACCGTTGTGACTATTGGAGGGGGGTCAAGCTTTTCCGGTACGCCGATTATTTTGATAAATATGCAGAACGATACAACAGCCTTACCTTTGGTTGTGCGTATTCGTAACGTGACCAGTAGCGGCTTTGAGGTGAAGTTGCAACCTGAAGAGGCGCAGGACGCCAGTGCTGGAACGCTCACAGAGGAGATTGGCATTATGGCCATTGGCCCTGGCTAAAGTACAGGCAACTCAAGTACAGGCAACTCAAGTACAGGCAACTCAAGTACGGGCAACTCAAGTACGGGCAACTCAAGTACGGGCGGCGGCAAGCAAGGTCTATTAGCCGTCGCCCACATCGCCTTTGTACGTGCCCACTGGCAACTTGCGAAAAAATGGCCCTGAGGGGACTGAATAAATGCTTACATGCATACAAGACGTCATGCAAAGCAACTAATAAGTATTAACCGGAGTAGTAAAATAGATGCGTAAATATTTTAATCTTTTATCTGTATTAGTGGTGTTTGGCCTATCGACCGCCTCGGCCGAAAATCAGTCTACTACGTTGGCGGCAGCGAACGGCCAGACCCCATCAGAGGCATCAGCTTTAGTGATTATTGAGGAAATGGGTGTTTTAGCCGTGCTGGAGCAGTTTATGGGACAGACCGAAACGATCGTAACCCGCACAGTAACCGAAAAAGCGGCGGCGGTCGGCGGACTTAACCCGGAACAAATAGGCGTGTATGAGGAAATGGGGCAGCAAATGGCTGAGGTGTATCAAGAAACTATCGCTTGGGATGTTATCAAGCCGGCTGTGATTGAGATTTTCCAACAAAATTTCACTGCAGAAGAAGTAGAGGGCATTTCCGCATTTTATCAAACTCCCGCTGGAATTGCCTTGAACGAGAAGATGCCCATCGCAATTGGTGAAACTATGCAGTTATTCGAGAGCTTGGTGGTTGGCATGACACCGAAAATTCAAGAGCTTGAAGCGCGCGCGAAGGCGCGTGTCGATGAGCTGCAAGCGGATAGCAAAGACAAAACATCGGATCTCTCAGAATAATGTCGGATTATCACTAGGCGATCAGTTCATGAATATCAAAAAACGTGTCACTCTATTGCTCGCGGCACTGCTTGTTAGTGGCTGCGCAACATTGCCGGTCAGTCAGTACACGGTCGAGACCTATAGTTTAGACCCCGAAATAACCCGCGAGCTAGCGAAGATTAAAGGTTTGAGATATGGTATTGCGGTGAGCAAGTTTACGCTTTCCGAGGATTCTGATATCGCTCTTTACTGCTCAAATCAGCACCCGATTACGTTACCCGGTGGTCAGAGTTTTGTCGCCTATGTACACTCAGCTTTAGTCGAACAATTGACAGCGGCTGGAATGACGTCGTCAATTGAGGCGGCCGACGTAGCGCTTTCGGGCAAGTTGAAAACATTTAAGCCGCTCTGGCAACAGGACGCTTGGCTAATCGCATTTGAGCTTAGCACCAACCGCGGCAACGAAACCATGCGTCCAACTGATATCTATTCGTTTACAAATGCGAATAACGTGACTCATTCAGAAAACGACTGCAAGAGAGCTGCTCAAGCGGTGATGCCAGCGGTGCAGAAAATGATTATGACAATAGCCTCAAGCTGGCATTTCAAAAACAATTTGCTAATGTAAAACAGTCTTGACCGACGGAATTGGGATGCCCCCATATTTCGTTGCGAACATTGATTGGAGGCTTTTAATTTACCAGTGTTATGATGCTTTTTATGGCTATTAATACCAATCGAAAGTTCAGCACCAAACATAAAACCAGAGCCTGCCTTTATAAAGCGGCATTGCTCTTCCTCACTGTGCTCCAAAGCGTCGGTGCGTTTGCACAAACTCACTACGTCGCGCTTAATGGCAGCGATGCACCAAATAGAGGTAGTCAGCAAAGCCCCTGGGCGACTATTAGTTACGCTATTGATAACGTAGCTGATGGGGCGACCATCCTAGTGGGCGCGGGTACCTATAATGGTCAAGTTCGGTTAGATCAAAAATTTACCAGTGGCATTGTTATTCGCTCTACGCCACTGTATCAAGCTAGGTTGCGTCATAACAATGGTGCCGCGGTTATCTGTTTTACGTGCCAAGGCGTAACGCTTGAGGGGTTTGATATCGCTCACAGCGCAGATAATAATCGGGCCTTAGTTATACAAATTCAAACCAGTGAAGCGCGTGATGTGGTGTTGCGCAATAACATAATCCATGACAGTACCAACAACGACCTGCTAAAAATAAACAACGGTACGCGAGATATTCTAGTACAAGGTAATCTTTTTTATAACCAAGCAGGCTCAGACGAACATATCGATATCAACAGTGTCGAAAATGTCACCGTAATCGATAATGTATTCTTTAATAGCACCTCGCAAGCTGTGACCAGCTCTTACGTATTGGTTAAAGACAGCAATGGCAATAGCGACGGCATAGTCGGTTCAAAAGACATAAAGATTCGTCGCAATATATTTTTTAATTGGCAAGGTAATAGTGGTCAGAGTTTCGTACGAATCGGCGAAGACAATACTCCGACCTTCGAAGCCCAGAACGTATTAATTGAAAATAACCTAATGCTCGGCAACTCTAGTCGCATGATGCGCAGCGCGTTTACGGTAGGCGGTTCAAAAGATATACGTTTTCAATTTAATACCGTGATCGGCGATTTGCCATCACGAAGTTTTATTCGATTAGTGCATGGCGGTCTTGCAAATGAAAACATAAGCCTCAGCAACAATATCTGGTCAGATCCAACTGGCACTTTAGGGGCTGAAGGATTCACCGGTGCCGATGTTTTCGAAGCCCTAAGCGGCGCGAACGCTTCAGTAACACTAGACAATAATGTTTACTACAACGGCGGCGATGCCATCCCATCTGATGCCGGCCAAGATGTAAATATAGGAGACGACAATAACGCCAAGATAGGTAACCCGAGGCTACCATTACAAACCGGCATAGTACTCCCCGTTTACAACGGCAACAGCTTCGGAGGTGATTTTGGCACCATCCGCCAAGTGTTTGTAGACCTCGCCAGTCGCTACGGCAAACCTGCCGCAGGCAGCATCGCAATAAACCAAGCAAGCAGCACCAACGTACCCTCAGACGATCTACTCGGTGCGACCCGCTCAAGCAATGCTGACATAGGTGCAATTGAAGTCGGTGCGCAGCCGCCGATCGAGCCACCGAGGCCCAGAGTGGGTAAGGTGGTTCTGGCTTGGTTGATGCTGTTGTTGGAATGAGAAGAGCTAAGCAGGATACCCATAACTAGCTGCCAATCTATTTAGTATGACCATATTAAAAATCTCAATCATGCTAAACTCGAACGAATTTCTACAAGGTTGCCGTCAAAATGATGAACAAATTCATAATATTTTTTTCCTTTTTTCTTATTGGCCTGAACACGGCCAACGCTGATGTAATTCGGCTTTCGGAGCCAGTGCAAAAAGACGCAACCAGTGAGACTTATGGCGAGCCATTGTCAACGATGCCTCAAGATGTGGAGTTGAAAACGCTTTTGACATCACCAGAAGAGTATCTTAATAAATCATTCTCAGTAAGCACCCAAGTGGCTCAAGTTTGCCAGAAAAAGGGTTGTTTCTTTATTGCACAAGCGGGCTCAGAAATAATTCGGGTGGCGTTTAAAGATTACGGTTTTTTTGTACCCACTGACATTGGTGGTAAGACAGTCACGCTCGTGGGCGAGTTGATTGCGCATGAACGCACGGCTAAGCAAGCCAAGCATTTTTCCAAAGATTTAGACCAAAAAAGTACCCTAGAAAGCGGCTTAACATACGAAATAGTGGCAAGCTCGGTACGCATTCCGATAGACTAAGCCATGATTAAGGGCATGAACACGCCTCTTGTACATCATCAACAGCTGGACGCAATCCCCAACTTATGGAGAACCCGGGAACAGATGAATCATATTATTAAGAATTTAATTATAAGCTGCCTCGCGATTTGCACCAGTCACTCGGCGCTAGGGAACGAGCTAGAAGATGTAAAGCTAGCGCCCAAGGCACCAACTGTGGCTCTCGCTGGTGATGGGCTCAAGCAGCTGGATAATGAACCCAGTTATCATCCACTGATACCAATTTTCAGAATCCCCGTAAATTACCCTAGACAGCCACTTAATAAGGGTCAGGAGGGGGTGGTTAA
>Ga0316189_10006167_pt1 | contig 11452 bp, 8 predicted proteins | sample LowCovwburrow_MG_FD_204930 | JGI IMG/M metagenome (GOLD analysis project Ga0316189, IMG submission 204930) | Coastal sediment microbial communities from Maine, United States - Lowes Cove worm burrow | ecosystem: Environmental > Aquatic > Marine > Coastal > Sediment | place: USA: Maine... | reverse complement strand
TTTGCAATTGATGATGATGAGAACAAATATGAATATCACGTTTTTGGGTGCGGCAGGGGAAGTAACAGGATCCTGCTATCTCGTTGAAAGTCAAACCTGCCGGTTTATTGTTGATTGTGGTATGTTTCAGGGAGACCGTGACAGCGATGGGAAAAATCGCAATGCCTTTGCCTTTGATCCGGCAAAAATTGATTTTGTCGTTTTAACCCACGCCCATATTGATCATAGCGGCCTTATTCCAAAACTTTGCCGGGATGGTTTTGAAGGGCCGGTTTATTCAACCCAGGCAACAGCAGAACTGCTGACCATCATGTTGCGCGACAGTGCTCACATTCATGAGAGTGATGCCGCACGCGCCAAAAGGAAACGCCGCAAATCCAAACAAGCCCTTGAGCCACTTTACACCATGGTTGATGCCGACAAGGCTCTAGAACAAGTTGTGGCCAAATCGTATGACGAAATTTATCAGCCGGATGAAAATGTCAAAATACGGATGCGCGATGCCGGGCACATTCTCGGCTCGGCCATTCTCGAAATCTGGATCAAGAGCAATTCCGGTGAACGGAAGATTGTCTTTTCAGGCGATCTTGGCCAACCCGGCCGACCGATTTTGCGGGACCCGGTTCTTATCGAGAAAGCCGATTATCTGGTTATGGAATCCACCTATGGAGACCGCCAGCACAAAACGCTGGCACCCTCGCTTGATGAATTTGTCGGCATTATCAATGACAACGTTCAAAGCGGAAAAGGTAATATTATTGTGCCCGCCTTTGCTGTCGGGCGTACCCAGGAACTGATCTATTATCTCTACCATCTGACCCGCATTGGCCGGGTGGATAATCTAAATGTTTTTCTTGATTCACCTATGGCGCAAAGTGTTACTGAACTGACAAGCCGCCATTTTGAACTTTTTGATAAGGAAGCCAAAAAACTGGTCGAATGGCAGGCTCGTTCCGGGGGTGAACTTACGCTGACATTTACCAGAACTGTTGAAGAATCAATGGCCCTGAACAGTATACGCTCAGGTGCCATTATTATTGCCGCCAGTGGAATGTGTACAGCCGGGCGCATTGTACACCATTTAAGGCATGGACTGGGTCGGCGCGAAAACACCGTTCTCTTTACCGGTTATCAAGCCCATGGAACGTTGGGTCGACGTCTTATCGACGGGGCTAAAATCGTCAAGATCTTTGGCGAGGAAATTCAGGTTAGGGCCCAGATCAGCACCATTGGCGGATTTTCCGCCCATGCCGATCAAAAGGCCATTTTGGACTGGCTTGACGGTTTTAAAAGCCTGCCAGCGCAGATATTCATCACCCATGGAGAGCCGGATGCCTCGTTGGCGCTTAGCGAGAAAATTAGCAGCCAATTTGGGCGCGACGCAACGATCCCGGTTCCAGGACAAATGATTGAGCTTTAAGGTTTTCTATCAAGTTTTTCCAATTGGCTCTTGATGCTGATGACACCGAGTAAGTCTTTCAAGGTAACAATCCCGACCAGCCGGTCATTTTGAACCACCATCAGGCGCCCGTTATTTGTCTTGCCCATCTGTGTCAATGCATCCATCATCGGCGTATCTACCGAGACTGTATTGTCGCTGCTGGACAGGGTCATGATCTTGCCGATCGGCGTCACAGTCCAACTCTTAAGCGGCACCTTGCTGACATCGCGCACAGTGACATAACCGACAAGCTTGTCGTGGTCGGTTACCGGGAACATGTCATGGTAAAACTGGTAAAAATAGTCATCCACCAGCCCTTGTATTTTAACATTAATATCCAGCGATACCGGGTCATCAACCATGTATTCGCCCACCTTTTGTTTCCCGAATACGCTGGTAACATCACTGCGAAAATCTTCGCTGGCGGCAGAACGCTGGATAAACATGCCGATAAGTCCCATCCAGATGCCAGCCACAAAATTACCAGTCAAGGCAGATGCAATGCCAAATATGATCAACCCGACACCAAAATAATGCCCGCCGCGCGCGGCAATGTGGGTTGCTTTGGCCATATCTCCTGTGTAGTGCCACAAGATGGCGCGCAGCACCCGCCCGCCATCCATGGGAAATGCCGGGATCAGGTTGAAAACCGCCAGGATTGTATTGATAAAGGCCAGATAAGCAAACACGGTGACCATGGGCTGGCCGATACCTAGCGCACTTCCGATTAACCCAATCAGATAAAAAACACCGGCCAAAATAAAACTGCCGATCGGGCCGGCAATGGCCATCATAAATTCTGTGACCGGGTTTTTGGGATCATTGGCCATTTCGGCCATGCCGCCAAAAATAAACAGCGTGATGCCCTTGATTTTAAGTCCAAATACGCGAGCAACCAGTGAATGGGCCAATTCGTGGAAAATAATTGAAAAGAACAGCCCTAACATTGCGACCACAGCCATGGTCCAGTAAATATCCGGGGTAAACCCCTCAAGTTCTTTGGGGAAATAACCTGTGGCCAGTGACCAGACGACCAGTGTAGCTATAAATATCCAGGAAAAATCAAGTTTAACCTCAAACCCCAAAATACTGAAAAGTTTTATGCCTGGTCCAAACACTTATGCCCTCCATTGGACTTACAGTCTTATTAACTCGTCAAGATGGGTCGATAGATCTCCAACCGGCAGTTTGGTCAAATCCTTGTCGATTTCGCCGATTACCAGCCGACTTGTGGAGGCATCAAGTGCGTTTCTTAGCTCGCCCAGCATTCTGGGTGCAGCAATAATGATAATCTGATCATATGCCTTTTGACCACGCTTTTCTTCCAACAATTTGGCAATATCACGGGCAAATTCAGCCTGTGCATATTGGTGAGGGTCACTGTTTGGCTGCATGGCGTGGCGCCCCTGCCCGGCGCTGTCAAAGCTGCGACCGGGACGATCACTGCCAATATCACCCGATGGTCGGTTATCAGCCACCAATGCTTGAGGCAGCGCCGATTCCAATCCAGAACCATGACCGCTGTTAACAAAAACCTGTGCCCGAGCACCGTCTGCTACAATAATCCACGTTTTTTTATGTTTCATGGCTTAAGTTCCGATAATTGAAGTTAACCAACGTCGTAAGTGTACTCGTATCATACGCAATTACCTTGACATGTATCAATGATAAATCTGACAACAATGCCAAGCTAGCACTATAAAATACAAAAGTACGAAGGAAATTAGACCATGTCGATAAAGACAATAATTGTTGCATTGAATGAAGTAGGTCTGAATGAGAAAATCATGACAGCTGCCGCTGAACTGGGCACCCGGTTTGATGCCCATGTCATTGGTCTTTACATTATACCGGCAGCAGAGGTTTATCCGGTCATTGGCGAAGGCCTGTCTACACAAGTTTATGCAGGCCACAGGGATTATTACGTAGAGCACTGTGACGAGGTCAAGCAAGCCTTTGAGTCACAAATGGACCTGAATGGGGTTAAACATGAGTGGCGGATGGTTGATGTTAAATCATCTTTGATTGCCGATGGAGTGATACCGCATTCTTTTCATGCTGATCTGATTATCGTACCACAAAAACCTGAGAGAGTTAATCTGGAAGAACCTGACATACTGGTTGAAAATGACTTTACCGAACGGGTTATTATGGAAAGCGGACGACCGGTTCTGGTTATTCCGACAGTTGGTACATTTTCTGACATCGGTCAGCAGGTTCTAGTTGGCTGGAACGGCACACGCGAGTCTGCAAGAACAGCTTTTTATGCCATCCCTTTTATGCGAGATGCAAAGAATGTCACCGTTACCTGGGTAAACTCACCTGAAGAGCTGCCTGGAACACAATTGGCGATCTGTCTTGCCCGACATGGAGTAACGGCAACGGCAACGTCTGCCGTTAATAAGGATGTACCGGTTGGTGAAGAACTGTTGTCAACGGCCAGTGACCTTGGTGCCGACCTTCTGGTGATTGGCGCATATGGCCATTCAAGGCTGCGCGAATTCGTCCTGGGAGGCGTTACCCGCACCATCCTTGACAAGATGACCATTCCGGTTTTGATGTCACATTAGCTGGCGCTAATGATTTATTTCGCTCACGCAAGTTGCGCTTTGCGCAACGCCTCCGCGGGGGCGGCGCAGGGGCGCCGAGGTCCTTGCTGCGCTCGTCCTATGATATTCTCCTATACCTTCTAACTGGTCACCCTCCTTCGTCTATGTGGTTCTGGACGGAGAGGATTACGGGGCAGCGGGCTGTTTCTAATATATCTAAGAGATCGAGATTATGCTTGTTGTCGGTAACGACAATGACGGCGGTTGGGCTTGTTTTGCGCAGATAGTTCAAGGCAATGGCGACGCTACCGTTATTCTGGTTTTTAGCCTGTGAAAGATTGATTGTTTTCAGGCCAAGGCGCATTTCAGCGGCTATCGCTTTGCTTAGGTCCAGCTCCGGGGTGGCATCTTTATCTACAAAGTCGATAAAGACGATCTCGCCTCTTGGCAGACCGGTTTTTTTATAGCCCAGAAAGATAAAATCTCCGGCATTGGCGGCTGAATGCAATAGGGGCATCATCTGACCGCGTTTGCGTTCAAATGACCATTTAACCGCTATTTGATCGGCCGCGCTGGCAAGGCGACGCTCAAAATTTCTGGCATCGCGCTGAAATGCACTATCCATGGTTTTGCGCGTTACCGGTTGGGCCTTTCCGTGCTGAAAGGTCAGGGTTTTTGCAAAAGGTAAATCGGCATAGTGCAGAATTGAATCATCTTCGACCAGCAACCCCAAAACTTCACCTTTGACCATATGGGCCAGATTTGCTGCCATTTCGATTGCCGCATCGGCATCGGCAAAACATGTTGCCCCGACAATGATCCGCCTGTGTTGTTGATGATTTGCGTGTTGTTGATTATCAGAGGCTGTCACGATGCATCCTCCTTGCCATCAGCTTTGCCGTTTTGGGCTGATTTTGCAAAAGCGGCGCGGCGCAAGGCAAAATCTCTCAAGCGGGCCTCTGCCAGTCCATTGACCGAATTTTCAGGGAAACTTCCATTTTTACGGCGTCGACCTGCTTTGTTTCCGGTCAGAATTTCAATGCCCTGATCGATTGTCTCAATCGGAATAATCCGGAATTTTTTCTTTTTAACAGCTTCGACCACCCGATCGCGAAGTGCCAGATTTTTTACATTGGTGGCCGGCATCAATATACCCTGCCTGCCCGTCAAACCACGTGCGGCGCAAACATCAAAATACCCTTCAATTTTTTCATTGATGCCGCCAATGGCCTGAATTTCACCGTGCTGATTAACCGAGCCGGTAACGGCAAAAGACTGATCAATCGGCAATTCACCAAGTGAGGACAAAAGCGCAAATAACTCTGCCGCCGAGGCGCTGTCACCATCGACACCGCCATAGCTTTGTTCAAAGACAATGCTGGCCCACAAAGACACGGGGACATCCAGCGCATAATTTGCTGCCAGATATCCTGATAAAATCATCACGCCCTTGGAATGCAGCGGCCCGCCAAGCTCGACCTCGCGTTCAATATCGATCACTTTGCCCGACCCCATGCGGGTTTTAACGGTGACACGCGAGGGCCGACCAAAGCGGAAATTGCCGATTTCAAGCACCGAAAGGGCGTTGATCTGGCCAATTGTTTGGCCATCTGTATCGATCAACATCGTGCCGCGGGTTATTGTTTCTTGAGACAATTCACGAATACGACTGGCGCGCTGTTCGGCCTCGTCAATGGCTTTGTCGATATCTTTGCTGCTGATTATCTTGCGGTTGGTTTCACCCGCCCAATAATCGGCTTCGCGTAAAATGTCAGATAACTGGCCAATGTTAAGAGACAGCCGTTCGTTGTCATCAACAAGGCGGGTGCCCTCTTGCAGCAATCTGGCAACGGCTTTGGGGTTTAGCGCTTTAAGATTTTCACGCTGGGCGATTGAGGCAATCATACCGGCATAAAGCCCGGTGTTCTCATCGCTGCGCGTAACGGTATCGTTGAAATCAGCCTGAACTTTAAACAGTTTTTGAAAATCAGGGTCCAGAGCCGCCAGCATGTAATACAAAAACCGTTCACCCACCAAAGCCACACGCACATTAAGCGGGATCGGATCAGGCTGCAAAGAGGTTGTGGTGATCAGGCTGAATCGTTCGCTGGCTGAAACAATCGATATGGAGCCTGTTTTGAGACAGCGCTTAAGAGCATCCCAGGCAAATGGCTCAGTTAGAACCTGCTGCGCATCAAGGATCAGATAACCATCATTGGCCCGGTGCAAAGCTCCCGGCTTGATCATCGTGAAATCGGTTCTAAGCGCACCCATTTCCGATACGTGTTCGATACGACCCAACAAATTAGCCAGTGTTGGCATATCTTCTATTTCAACAGGTGCCCCTGATATGCCGTCAGGATCATTGGAAACCATGACATTGACAGCATAGCGTTGAAACTGTGGCTTGGCATAGTGCTTGGAGGTTGCAACCGGGAATGCTCCAGCTTGAGGTGCCGGTTTGGAATTTAAGAAAATATCGGCATTGGCGATAAGGTCGGCGCGTACGGATTTTAGATAAGGGTAAGCAGCTTCGACATTTTTAAATTTGGTTTCCACATCACCAAATGAGGCCTCAACACCCTGCTCTGCCATCTGCGCATTGAGCTCTTCAACCGCATGACGGTGTTGTTTTTCATCCCGGGGAACCTCTTTGAGAACCGCTTCGAGTTCCTTTTGAATTTCATCGATCTTATCATCAATCTGGCGCTGTTCGTCTTCGGGCAGTGCTTCATAGTCGTCAGGCTTTATCACATCGCCATTGTGCAAGGCGGCAACGGCAAAACCCATTGGCGTGCGCAAGATTGTGACCTGTTTTGCACTGGCCCGTGCCCCGAGTTCGGAAAAGGCGTGCTCATGCTTTTCAGCAAATTCCTGTTCGATATTACCGCGTCTGGTCTGGTAGTCATCTGATTCAAAAAGGGCTGGAATATTATTGGCCAGATCGTCAACCAGCGCTTCCATTGTTGCCTTCAGGCGCATCGCTTCACCTGCCGGTAATTTCAGGGCAAGCGGCTTTTCGGGCGTTTCAAAATTGTTCACATACACCCAGTCCGATGATACCGGACAATTGTTGGCCTGCTGCCGAAGAAGTTCACGCAAAGCGGTATGGCGCCCGCTGCCTGATGAGCCAAGGACAAACAGGTTAAAGTCGTGATGGCGGATTTTTGCTGCCATGGAGATGGCATCAAGGGCTCTCTTTTGACCAATCAGTCCGGCAAAGGACGGCAATTCTTTGGTTGTTTTAAACTTAAAGCCTGATGCATCGCAAGCAACGCAAAGCTGGCTTGACGTTAGTGGAACCATGGGTTTGTGTTTTTGTGCCATAAACTTAAATTCCACTCCATATTATTGTTCAAACAAACGCTTAAGAGCATATTTTAGTGTTTAATTCAGGCTCTAAAATGGTCTCCTGGCCTTGATGGCCGCTGCCAGTGTGCCTTCATCAAGATAATCAAGTTCACCGCCCACCGGCACACCATGAGCCAGACGTGAGATGGCGACGTTACAACTTTTAAGCTGTTCGGTTATATAATGGGCTGTCGTCTGGCCATCGATGGTGGCATTAACGGCGATCACAACTTCATTAACGGTTTCGGCTCCGGCCCGGTCGACCAATTTCTCGATATTAAGGTCTTGCGGCCTGATGCCCTCAATGGCCGATAAAGTGCCGCCAAGAACATGATAAAGCCCGGTAGTCGCGCTGGCCCGCTCAAGTGCCCACAGGTCACCGGCTTCCTCAACCACACAAATCATGCTTTGATCGCGGCCTTTATCATTGCACAAGGTGCACGGATCAAGCGTATCCACATTACCACACGTGGAACACACGCTGACCTTTTGATAGGCATCGCTAAGGGCATCAGCCAGTGGTGCCATGATTTTTTCGCGATTGTTAATCAGATAGAGCGCGGCCCGTCTGGCTGAGCGCGGACCAAGCCCCGGCATTTTTGCCAGTAGCTGGATCATCTTCTCAATCTCTGTTCCAGTTACCCGACGCGACATGGGTTATGCCTCATATCATTAATTGCACTCATACAGGCATTTGAAAGCCGGGGGGCAACGACATGCCGCCGGTCATTTCTTTCATTTGGTCGGCCATTACTTTTTCAACCTTGACCTTGGCATCACCATGGGCTGCCATAATCAGGTCTTCGACAATTTCCTTTTCATCGGCCACCAATAATGATGGATCGATTGAAATGCCTTTCATCGCTCCTTTGCCATTCAATTCAACGCTGACAAGACCACCGCCGGACACACCTGTAACAGTCTGTTCTTCCAGCTTGGCCTGCATATCCTGCATCTTGCCTTGCATTTCCTGAACCTGCTTCATCATATCACCAAGGTTCTTCATATCGCGCTCCAGTTTCTTTTGTTTATTCTGCGTCTTCGTCAGACAGTTCTGGCGGTACACCAGCCATCATATTATCCATATCGGATGCCGGGTCACTAACATCAATGATTTGTGCATCAGGAAACTTCTCAAATACCGCCTGAACAATATGATGTTCGCGTGCTTGCTTAAAGACGGTATCACGGGCATCTTCGCGCTGCTTTTGTAATGGTTCATCGCCACCTTGGGGGGCAATCAACACCATCCAGCGCGCCCCGGTCCAGGCTTCCATTTTTCGGCTCAATTCACCGGCAAGCCCCTGTGACGTGCCCGGCTCAAGGGCAATTTCTATTTTGCCTTGTGAAACCCTGATCGGGCGAACTTTTTGCTCCAGCAGCGTTTTAAGTTTTATGTCACGCTTTTCACGCACCAGATCGACAATATCTTGAAAGGATGAAAAACTTTGCTGCGGTTTTTGGGTGCTGTCATCAACAAATTGCACCGGCTCTTCAGCAAAATTGTGTGCTGTGGCCGCTGATTGCTGATCCATATGCGCTGTTATTGATAAAACATTGCTGCGCGCTGTTACATCGCCTCCGGCAGTCGAGTTAGTGCCACCGGCAATGGGATTACCACCAAGTAAAGGACCGTTTCCTTCCCGGTTCACACTTGTATCACTGGTATTTTGTATATGAGCAGTTGGTCCGCCAGCTGAGCCTCTTGCCGGTACGCTCGGCTGGCCAGTTTGATCTGGCTGGCTGGCAAGGTTTTTGACAAGCTGGGCCGGGTTGGGCAAGTCGGCTGCATAAGCAAGGCGGATGAAGACCATTTCGGTGGCCATAATCGCATCGGGGCTGGTGCTGACCTCGCCAAGTCCCTTTAAAGCCATTTGCCAGGCCCGCGTTAAAACCGGCATGGACAGTTTTTCGGCAAAGACCTTGCCGCGGGTTCGCTCAACTTCTGTAAAGGCAGCATCCCCGGCACTTTCGGGTATAACTTTAATGCGGGTGACCCAATGAACGAAGCCGGCAAAATCATTCAACATGGTATAGGGATCGGCGCCATAATTATATTGTTCACGTATTTCAGCCAGTGCCTTGGCGATGTCGCCCTGCATGATGGCTTCAAACAAGTCAACCACCCGACCCCGATCGACCAGACCAAGCATGTTCTGCACATCAGCCGTCTTGACCTCATCACCACCATAGGCGATGGCCTGATCAAGTAATGAAAGTCCATCGCGTGCTGAGCCTTCTGCAGCGCGGGCAATCAGTAAAAGTGCCTCATCGTCAATGGCAATTTTTTCTTGTTTGGCGATGTTGGCAAAGTGTTCAATCAGCAAAGACGTATCAAACCGGCGCAGATCAAAACGCTGGCAACGCGAGAGAACTGTCACCGGTACTTTGCGAATTTCAGTGGTGGCAAAAACAAATTTTACATGTTCAGGTGGTTCTTCCAATGTCTTGAGCAGGGCATTAAACGCCTGTTTAGACAGCATGTGCACTTCGTCGATAATGTAAACTTTATACGGCGCACTGACCGGTTTATAGCGTACCGATTCAATGATTTCGCGGACATCGTCAATGCCGGTTTTTGAGGCGGCATCCATCTCGATAACATCGACATGGCGAGACTGCATAATTGCTTCGCAATGCAGACCCAAAGTGGAAAAGTCGGTCGTCGGCTGACTTGCACCCTCCTTGCCTTCTTCAACATAGTTTAAAGCCCGGGCAATCAGCCGGGCAGTTGTTGTCTTGCCGACACCGCGCACACCGGTCAACATGTAGGCCTGGGCAATGCGATTGGACTTAAACGCATTGGTCAGGGTTTGCACCATTGCATCCTGACCAAGTAATTCTTTAAATGTTGAGGGGCGGTATTTACGTGCCAGAACTCGATAGGCCGCTTCCGGACTGTCTTTTATGCCGGTTTTTTTCGATGCGTCCTGATCTGGTGTTGTCTTAGACAAAGCGCACCTTTCGTTTTGCGGCTTCACTTACAAGTCTGGCAAACCCTAATCTGGCAAATCCTAAATCGGCAAGCCTGATAACAGGAAGCTGAAAGCAGGAGGCTGAACAGTGACCCGTGAAATTCTCGTCTGGGCTGCTTCCTTCCGGATCTGACCCGGTCGGCGAGGGACACGTCCTCCGCCAACCTCCCAAGGCACTATATCATCTCTAGAGCCGTAAGATGCAAGAGAGATTTAAAAATAATCCACCAGATAGCGGTTTTCATAAATAGCCATTGCCAAATCGGGCGGTTACCCGCATGTTTTCACGGCAAAAGGATATAAAAATGACAGACACGCCAGAGCAGAAAAAACCAACCTCTGACATCCCGCTTTTGGGATTTATCGATGCCCCGAGCGATCGAGCCGCAAATTTGCGTGGGAATCGGCAGTGGCTTGACCAGCAACTAACCAACCCTGACAGCAAAATGATTGTGTTTGTTGGCGAGCGCGCAGTAATTAATGTAAAAGGCCCGGCGCTGGCGATTGATTTTCGCGTGCCGCAGGAAATGCTCGCCCTGCATAAAGGGGCTGAATTTGTTCTGTTGCACCGCGATGACAAAACCTGCGCCGTTTTTGCCATGCAGATTGATGAATCATTCGAAGAGCAGTTCATAAATGATGACATTAAACTGATTGATCTGCGCAGCCTTGCCATGCAGGCCACCTTACCGCCTGCTGATCTGGGGGCACTGGCGCAGGCCAAATCCTTGTTAAGCTGGCATTCCTTTCACCAGTTTTGTTCAAATTGCGGGGTAAAAACCCACTCCAGCGATGCCGGTTACCGGCGTGACTGCCCTTCGTGTCAGCGCCAGCACTTTCCACGAGTTGACCCGGTGGTTATCATGCTGGTGCAACATGGCGATGCGTTTCTTATGGGGCGAGGGCATAATTTTGCCGAGAACCATTTTTCTGCGCTGGCCGGGTTTCTCGAACCTGGTGAAACCATTGAAGCGGCCACCCGGCGTGAGACCTTTGAAGAAACCGGGATCAAACTCGGTGAGGTGAAGTACCTTATCAGCCAGCCTTGGCCGTTTCCTTCCACTTTGATGATCGGCGTTGTGGCACAGGCTCTGACGAGGGAAATCACTCTGGACCCTGTCGAGATTGCCGAAGCG
>Ga0316189_10006166_pt1 | contig 11453 bp, 9 predicted proteins | sample LowCovwburrow_MG_FD_204930 | JGI IMG/M metagenome (GOLD analysis project Ga0316189, IMG submission 204930) | Coastal sediment microbial communities from Maine, United States - Lowes Cove worm burrow | ecosystem: Environmental > Aquatic > Marine > Coastal > Sediment | place: USA: Maine... | reverse complement strand
GAGGAGCTTCGCCTCCAGCACTTCGTTCGAGTCGAAGACATCGTAATTAACCTTGATGCCCGTGCGTTCTTCGAAGTTCGAGATCGTGTCCTCAGCGACGTAGTCGGACCAGTTGTAGACGTTGAGGACTTTTTCCTCTTCGGCCCTGGCTGTGTTTGCAATCAGGACGGACAGGGCAGCGAGTGTGCCGGCCAGCGTATGAATCATCTTCCTGGAGTTCATCTTCGTCACTTCCCCCACAAGGAAACGAGCGTCTTCCCCGACGTTCGCACGCCGAACGTACCAACACCTCATCCGCCCGCATCTCGCGGGCCAGCCGTATTCGGCGTCAGTTGGCGCGGCGCGGATGTCCGGGCGTTGCCGACCAACATGCCGAGTCTACCTTACTGACCGGTCTTGAATCGTGTCCAGGCGCGCGTCTGGAGTCGCGTGAATTTCGACGTATGCGCGAGGTCCGGGAACAGCTTGGCCTTGACGTCGTCGGTCGGGTAGATACCGGGGTCTTCGATGATTTCCTCTTCTACGAGGGCCGTGGCCGCCGAGTTCGGGTTGGCGTAGTAGACGTAGTTCGAGACCTCGGCGATTACTTCGGGCTCAAGCAGATAGTCTATGAACAGATGCGCGTTGGCCGGGTGTGGCGCGTCTGTCGGAATCGCCAGCATGTCGAACCAGATGATCGTGCCTTCCTTAGGAATGCTGTAGGAGATCTCGATGCCGTTGTCGGCTTCGTCCGCGCGGTCCGCCGCAATCATGATGTCGCCGCTCCAACCCATCGCGACGCAGATCTCGCCGTTGGCGAGGTCATTGATTTGCTGGGACGAGTGAATGTAGCGGATATGGGGGCGAATCGCCGCGAGCACCGCCTCCGCGGCCGCCAGGTCGTCGAGGTCCTCACTGTTGGCGTCCTTGCCAAGATAGACGAGCGCGGCGCTAAAGACCTCCGAGGGGGCGTCCAGCAGTGTGACGCCGCAGTTGGCCAGCCTGGAAACGACTGCCGGATCGAATATCAGCGACCAACTGTCCACCGGAGCGTCTTTCAGGGCCTCGCCGACCAGGGCCTCGTTGTAGCCGATCCCGGTTGTGCCCCACATGTAGGGCACGGCATGGGCGTTGTCCGGGTCGTGCAGCGCCACCCGCGTCATGATGTCGGGATCGAGATTACCGCGATTGCTCAACGCGGTCTGATCGAGCTTGCTGAAAACGCCGGCCTGGATCTGTCGCTCCATGAAGGAAGCGCTGGGAACGACGATGTCGTAGCCGGTATTGCCGGCGAGGAGCTTGGCTTCCAGCACTTCGTTTGAGTCAAAGACGTCGTAGTTAACCTCGATCCCCGTACGCTCCTCGAAGTTCGCGATCGTGTCTTCGGCGATGTAGTCGGACCAGTTGTAGACGTTCAGGATCTTTTCTTCCTCGGCCATGGCCGAACCCGAAAGCGCGGTGAGCGCCGTTGCAAGGGCGCCCGCGAGCAGGCGCTGCATCGATGTCGTGGTCATTCTCTTGTCCATCCCGTTGCTAAGTCGGCTGAAATTCCGCTTGTCGTTTGGGCCGGCCGTCGGCGCCGGCAGCGTCGACCCGTGCCATCGCTGCGGCGCGGGCCGGTTATCAGGTCGCAATGCCCAGGCTTTCGGCGGTCAGATCGAGGCTCCGCCGAGCCAGCGTTACAAGCTCGTCAATCTGGTCAGTGGTGATGACCAGCGGCGGAGAGATGATCATCGTATCCCTCACCGCTCGCATGATGACGCCGCTGTCAAAACAGAAATCCCGGCAGCGCGTGCCCGTTTCCCCGACGTCCGGGAAGCGCGTTCGCGTCGCTTTGTCCGCGACCAGTTCCAGGGCGCCCAGCAGTCCCTTGCAGCGAGCCTCGCCGACTATGGGGTGCTCGGCCAGCTCCGCCCAGCGCATGGCCAGGTGAGGCGCCGCGACGTCCCGGACGTGTTCGACGATTTTCTCTTCCTGCAGTAGCCGGATGTTGCGGGCCGCCACCGCGGCACAGGTCGGGTGTCCGGAGTAGGTGAAGCCGTGGTTGAACTCGCCGCCCTTTTCGATCAGCACCTCGGCGACCCGATCGGCGACCATGACGCCGCCGATTGGAAGGTAGCCGGAACTCATGCCTTTGGCCATGGGCATGAGATCGGGTTCGAGCCCGTAGGTGTCGGAGCCGAACCATGCGCCCGTTCGGCCGAAGCCGCAGATCACTTCGTCGGCCACGAACAGGATGTCGTGCGCCGCCAGCACTTTGCGTATCTCCGGCCAGTAGGTCTCGGGCGGGATGATGACGCCGCCCGCTCCCTGGATGGGCTCGGCAATAAAGGCGCCGACGCGATGCTCACCGACCCGCTCGATTTCTTCGGCGAGCGCACGGGCTGCCTCGATGCCAAATTCGGCCGGCGACAGGTCACGCCCGTTGTCGTACCAGTAGGGCTGTTCGATGTGGACGATGTCCGGAATCGGGAGTCCGCCCTGGGCATGCATGGGCTTCATCCCGCCGAGACTGGCGCCGGCCATCGTGCTGCCGTGATAGGCGTTCTCGCGGCTGATAATGACCGTCTTGTCCGGCTTGCCTTGCGCCGCCCAGTAGTGGCGGACCATGCGGACGACGGTGTCGTTGGCCTCCGAGCCGCTGCCGGTGAAGAAGACACGGTTGAGGTGGGCTGGCGTCACCTCGGCGAGGAGGGCGGCCAGTTCGATGGCAGGCGGCGTCGAGGTCTGGAAGAAGCTGTTGTAGTAGGGGAGCTCGAGCATCTGCTGGTAGGCGGCGTCAGCGAGTTCCTTACGGCCGTAGCCGACGTTCACGCACCACAGGCCGGCCATTCCGTCGAGTATTTGGTTGTCGTCCGAATCCCAGAGGTAGACACCTTCGGCGCGGGTGATAACCCGGCTGCCCTTGCGACCCAGTTGCTTGTAGTCGGTAAAGGGATGGAGGTAGTGGGCCGTATCCAGTGCCCGTAGTTGCTCGGTCGAGAGTGACGCTGCATTCATGGTGCGATCGGTGTCTCCGTGGTGGCCGGGGTCAGACACTTAGCAGCAGGAACTCGCGTTCCCACGGGCTGATGACCTGGAAAAAGGTTTCGTACTCGGCCTCCTTGGAGGCGCAGAACATGTCGATGAAGTCGCCGCCAAGCACTTCGATCAGATCGTCGCAGGCCTTGAGGCGTGCGATCGCCGCGTAGAGGTCTCGTGCGAGCGAGAACGGGTGCGTATAAGCGTCGCCCTCCATGGGGCGCGTGGGGTTGAGCTTCTTCTTCATTCCCAGATAACCGCAGGCGAGCGACGTGGCGATGGCGATGTAGGGATTGACGTCGGCGCCCGCAACGCGGTTCTCGATGCGTCGGGCATTACCGGGCGAGACCGGCACCCGCAGGCCGACCGTGCGGTTGTCATGCCCCCAGTGCACGTTGATAGGGGCGGCGTAGTAGCGGGTGAAGCGGCGATAGGAATTTACGTACGGCGCCATGAGCGCGATGGCGTCGGGCAGGTAACGCTGCAGGCCGGCGATATGATTCTTGAATACCCGGCTGTCGTTGCCGTTGCGCGCCGCAAAAAGGTTCCGGCCGGTCTTCGCGTCGTGGATGCTCTGGTGGAGATGCAGCGCGCTGCCGGGTTCGGCTGCCATCGGCTTCGCCATGAACGTGCAATAGATCTTGTGGCGCAGTGCCGTCTCGCGCATCGTCCGCTTGAACAGAAAAACCTGGTCGGCGAGCGCCAGCGGGTCGCCGTGTATGAAGTTCACTTCCAGCTGGGCAGCGCCGCCCTCGTGGATCAGCGTATCGAGTTCGAGCTCCTGGGCCTCGCAGAAGTCGTACATCTCCTCGAACAGCGGATCGAACTCGTTGACCGCGTCGATGCTGAAGGTCTGGCGGACGGTTTCCGGACGTCCGGAACGCCCGATCGGCGGCTCCAGTTCGTAGTCCGGATCGATGTTGGGCTTCACCAGAAAGAACTCGACCTCCGGGGCAACGATCGGTTGCCAGCCCTCGGCTTCATACATTTCCAGGACGCGGCGTAACACGTAACGGGGTGCCGTTCCGACCGGCTGGCCGGCGTGGTCGTAGCAGTCGTGGATGCACTGGGCCGTCGGATCGGTCGCCCAGGGGACGACCCGCATCGTGGCCGGGTCAGGAAGGCACACCATGTCGTGCTCGATGTCGTCGCCAATTGCGGCGTACTCCCCTGTCACGGTCTGACGAAACAGTGACTCGGGCAGGCGCATGCCGTCTTCCGTCGAGAACTTCTTCGCGGGGACAATCTTGCCCCGTGGCGTACCGGCCATATCCGGAACGAGGCACTCGACCTCGTCGATGTTTCGTTCCTTGAGCCAGATATCGATATCGTTATCCACGGATTGTCCTCAGCGCATGTTCGCGGGCCGCCTCGCCGAACGCCCGGAAGAGCGCCAGCGCAGGCGGATTGTCGGTGACCTGCCACTCAGGATGCCACTGCACCGCCATATTGAAGCCGGGAGAGTCGGCCACTCTGAAAGCCTCGATCAGACCGTCCGGGGCAACCGCCTCAACGGCGAGGCCGCGCCCCAGCCGGTCAACGCCCTGGTGATGGAGAGAGTTAACGGTGATTCGGTTTGCGCCGGTGATTTCGCGCAGGCGCCCGCCTTCGACGAGTTCGACCTCGTGTACCGGACCGTACTGCACTTCGAGCGGGTCCTCCGAATTCTCGTGGTGGGTCAGGTGTCCAGCCAGATCCGCAACTTCCTGATGCAGGCTGCCGCCAAACGCCACGTTCATTTCCTGGAATCCGCGGCAAATGGCCAGGGTGGGAATGCCCGCGTCGATGATTGTCGGAATCAGCGGCAGCGTCGTTCGGTCACGGTGGGGGTCGTGCAGCGTGCCGGGCCTGCTCGGCTCACCCGCGTAGTGATGCGGCTCGATGTTTGACGGGCTACCCGTCAGCAGGACGCCGTCGAGCCGCTCCAGCATGACCTCCAGCTCCAGCGCTTCACCGAGCGCGGGGATCACCAACGGCAGGCAGCCCGCGCCGTCCATGATCGCCGTGAGATATTTCTCGCCGGCCATGTGGAACGGGTGAGGGTCGACGATCCGGCGGTCGGCCGGGACGCCGATAACGGCTCGATGTCCGGTAGTGTCTAAAATATTAAGCAGCCTGTTCCCTGGGGCGCGGCGAGTCCGGGGCAGCGGTAGCGGCTTGCCACGCTCGAAATCGCCGAATACTGAAAGTATATTAAGGATCGCCAGCGATTCAATGGTACCGGCCCCGTGCCGGTTGCGATAAGAGTTTTAAACAGCCGCGGTTTTTACATGCCAATATTCGACAAGTCCGGCCGGGCGGCAGACAAGGCGCGGGCCGAGGCCTTTCTGGCGGCTCACCCCGACGTCGCCATCGTCGATCTGATCCTGACCGATGCCAACGGCATCGTGCGCGGCAAGCGGGTCCGCAAGGATGTTCTGCCGAAGGTCTTCGCCGAGGGTATTTGCCTCCCCGGCTCCGTTTTTGCGTGCGACATCAGCGGCGATACGGTCGAGGCCAGCGGGCTGGGCTTCGAGCGGGGCGATGCCGACGATCTGGCTTTTCCGGTCGCCGCGACCCTGGCACCGACGGGCTGGGAGCGCGGCGCTGATGCGCAGGTGATCATGACCCTGTTCGACCCCGGCGGCGAACCGTTTTTCGCCGACCCCCGTCAGGTGCTGACCCGGGTCCTCGGGCGCTTCGGCGAGCTGGGGCTCCAGCCGGTCGTCGCGCTGGAACTCGAGTTTTACCTGGTCGATCGCGCGCCTGACGGGACAGGCGGTCCTCAACCACCGAGATCGCCGGTGAGCGGCCGGCGGGAAAGCGCGACCCAGGTCTACGGGATTGCCGAGCTGGATGACTACAGCGCCTTTCTCGCCGAAGTGGACCGTCTGGCTACGATCCAGGGCGTACCCGCTGACACGGCCATTGCCGAGTACGCGCCCGGCCAGTACGAGATCAACCTGCAGCATGTCGATGACGCGCTGGCGGCCGCCGACCATGCGGTGCTGCTGAAGCGGATTATTCGCCGCGCCGCCGAATGCTGCGACCTGGATGCCACGTTCATGGCCAAGCCCTACGCGGACCAGGCCGGCAGCGGGACCCACGTTCATATCAGCCTGCTGGATGCCGAAGGCCGTAACGTATTTGCCGCGGAGGATCCGGCCGGCTCGCCGCGACTCGGGCATGCCGCCGCGGGGCTGCTCGCGACCATGCCCGGTGCGCTGGCCCTGCTCGCGCCCAACGTCAATTCCATGCGCCGTTTCCAGCCGGATGCTTTCGTGCCGCTCATGCCCTGCTGGGGCGTGAACAACCGGACGGCGGCGGTACGCGTACCGGCCGGCGATGCTGCTTCGCGACGCATCGAACATCGTGTCGCGGGCGCAGACGCCAATCCCTATCTGGTCACGGCCGCGGTGCTGGCCGGGATGCACTACGGGCTGAGCCTGGAACTCCAACCCCCGGCGCCCGCGACGGGCAACGCGGCCGTCGCTGACGGGCCTCTGCTTCCCGGGAGCTGGCTGCACGCGATCGAGGAGCTCGAGGGGAGCACAGTGCTGGGTGATTACCTTCATCCCGAGTTCCTTCGCGTCTACCTGGCTTGCCGTCGCCATGAACGTCTGCGGTTCCAGCGCTCGATCACACAGCTCGAGTACGACTGGTATCTGCGGACCGTCTGAGGCCTTGCCCGTGACAGAGCTCGAACACGCCGACTCCTACTACGCGGCCAGCGCTCATCCCGCGCCCGTGCACCCTGCGCTGGCGGAGGCTATTGACTGCGATGTCTGCGTCATTGGTGCGGGCATCACCGGCTCCTCCGCTGCGCTCGAGCTGGCCGAACGGGGTTACGACACCGTCGTTCTGGAGGCCCGGCGCGTGGGCTGGGGCGCGTCGGGGCGCAGCGGCGGCCAGGCGATTTTCGGTTACGCCTGCGAGCAGTCGAAGCTGGAGAGTCTCGTCGGCGCGGCTTCGGCCCGACAGCTCTGGGACATGTCAGTCGAGGCGATGGACCTGTTGAAGGCGCGATTGACGCGTTACGCCATTGATTGCGACTACCGGCCGGGGCATCTGCATACCGCCCTCAAACCCCGCCAGATGACGGAACTCGTGGACTGGCAGCGCCAGCTCGAAGACGACTACGGCTACGACAGTCTGCGAATGCTAGGACGGGAAGAGCTCCGCGAGCGGCTGGCGACGGATCGTTACATCGGCGGGCTGCACGACGCCGCCAGCGGTCATCTTCATCCACTCAACTACACGCTGGGTCTCAACGCCGCCGCGGTTGCGGCGGGTGCCCGGGTATTCGAGCGGACGCCGGCGACCGCCGTTGAAGAGGGTGAGACGATCACGGTCCGCACCCCCGATGGCCTCGTGCGCTGCCGCCATCTCCTGCTGTGTGGCAACGCCTATCTGGGCGACCTGTCCGCGCGGCTGCGCGGCCGGATCATGCCGGTGGGCACCTACATCGTCGCCACGGAGCCGCTGGGCGAAGACCTTGCAAACGACCTGATCCGTGACGGTTCGGCCGTGGCAGACATCAACTTCGTGCTCGATTATTACCGGTTATCGGCCGATACGCGGCTGCTGTTCGGCGGCCGTGTCAGTTACTCAACGGTGCCCCCGCCGAGCCTGAACAGCGCCATGCGCGCGCGAATGCTGAAGGTCTATCCGCAGCTTGAGCGCGCGCGAATCGAATACGCCTGGGGCGGCAACGTGGCGATCACGATGAACCGTGCGCCCCATTTCGGGCGCCTGTCCCCCAACGTCTTCTTCGCACAGGGGTTCTCCGGCCATGGCATCGTGATGACCGGTTTTGCCGGCAAGCTGCTGGCGGAGGCGGTGGCGGGCACGGCCGAACGGCTGGACGTCTTCGGGCAGATTCGGCACCAGCGCTTCCCGGGCGGGCCGCTGTTGCGGATGCCGGCGCTCGTACTGGCGATGGCCTGGTACCGGCTCAGGGATCTTTTCTGACGCCGTCGAAACCGAGCAGAGTTCCGTAGAGGTCGGGGCGGCGGTCGCGGAACAGGCCCCATGAGACCCGCTGGGCCGCCAGAGTCTCCCGGTCGAAGCCGGCGCAGATCACGGACTGCTCCTTCGAGCCGCACTCCGCAACGATCTCCCCGGTCGGACCCGCGATGAAAGATGAGCCGTAGAAGCTCAGTTCGCAGCTCTCGCCGGTCTCGGTGCCGATGCGGTTGGATGCGACTACCGGCACCATGTTGGCCGCCGCGTGCCCCTGCATCACCCGGCGCCAGTGATCCCTGGAGTCCAGGGTCGGGTCCTGGGGCTCCGAGCCGATGGCCGTGGGGTAGAAAATGAACTCGGCGCCGGCCAGCGCCAGCGCCCGCGCGGCTTCCGGAAACCACTGATCCCAGCAGATCGCGACGCCGATGCGCCCGTAACGGGTATCCCAGGTCGTGAAGCCCGTATCGCCCGGTGAGAAGTAAAACTTCTCCTGATAGCCCGGTCCGTCGGGTATGTGCGACTTCCGATAGACCGCGAGCCGGCTCCCGTCCGCGTCGATGACCGCGAGGGAGTTGAAACAGGCGTTGCCTGCGCGCTCGAAGAAGCTGATCGGCAGGACAACGCCGAGTTCGGCGGCCAGCCGTGAAAAGTGCCTCAGGGCCGGGTTGTCGTCGACCGCTGTCGCGAGGGCGAAGTATTCGTCGCGCTGGTCCTTGCAGAAGTACGGCGTCTCGAACAGTTCCTGGAGCAGGATGATGTTGGCGCCCGAGGCCGCGGCGTCGCGCACGAGCGCCTCTGCGCGGTCGATGTTGGCCGTGCGGTCTTCGCCGCAGGCCATTTGGGTGGCGGCGACGGTGACTGTGTTCACGGGGCCTTGCCTCGCAGGGGTTGTTGCTGGGTGATGCAGTGAATGCCGCCGCCGCCGCCGAAGATGTCGAGCGCCGGGACCTGGACGATCTCCCTTTCGGGGAAGGCCTGGGCCATGACTTCTGCCGCCGCTGCATCGTGCTCGGGCGATTCGAAAGAGGGCATGACAACGCCGCCGTTGGCGAGATAGCAGTTGATGTAGGAAAGACTCAGCCGTACTCCCCGGTGCCAGGTCGGGGGCGCGGCGTGAATCTCGATGATCTCGAGGCTGCGGCCCCGGGCGTCGGTCGCCGTGGCAAGCCGTTCGAGATTGTCCTCGAGGGCGGCGTAGTCCACGTCTTCGGCCTCCGTGCGACGCAGCGCCAGGACGACGCCCGGGCGGACGAAACAGGCCAGTTCGTCGATGTGGCCGTTGGTCTCGTCTTCGACCAGACCGCGCCCCAGCCAGATCACTTTCTCCGCGCCGAGATAGTCGAGCAGATGGCGTTCGATCTCTGGCTGTGTCAGGTCCGGATTGCGATTCTTGTGCAGCAGGCACTCCTCGGTGACGAGCACCGTGCCTTCGCCGTCCACGTGCAGCGAGCCGCCCTCCATGATCAGCGGTGCAGGGAAGACCCGCGCGCCCTCGCGTTCGAGGATTCGCCGGCCGATCGCCGCATCGTTCGCGTATTCGGCGGGGGCGAGCGCCGGTTTGTCGGCGTAGGGCTCGTTGCCGTAGTTGTTGAAGCGCCAGTGGACGCCCCCGAGTTCACCTGCCGCGCCCAGCAGGAAGCTCGGGCCCGTGTCGCGCGCCCAGGCGTCGTCGATGGGCATCTCGATGACCTCGACATCCGGGCCGCAGGCCGCCGCGGCGGTCTTCGCATCTTCGGGCAATGCCGCCATCCGGACGGGTTCGAAACGCGCGATGGCACGGGCGACCGCCGTGTAAGCCGCCTGCGCCGCAGCCAGGCCGTCGCGGCCGGTCGGGCTGACTTTGCCCCAGGTCACGGGCAGGCGGGGCCAGAACATCCAGCAGGCCTCGTGGGGGTCGAACTCGCCCGGCATGCGGAAGCCGGCGGCCAGGGGCGTCGTATTGCTCATTCGCCGCCGAGCTCGATCCACGTGGTCTTGAGCTCGACGTACTTGTCGAGTGCGTGCAGCGATTTGTCGCGGCCGTTGCCGGACTCCTTGTACCCGCCGAAGGGCACGCCCATGTCGCCGGCGTCGTAACAGTTGACCCAGACGGTGCCGGCGCGCAGTCCCCGGGCGATTCGGTGCGCCCGCGAGATGTCTCGCGTCCAGACCGCGGCCGCGAGTCCGTAGTTCACATCGTTGGCCATCCGCAGCGCCTCGTCCGCTGACTCGAAGGTGATCGTCGCGAGCACCGGGCCGAAGATCTCCTGCTGAGCTATCGCCATGTCGTTGTCGACGCCGTCGAAGATCGTCGGCTCGACGAACCAGCCGCCGGTTTCGCGCAGTACCTGTGCGCCGCCAAGCCGGAGGGTGGCGCCTTCACTCTGACCCTTGGCGATGTATTTCATGACCGTGTCGAACTGGATATCGTCAACGATCGCGCCCATGCGCGTGTCGGGGTCAAGCGGGTCTCCGGGCGCCATCGTCCGGCCGAATTCCACCAGCTTCTCGAGGAACTCGTCCTTGATCCTGGCGTCGACGATCAGCCGCGAGGCGGCGGAGCACATTTCGCCCTGGTTGAAAAAAATGCCGTAGCCGGCGGCCTGCACCGCCGCGTCCACGTCCGGGCAGTCGGCGAAAACAATGTTCGGACTCTTGCCGCCGCATTCCAGCCAGGTCCGCTTCATGTTGGATTGCCCGGCCGCCTGCAGGACTTTCTTGCCGACCGCCGTCGAACCCGTAAAGGCAATGCAGTCAACGTCGTTATGCAAGGCGAGCGCCGCGCCCGCCTCGCCGAAGCCAGGCAGGACGTTAAAGACGCCGTCCGGTATGCCCGCCTCGGCGGCCAGCCCGGCGACGTGCAGGGCAGTCAACGGAGACTTCTCCGAGGGCTTCAGGATGACGCTGTTGCCCGTTGCGAGGGCGGGGCCGATTTTCCAGGCCGCCATCAACAGCGGGAAGTTCCAGGGGACGACGCAGGCCACGACGCCGACCGGCTCCCGCGTGATCAGCCCCAGGGCGTTGTGCGGCGTCGGGGCTACCTCGTCGTAGATCTTGTCGATGGCCTCGGCGTACCAGCGGATGCAGCGCGCCGCGCCGGGTATGTCGATGGTCGTGCTGTCGCCGATGGGCTTGCCCATGTCGAGAGTTTCCAGCGCCGCGAGCTGATCGCAATCGCGATCGATGAGGTCGGCGAAGCGCTGGAGAATGCGCTTGCGTTCGGCGGGGGCGAGACGGGACCAGCGGCCGTCGTTGAACGCGGCGCGCGCGGCCGCGACTGCCCGGTTTACATCCTCCGCATCCGAGCGTGCGACGGATGCGAGCACCTCCCCGGTTGCGGGGTTGATCGTGTCGAAGTTCTGGCCGCTGGCCGAGTCCACGAATTGCCCCGCAATGAACGCCTTGCGGGGCAGGTCGAGTGCGCCCGCCAGCGCTTGCCAGTCTGCGAGTGATCTGCTGCCTGCCATGGGATTGATCCTTTCGTTTCGAGTGGCCGCTAGAAGCTCGGCGGCGTGTTTGCGCTGATGATC
>Ga0316189_10006164_pt1 | contig 11454 bp, 9 predicted proteins | sample LowCovwburrow_MG_FD_204930 | JGI IMG/M metagenome (GOLD analysis project Ga0316189, IMG submission 204930) | Coastal sediment microbial communities from Maine, United States - Lowes Cove worm burrow | ecosystem: Environmental > Aquatic > Marine > Coastal > Sediment | place: USA: Maine... | reverse complement strand
AACTTTATCTGGCACACGCAATGGCTGTAGAGGGCCAGTCAGTTGTAATTGAACTTGAAGGCAAAACCCTAACCAAAAAACAAACCGCGCGTACAGCCGCACTAGCTATTGCAGTGCATCTCTTTGATCCTTGGCGCATGGACCTGTCAGAAGCAAGCATATTGCTACTGGAAGGATCAGACAAATGGCCAAGGCATGCTTTGTTTCGATCACTTTACTACGTAAGAAAAGATACACCGGAAAAAGCACGGTCATTTTTGGCAGAAGCCGTGGACGATCTTCTGGTATTTCCAGAGCCGATTAAAGAAATGGTCCTGCCGGACCTTCTTAATGCCGCCATAGACCTTAATGATTGGGAAACCGCCCGCAAGCTTGCCGAGATTATTGTGAAAACCCCGCGTTTAAATAAAGGCAGTGCTTATCATTACCTTTTGGGGCGCACCGCTGAAAACGGGCATGATTATTTGGTCGCCTTTGATCACTTTGTAAAAGCCACAAAAGGCTTGGATCGTTGGTCACAACTTGCCAGCCTATCTTTAGTGAAGATGGGGGTGACAACAAAAACGTTGGTGTCACAAGATGTGCGCACACTCTTAGAGCAAATCCGTTTTGCCTGGCGTGGCGACACCTTATCTGCTGAGGTGTTACGGCTTTTGGTTAAGGCTGAGCTATCCCTTAATGATATACCCGCAGCATTAGAGGTGCTTGGCGAGATCATTTATCTTAATGACGATGTGGATGCGGTTAAAACCGCAAAAGAACAATCAGATGTGCTGCTAACATCGTTTTACACAGATGGGGCATCTGGCGAGATATCACTTGGCAAATTTATGAATGGCCATAAACGTATCACCCAAGACTATAGATTCCATAAAGGATTTAACCGATTTTCTGAAAAATTCGCTGACCGATTTTTTGCCATTGGCGCCTCTAATGAGGCCGCGCTTGAGTATAAGACGACGTATAATTACCTTTCAGTAGCGCAGGATTTGGGTTTATTCGAAGTAACGTCGGAGCAGTTGGATAAATTACAACTTAAACAAGTGGTAGCCCTTATGCGTGGTGGGCAATATGATCTTGCAGAGCCAATTTTAGCATTTGGCCCGGAAAGTGCCGACCCCGATATACTGGATCAATTTACCTTTCTGAAAGCAGAAGCATTCACCCAAACTGGCAAGCTGCAATCTATCGTTGAGACCGAGGCACGTGAGCCATCTATAGATTATTTACGGATCAAAGCAGATGCATATTTTTCAATGGAGGATTGGCAGAATGCGGCAAAGACTTACTGTATTATATGGAAGCGCATGGAAAATGATCTTTTGTTTACGGACACGTTGAATTTGTTTCTTTCAGCCTATCGCAACAATGATAGCCCGTTGACCATAAGGCTGGCAAAGGCATTTCCAGACCTAACAAAGATACCGCAATGGCAACAAATTGCAGATTGGCTAGTTGAAGAACGCAACGCGACAAATGTTTTACAAAAAGATACAATTACAACAGGCATTTCAGATGCATCGCGGGTTTTGGATGTCATGGAAACCATAAATATATCCTCACAATGAAAATTAAATTAAATTTTTTTCCATGAATGCGAAAACGTTAATAAAACTTAAACATCTGCTGACCATCTAACACTGCAAGACATATATAAAATAAAAAGGACATGAAACATGAGCATATCCAATGCAATGCAAACAGGCGTTAGCGGGTTACTTGCCAACGCTACAGCAATCGGCAGGGTTTCTGACAATATCGCAAATGCTAATACGGTTGGGTACCGCCGCAGTTTTGCCCAAATGGTAACGTCGACTTCCGGAAGTTCCGGAGGGCCTTCAAGCAACAGCGTAGGGGCCGTCTCAAGTCTGGATATGTCAGAAGGTTCGAAACTTAACAATACCGGGTCAGCGACGGATTTGGCAATTTCAGGTCAAGGATTTTTTGTTGTATCAAAAAGCCCAAATGACCCGAATTTGAGTAATTACGTTATGACACGTGCAGGGTCTTTCTTGCCCGATGCAAATGGTGACCTGGTGAATAAAGCGGGGTACTATCTGGCAGGATATGCTTATGGCGACGATGGAACTTTGGGGTCTATTGACCCAAATAGTTTTGCAGGTTTAACCACCATAAACGTCAACACTGGCCTATCGGCAGGGGCGGCATCCGCGCAGATGTCAATCGCTGGAAACTTACCTTCGCAAGAAACCGGGGTTGTGCCCCTTGGTGATCCGTTTACATCCTCGGCCGAGTTTTTCTCACCACTTGGGCAAGCAGACCGGTTACAGTTTTCCTGGCAACCCACAAGCACAAGCAACCAGTGGGATCTGACTTTTTCAGACTCGTCAGGTAGCGCATATGGCAATGTCACGGTTGATTTTAACGATAGCGGCCCTAATGTGGGGTCGCCATCCCTATATTCTAATGCCACAAATGCAGCAACTGCACCTGCAGTTTTTGCATTTGATGTATCAACCGGTATTGCCACATTAACCATCGACAATGGCACAAGCCCACAAGTGATTAATGTCAATATAGGTGCACCAAATACATCTGGCGGCATGACCCAATTTGCCGGTGATTTCACGTCGTTGGATGTGACTGCCGATGGCTCTGCATCTGGGAACCTGTTGGGAACCGAAATTGATGAAAGCGGCAACATCTTTGGGGTCTATGACAATAGTAATCGCGAGCCGCTTTTCAACATACCGTTGGCAAACGTGGCCAACCCAGTGGGGCTTATTGCCGGTGACGGTAATATTTTTCAAATCAGCAGAGCATCGGGTGCGGCCCAGCTGAATGCCGCGGGAACCGGGTCTGTTGGTGATATCTCAGCAGGTGTTCTGGAGAACGCTAACGTTGAGATAGCCCAGGAATTGACCGATTTGATACGTATTCAACGGGCCTATTCATCCAACGCAAAAATTATCACGACCGTGGATGAGATGTTAGATGAAACCACACGCCTGAAACGTTAACTTGATAAATAAGGAGTAGCCTTGTGGGCATTTCAAGCGCGTTCAATAGCAGTGTAAGTGGTCTGGCAACAACGGCAAAATGGTCAGAACTTACGGCTGGAAATATAGCAAACGCAAGCAATGAAGGGTACGTCAGAAAAGATCTGAATGTTCAAAGCTCTGCCACAGGCGGGGTTTTTGTCTCGGGCATCAGCCGTGAGGTGGATAGCAATCTGGACCGTATGTTCAGGTTTGAAATTGCAGGTGTGGCACGCCAAAATATAATTGCCAACGAATTGGACGGGCATTCGTTTCAACTGGGAAATCCAAGCGACACGCTTTCAATTCCCGGCCAGCTATCACAGCTTTATTCCGGCTTTGGCCTGTTAAGTAATTCTCCTGGCGAGGTTTCATTACAAAATAATGTTCTGATAACAGCGAAAGGTCTGGTGCGCGGTTTGAATGAGGCGTCCAATAGCTTGGGACAGGCCCGCACAAACGTTTCCGCCGGCATTCAAAATGACGTAACCGCTGCGAATGACAGGCTGACGAATATCGCAAATCTGAATGCGCAGATCATGCTGGAAAGCGCACCCACCGAACGCCGGGCAATTTTACAAGACGAGCGCGCCAACGAAATTGATGCGCTTGCGCAGATGATGAATATCAATGTGTCAAAAGACACCGATGGCAATCTGAATATTACCACAGGCGGTGGTACACAGTTGGTTGATCGTAATGCCTCTTTCACGGTTGCCTATGATCCAGGACTTAAATCGCTAAGCGTTGGCGGCATTGACATAACGCCTGGCAAAGTAGGTGCACGTGGATTTAGTGAAGGCCGTCTTGCGGGGCGGTTTGAATTATTGAATGATGTTTTACCCCAGATGCAATTACAACTGGATGAGTTTGCACGTGCGTTGGTTCAGGGGTTTGAAACAACGGATGCGTCTTTGGCATCGGGGCAGGCAGGGCTGTTTACTGATTTGGGGGCCGCCTATAATCCGCTGCAACTTGAAGGTTTGGCCGGGCGTCTATCCGTTAATACAGCCGCTGATCCTGAAACAGGGGGTGCGTTATGGCGCCTAAGGGATGGTATTGGTGCGGTTGCCCAAGGCCCTGCCAGCAATAGCACCCAGACAATCGCCTTTTTGACAGTGTTTGAAACCGCGCAAAATTTTGACCCACAAGCAGGGCAGGGCAGTACCGCAGAGTTGGTGAATTACGTGTCGGGGATGGTTTCAGATCAAAAGCTTGTTCAAGTGCAGGCACAAGAAAAACTACGCGAATTGGGCGGTAGGGCAGAGGCGGTTGAAGCCGCGCGCCAAAGCATTCAGGGGGTGAATTTGGACACAGAACTACAAAAGCTGACACTGATTGAGCAAAGTTATGCGGCAAACGCACAAGTCATACAATCGTTGACACAGATGATTGATTCGTTACTGGCCGCAGTGTGAGGAAATATTTAAAATGATCGGAACATTACGCGCCAGTGCGACATATAATTTGCTCACCGCGCGGAGCAGCCAAATCGAAGATGTTCGAAGCCGTTTAAACGAGGCTTCGTTAGAGGTTGCAACGCATTTGAAAGCCGATGTTTACAAATCGCTTGGCTATGGTGCATCTGAGGTGCTTGCTTTGCGCGCCCAGCTTAATCGCAACGATGGCTATATTACGTCCAATAACTTGCTGGCCAGCAAGTTGGATGTCACCGCAATAACCCTAAGTGGGATGCGCGATGTAGCCCAGGGTTTTCTAGATACTGCAATTCTGAACGCTGAATCGCCCACAGCCAGTGCGAAAAATTTGCAAACCGCGGCTATAAGCGCACTAGAACAATTAACCGCACATATGAATGCCACATATCAAAGTAGCTCGTTATTTTCTGGCATCGACAGCGATCAAAGACCATTACAGAAATGGGCGCAAGTAGATGCAACGACAGGATTATCCCCCAGGGATGTTTTGGCAAATGTCGTTGGGGCAGGCATTACCAATGTCACAGATGCAACGCAAAAGGTGGATGCTGTTGTGGGCATATATGCCAGTGCTGACCTTGCATTGCCAAATCAGAATTTTGAAGCAACGTTTTATAACGGCTCACCGCTATTAGACTCTGATGGTTTAGGCACGCCTAGGCTGCAAGCCCAGATAGATAAGAACACTACATTGTCTTATGGGGTTCAGGCAAACGACCCGGCCTTTACCGATATATTGCGTGGGCTTGCGATGATTGCGTCAACGGATGTCAGCGCAATCGCGGATAGTCAGGCCTATGAGGTTTGGATGGGCAGCGCGGTAAATGCGTTAAGCAACGGGGTGAACGGCATGATTAAAGTCGAAGCCGATTTAGGTGCGCAACAACAACAATTAACCGAAAGAATAACTGCCCAGCAAAATATGGCCGATATTTTTAATGCGCGTGTGAACGAACTGGAGGGCGTTGATTTATTTGAGGCCTCAAACCGTGTTTTGCAGCTGGAAAACCAACTTCAGGCCACCTATACGATGACCGCACGTCTGGCCCAGTTAACCTTTTTGAATTTTATCTAGCGTTTGTTTATTTTGCTGAAGTTTGGTACGTTGCTTTTGCGTCCAGCGCCACAAAATAGTTTCTTCTATTTCCGCATTTTCGCGGGCTTCTTGTGCATGGCGTATTTTTGCACTTAGCGAAATATGGATAATATCAAAGGTTTTATATTGCTGAAACTTATCGCTGACCTGGTTTTCCATAGTGGTAATATTAGGCTTAAGCTGCCCCATCTTTTTTGCAATCAACCCTATTTCAGCTTTTGCCGCCGGCACAAACTGTTGCATATATGGCGTGAAATTAGCGTCATATGTTGGGGCTTTAAAGCTGATACCATCGGCCAACACCTGGCGTTGTTGTTCAAGTTGCGCCATGCGGTGACGCAGCTCACCCAGCTCGCGCGCGTCATTTTCCATTTCGTATTTTTTAAGGCGTTTTAGCAGTGCAATGGCTGAAAGACGGCGGCGATCCATATTAATGGCCTGTCTTTTTGGTTGGTTCTGCGCTTTCTTCTGGTTCCACCCCCATAAGCACCATCAGCTCTTTGCGCATCCGATCAAGAATATCGGCGGGCAGTGGGTTGCGGCCGGCCGGACCGATAACTTTGAATTTTACAACACCCCCGTCTGTCTCAGGGTCTTCTTTCTTGGGGGTTGTTGCGGACGATAAGGAAAACTTGGCCGGTAGTAGAAAAAGGGCGGTAAAAAGCGCACAGGCAACACTGCGATTTATCTGCAAAATCATGCCGCCGGTGCCAATTTTTTTTGCGCCTCTTCGACTTCGTAGAAGTTGGGTTGCATGTTTGTGGGAATGTTGGCTCGGCCCATTTCGACACAAATACTAGGAGGATAGTCTGCCACCATGGCGACAAATATATCGCGGATTATTGTATAAAAAGCACCGTCTTCGTCTACGATCTGACCCAGACGCCCGGCAATCGGTGCGACCATACAATAGGCTAGAAACACACCCAAAAAGGTTCCCACAAGCGCGCCACCAATCATACCGCCCAGAACATCCGGCGGCTGATCAATTGAGCCCATGGTTTTGATAACCCCCAAAACCGCCGCAACAATCCCGATCGCGGGCAAGCCGTCAGCCATAACAGTTAAGGCCCCAACCGGCCCCATTGCCTCACGATGGTGTTTTTTGATCTTACGGTTAATAATATCTTCGGTTTCATATTTGTCGTCGAATTGCATCGCCAGCATCCGAAAGCTGTCGGTAATCAGCTCGGGCGAAAAGTGATCCGCAAGGATCTTAGGGTAACGCTGAAAGACACTGCTTTCTTTTGGGTTTTCGATATGTTCATCCAGCCCCAGAATGCCATCAGTTTTATAAATCCTGGTCAATTCAAACATTAGGTTAAGCAGATCACTATAATCGACAGTTTTCCATTTCGGGCCCTTAATGACGGTCAAAACACCTTTGCCTGCACCAATAACAACACCAAAGGAATTTGCGACAACTAAAGAGCCAAGCGAAGCCCCGCCGATCATCATGCCCTCATAAGGCAAGGCATGCAGTACCACGGCCATACTGCCGCCAGATAATACAAACCCGCCAAAGACTAGCCCGAAAACCATTAACAACCCAATTATAAAGTTCATCAGTATCCATCCGGTAAGTATTAAAATATAGAGCACATTACTCATAAATTAATATATGTATAATTGACAAGCCGTCAAAGGTAAATAAGAATAGAGCAATATCTATTCTTACATTAAATAGGATTAATCATGGATAGCCTGAAAGCTTTTGTATATTTTGCGGAATATGAAGTTATAAAAGATATGATGCCCAACTGGCCGTCTGAGATAAGGTTGGCTTTGGGTTTGCATGCGACTGGAAAATGCGAATTGGTTGTGTTCCATCGCAATGAGGTGAGCCGTATTATAAAAAGAATGGCGCGCGTTTTAAAACTTCCTGTTGGCAGTTTTGGTATAGTGCCCGAAAGGTATGGTTATCCGACGAAAACTATACGCTTTTCCGATCAACAATTATTGTTGAAGTTAATCACCGCAAAAGAGGACCTATGCGAAGCCGCCTCAGACTATGCTATTAATTACCAGTTTGCCGAAGATGAAGGTTTTGATCCGCTTCATTTTACCAGCCTTGTGCACAAGGGCAAAAAACCTGTCAGAATAAAAAAGCTTAAAGACAGTGCTTTGGTTGTTCCATTTGAATCCCGGCGTTCCCAAATAACGGCAGATATGAATATGGCACCAAAAGATATTTACTACGAAGGCCGTTTTGCTGAATTGGCCCTTATTGAAATGCACGGTAAATATGTCCGCCTAACATTCAATCCAGACTCTGCAACACCCGACGTACCCGTCATAAAAGCGACGAAAATCGGACAGAAAAAAGAACAGAGCCAGTTTAAACTTGAGCGCCACTTGCTTGGAGAATGGAAACCTGGCAGCTCTGCCATCATTGAAATTCCGACCGAAATATTATCTGGTACATTATCACCAAATTATTTTAAATACTCGTATGTTGAAGCGGTAATCATTGTGCCCAATGGTATTTTCGTGACTTACAATTTAAAAATTAAATGCAGTGATGCCACAGCTATACCGTTAAAACCCGTAAGCTATCCTTTTCATAAAAATGCTATGCGAGGGTTAACTTTTGCGGATAACCAAAAGATCTACAAATGAAATGTGCTGTCATAACATCGGTTGGGCCAGGCCATAAACAACTACTGGAAGACAGTTGCCGCCCATCTGTAACAACTGCGCAAAACTACAATGCCGGCCCGTTTACTGTGATCCGGCATATTGTCATGGATGATACCAAAGGTCTGCATGGCCGCTCAAAACGGCGCAATGAGGCGGTTCAACAAGCGCTTGATGATGGCTATGAATGGTTGTTTTTTCTGGACGCGGATGACGTTATGACCCCAAACGCTTTTGATCGTTTTGGCCATTGCCTGGAAGCAGAGCCCGCATTGGATGTGATTTGGGGCTTGATCTGTGAGTTTGATGGCGATGAAGAACCCCAATTGCGTCCGAAACAGGCAGAAAGCTTGGATAGTCGCGAAGCATTTTTATCTATAGAACCGTTTCTGTCGGTACAAATTGGGGGTTTTATGCGCACTAAATGCGTGGCACGCTTTGGCTTTGATGAGGCCATGGACGCGGGCGAAGACTTCAAGCTTTATTATCAACTATGGGAAAATTACCATTGCGCCAAACGTCCTGAGATATTTTTTATAAATCGCAGAGGCGCCCACAGCACAGGCCCGCGCGCCGCCACAGGCAAGGATTGGAGCATCAGCGTATCGTCACAATGGGCTGAGCAGTTGACGAAAACCCCGATTTGGGCGCGAGTGGCGACGGCAGGTTCGGACGTAAAAATGTTGATTAAAAACCCAAATGATCTAATCCAGCGCACACATCTTAGTGGGCAATTTTTTGAAGCGGATTCTTTGGAAAAGCTACACCGACTGGTTAAAAGCCCAGCCCCGCATATCTTAGAGGTTGGAGCCAACATTGGAAACCACGTGGTTTGGTATGCAAAAAACCTGAATGCCGCGCGGATTTACCCCGTAGAGCCGAATCCCTCTGCCCTGGAAATCTTACGTGAAAACATTTCCGCTAACAGGCTTGATCACTGTATTGATACACGCGGGATGGGATTTGGTGCTGGAAAAAGCTCCGGTCGGTTTCGGGTCAAAACCGATGATATCAACAATCTGGGGGCAACGCGGTTGGTGGAAGATTACGCCGGAGAAATTGAAACCCAGACACTTGATATGCTTATGGGTGACGATAATGTGGATTTTATCAAAATCGATGCCGAAGGAATGGAACTTGATGTGCTGGAAGGTGCCGCAGCTTTGATCGCCCGCGATAAGCCTGTGATCTGGGTTGAAGTTTTGCGCCAGAACCAAATGGGGTTTGCCCAGAACTGGTGCCGTGCCGCAGGTTACCGTATTGCCGATAGCACGGCCTATGTGAATACAATAGATTATTTTGCAGTACCGAGGAATTGATATGCAAACAATGAAGCTATCACGCACCGAGCGCCGCGCCCGCTTTGCAAAAACTGCAAAGCTATATGGCATAAAAGGTGAAAACGGACTGGTGGTTCATCATGCCTATCAGGCATTGTTTGAAAAGGATCTTGAAAAAACGATGAAACTGATCGTGCCGATCTCACGCTCTGATCCCAAGAACAAGCATCCTTGGATTATTCTGGGTGGGGCGGCGTTGGAAAAGGTTGAAGGGGCCACAGCGAAAGTTTTTTTTGAGCTGGCCCGCGAGATTGCGCCAAAAGATCCGGTTATTTTGGGCGGTATCGCAAAAGCGCATGTTTTGGAAGCTGAAATAGAGCCTGCCGTAAGGATGATGGAACTGGCTTTTGCCGCTGGAAACACGGACAGGGGGCTGGTCGTCTTGTTTCTTGAACTCATGTCACGCATGGGCCGCAATCCGAAAGCTGTGGATATTGTAAGCCCTGTGGTTAAAAACCTGAATGATGCGGAGCTTTGTTTCAGGTTGGGGTCATTGCTGTCAGATGCGGATGAAACCAATGCGGCTGTGCCGTGGCTTGAACGCGCCTTTCAACTTGATCCAAAATCCGAAGCGCATCAAGTTGGCCGATTGCACGGGCTACTTTATTCACGACGCTTTAAAGAGGTTGAAACGGCAGCACTTGAATTATTGGAAACGGTTGAAAACCGTGACAATGTGATGGTGCTATACTTGATGGCTTTGCGGCTGCTGGGAGATTACGATAAAACCACAGAGCTGGTTGACAGCTTTGAGTTCACCGACCCGAAAGCTTTTGCACTGGCGCGCGGCATAATGGCCAATGTCTATCAGGATCAAGAGCAATGGGATGATGTGGAATCTGCTTACATAGAAGCAATGCATATTGCCGGTGAGCCGGGTAAAATTGCCAAAGCTCTGGGCGTTTATAAATACCGGGAACAGGATTTTGCGGATGGGTTTCCCTATTATTCCGATCGGTTTCCCGCCCAAAACCGCAAAACCATCCCGTTGCAAAATGCTGCCCCTGAAAATCTGGCCAAGCTGGAGCGAATCCATCTTATGGGTGAGCAGGGCATCGGCGATCAACTGGCTTTATTAAGCCTGCTCCGCATCGCACCGATTGATTTGGAAAAGACCGAGGTTATCTATATCAGCGATGCGCGACTTAAGCCTGTGTTGCAAGATAATCGGCTGAATATCAGCTTTATTTCGCAAGACCGGTTTTTTAGTGAGCCAAGGAATTTACAGGCAAATGAGCTGGTTTATCTGGGTGACCTGAGCCAATATCTTGCGACAGAACCGCTAGCCGCAATTACCGGGGCTTATCTGAAACCTAATGAAAATCGTGTGGCGCATTTTAAAAACAAGTATCAGGCCAAAGCGAACGGGCGGCCTATTGTTGGTGTTGCCTGGAACAGTGCCAGTTTGACTGGACATATGCGCTCTTTACCTTTGTTAGAGTTGCTTAAAACGATAAAAGAAGGCGCACTTGTGGTTAATCTGCAATATAATGCCAACTATGAAGAGATCAGATCGGCACAAATTAGACGCCCCGATCTAGAGATTCTTGTGGATCGGGAAGTGGACCAAGCGACTGATCTGGACGGCTTTGCCGCACAAATCGTCGCTTTGGATCATGTGGTAACAATTGATAATACAACCGCGCATTTCTGCGGCGCACTTGGCCATGAGGACACACATGTATTTATTCCTTTGGGGTCTGAATGCATGTGGTACTGGGGCCGGGCAGGTAGTGTTGATCCTTGGTATGGCAATCTTAACCTGCATCGCCAAACCCAGCTGCGTGATTGGGCCGGGCCAATTGATTCTGTTGTCCGTCATTTTGTTTCAAAATAACCATGATTGCGTCCAATTCGAACACAATTCATTGAAACTAAAGATTATTGTGTGATTTTTATCAATAAAATTACGCAATAACATGCGTTCGCTTGATTTCTAAAAT
>Ga0316189_10006162_pt1 | contig 11457 bp, 9 predicted proteins | sample LowCovwburrow_MG_FD_204930 | JGI IMG/M metagenome (GOLD analysis project Ga0316189, IMG submission 204930) | Coastal sediment microbial communities from Maine, United States - Lowes Cove worm burrow | ecosystem: Environmental > Aquatic > Marine > Coastal > Sediment | place: USA: Maine... | reverse complement strand
CAGTTCGAGTTTCGGCCTGCGCCGATTCTTCAACGAGCAGCCCCGCTCACCGCACAAGGGTATGGACATTGCGGCTAACAAGGGCACGCCCATTGTCGCGCCGAAGGGCGGTATCGTCACCGCCACCGGTGACTTCTTTTTCAATGGCAACACCGTGCTGCTCGATCACGGCCAGGGCTTCGTAACGATGTATTGTCATATGAGCGAAATCGACGTGGAGTATGGCCAGACCGTTGCTGCTGGCGAGCGCCTCGGCGCGGTCGGTGCGACCGGACGAGTCACAGGCGCGCACCTGCATTTCGGCACCTACCTGAACGGCACGGCCGTCGATCCGGCGATACTGCTCGGTCAGTAGAGCTGGCGAAAACGAACGTCGAAACGCTCAAGACAGCGCAGTCACGTTCTGCGAAGAGTGGCTATTTCTTTGCCGACCTGCCGCAACACCGCGATATCCTGGCTGCGCATCTCATCGTATTCGCCATCGGCCTCGTAGTACGCCGCGATGATGAACGATGGCGTTGCGTCGTTCGGCCATGCAACGGCGACGTCGTTGTATATGTTCGGCATGCCAGGCGCGATGCCTGTGCCGGTCTTGTCACCGGATCGCCAGCCCGCAGGGAAACCCGCTCTGAGTCGATTGAGACCGGTGCCGGTTTCTTCCATCCACTTCCCAAGAAGGGATCTGTTGTCCTTTGACAGATGAGGTCCCGCGAGGAATTGTCGCGTGGTAGCTGCCATTGCAGCCGGCGTCGTCGTGTCTCTCACCTCGCCTGGCGGAACGTAATTCAATTCGGGTTCGACGCGATCAAGCCTTGTGACGTCGTCCCCTATGCTCCGTAACGACTCCGTAAAACCCGCCGGTCCGCCAATGAGTTGGAGCAGCAGGTTGGCGGCGGCATTGTCGCTTTTTTGTTGCGCCGCTTTGGCAAGCTCTCTTACCGTCATGTAACCGCGCTCGAGGTTTTTCTCCACGACCGGCGCATAGGGAACCAGGTCGTCACTCGTGAAGCTGATCTTCGCATCAAGGTCGATGTGACCATGCTGCGATTGCATCAGGATTATCGCCGCCAGCGGCAGCTTGAAGGTCGAGCACATGCCGAACCGCTCATCGACCCTGTGTCCTGCAAGCTCACCAGACTCGAGGTCCATCACGGCGACGCCCAGCCTGCCGGCCGCGCGGCGTTCGAGTTCGGCCAGCACGGCCACGATCTCTGCGGCTTTGTCTCGCGCGCCAAACCCGGGAACACTGATTGCCAGCGCGCTGGCAACCGCCATTTTGAGGAGATCACGTCGTTGCAAATGCATGCTTTGGTCCCGATGCTATATTGGCTGAGGAACTTTGGAGCCTACATGAAAACAATCGGCCTGTTGGGCGGCATGAGTTGGGAAAGCACGGTCACTTATTACCGCGCTTTGAACGAAGGCGTGAAAAAAGCATTAGGCGGATTACATTCCGCAAAGATCGCCATGGTCAGCGTTGATTTTGCGCCCATTGAGAAACTGCAGCATGCCGATGACTGGGACGGCATCGGCAAAATACTCTGCGCCGCGGCGCAGGAGATTCAGTCGGCGGGTGCTGATTTCCTCGTGATTGGCACGAACACTGTGCACAAACTCGCTCCTGAAATTGAGCGGGCCATCGACATACCCTTGCTTCACATCGCAGACGCGACGGCAGAGTCACTGCAACAGCACAACATCCAGACGGTTGGCCTGCTCGGTACCGCATTCACCATGGAGCTTGATTTCTACAAAGGCCGACTGCGGGACAAGTTTGCTCTGAACGTCGTCGTGCCGGAGAAGACGGACCGCGAGATTGTGCACAGGACTATCTATGACGAACTGTGCCTCGGCAAAATCGAGCCCGACTCAAAAGCCGAGTTACTGCGCGTGATAGATACCCTGGTCGGGCAAGGCGCTGAAGGCATTATCCTCGGTTGCACAGAGCTCGGACTGCTGGTGGGACCGGACGATACCGATGTGAGACTGTTCGACACGTCGGCGATCCATGCGCAGGCAGCCGTGGAATACGCGCTGACCCCGTAAGTACAAAGGCGGTGCCCGATCCGGTCGCGTCCACGTTCGTGGTGCCGCCGGATAGATAGGTGCCTCGTGGATCAGGTATCCTAGCGCCGGGTAGCAAACTACGGAAAGCGGATGGCCAAGAAACTCAAGCACGAGAAGGAACTACTCAAGGTAGCACTTGAGATGGTTCTCGATGACGCAGTCAGGCGTGGAATCGTTGAGCTGGAGCCGACTGACTCCCATGACCTCAAGCTGCAGTATGCCTACCGGCTGCTCGTGCACGACAAGAAAATCAGTCCGTTACCGAAAGACCAGGTGTCCCTGCCGGGCATAAAGCACCGCCTCGCGATGTGGGTAACGCACCAACTGCCCAAGGGCCACGAACTGCTCAGCTAAACGAGTAGTAACTCGTCACTCAACAGCCGGAATATATTTCAGATAGGCCGCTACAGCTTCCCTGTCCGACGCTGGCAACATCGCCATATTTTCCTGAACCGCGACCATCGTCCCGCCAACCGTGTCGAAGTCGGGCGTGAAACCGCTCTCGAGGTAATAGACGATATCCTCCTGGGTCCATTCTTTGACGTTTGACCCGGCCCTCGTGATGTTCGGTACGCGCCCCTGCCCCTCGAGGCTTGCAGCACCGGCCAGCCAACGTTTCATTATCGGACCGCCAAATCGATCACGCGGTGAATGACATTCACCACAGTGCCCGACACCCTCGACAATCTCGCGCCCCCGCATAAGCTCGTGATTCGACGCATCAATCGGTACTACCGGATCGGAATCCATGTAGCGTCGCTTCCATAAGCCAACGCCGCGTCGCAAGGACCACGGCAACGACAGGCTGTGCCCGGCGCTACGCCGGCCGACGGCCGGCAGCGTCTCGAGGTAGACCCTCAGGTCCATGACATCCTCAACATCCATTCTTGCGTAGGACGGATAAGGAAACGATGGATAGTAGTGTTCCCCGCTCGGCGACACGCCATGCTGCATGGCGTTAACGAACTCGACCATTGACCAGCGCCCGATGCCGTCAGTCTCATGCGACGAAATATTCGGTACACGAAAGATGCCGAACGGCGTATCCAGTTGCATGCCACCGCCGAGCTGCAGCTTGTCCTGCCCTGCAGCTCGCCTGCCGTCGACCGGGGTCGCGTGACAGGAGGCACAGCCGCCAGCCCAAAAGACACGCTCACCCTTGACCGGGTCAGGCGCGTAGTCCGGCAGATCCTCTGCAAGGATTGCAAGAGGCCTGGACAGCCACCAGGCAGCTACCAGCCCAATCGAAAGTAGCGACAGGACAACAATACCAATACGGCGCATCAACGAATCACCACGTCCGGAATGCAGGGGTCCGCCGTCGGCTAGTCGTTCTCAATGCGGTAGGTGTCATGACAACCTTTGCACGACTTCAGGACGTTGCTCAGCACAGGCTTTGCAGATTCAAGCGTCGCAGGCTTTGCGGCAAGCGCTTCGCTGATCGACTTTTGCCAGGTCGCCAGAGCCTCTTCGAAACCCGCCCGGTCTTCCCAGATGGCTGGCGCGGCTTCAGTCTCTTCACCTGATTCGCTGCCCACTGGGAACAACTCTCCGAACTCGGCTGATACGTCCTCGTACGTTTTCAATGATTCCATTACCACGGCGGCATCGAAATCCGCCTGGCCGCGAAGCATTTGGCCAACAGGTTTTGTCGCTTTGCCAACGCTCTTCATCAAGTCTTGACGCGCAACGAGCGGGTCGTCGCCAGCGATCGCGAAAGACGCCAATGCCAGTGCACACGAGGTCAATATCAAACGAGAAATTGCTATTTGCATATCCAATCAGTCCTTTTATTGCCAGAAATAATCGCGAGCGGCACGCGCCACTCACTCGGTATCGTTCGGCCACTCAAAATATTCGTGCGCCTTCTCGACCAGCCTCCGTAGTTCGGCGATAGGCTGTTCGTGGTCGTCGACCTGAAGTCTCAAAACCACATCGTTGTTCAGCCAGATGCCACCGTCCTCTTTAACAATCAGCATGGCTGCTGATTGCATGCCACGGGTGTCACCGCCTGCGGCCTGCCCGGCCTCAAGTGCCGCCATCAGCCGCAAAGACAAGTGGCCGTCGGTCGCTTCGAATGCAGCGACCATAGACTTGACCACCTCCGGACCCGCCAGGATATTGCCCTGTGCGCTGACAAACTTGCCGATCTCATGCCCGGCCCACTCACTTGCCTCCTTACCCGTGAATACCGCCACGTCGCCATCGGCATTCATGACGGCAAATTGTCGGCCGCTTTTCGGCCAGTCGTAGTCGAGATAGCCGGGATCAGGGTCGCGCTCCCAGATGATGCGCACGATGTCCTCGGGCGCCACATTCTCGCGCAGCAGGTCCAGCGCCTGAGGCCCGTAACTGACATCAACGATTGCCTGAGTCGCTACGATGCCAACACCCGCCTCGCCCCACAGGACGCCATTACCAACCGAAAATACGCGCGATTGAACCGCTGCACCGAGCAGACCTGTCTCAGGATCGTAGCCAAGTATTGAAAATGTTGCGACCGGGCCGACTATTGGCTCACCTGTCTCACCAATCGCGGTCAACGGCAGCCCGAGTGTCGAGGCAAGTACGATAACCAAAATCATGTTTTTCACTTTCGATCTCCGCCAGACGGTAGCGACAACCTCGCCAAGAGTCTTTCGAATGGCGAAGCTTGAAAATCCTTCAACCTGATCATGCATCGCATCTGGCGGAGACGCCACCGGAATACGCTGTCCCATCGATTTCTACTGAGGGCTGCGTAACTCGCTGTATCAAATGAGCGAAGTTGGATGGCCGCTATGAGGCAGCAGCAATCGTTATTGAAACGGCTTCGCCCTCTCAATCAACTCTTCAAGACCCGCCTCATCGGCATTTCGCGGCAATCCCGGATGAATGATTGATACCTGGCAAACTTCCGCCGCCTCAACGAGGTCACGATAGCTGCCGGCATCAAGGTCCTTGATATAGGCCTGCTTGTTATCATCGTAAGCGAAAAGACGGTCGTTCCGGTTGGTGCATTCGTCGCAGGTCGTGCATCGCGGCGTCTCTATATAGGCTTCCTCGGCGCTACCAGCCGTTTCGGCATCCGCCTCCTCGGCTTGCTGCTCTGCTACTACCTCCTCCACAACCGGCTGGCTGACTTCGACGTCGGCCTTTGGCAGCGGCTCCAACTTTGCGGCCTGAGCCTGGGCTTGGGCTTGGGCTTCAGCTTCGGCCAGTCGGCGCGCGGCATCGGCGTAAGAGTTATGCACACCGCCGAGCTCCTGCAGCGCGTGCCATCGCTCACGGTAGCGGCGAACACTGCGAATCATCCCCTCGTCCACAACCAGTCGTTGCAGAATATTTTCGCGGCTAACCACGGCAATACTGGGGACTGCCTCGACGGCATTACTGTCTTCCCGATCAACGTAGTCCGCGACCGGTATCAGGCCTTCTTCCCAGGAGTCCTTCGCGGCGAGCGCGAAGTGACTGCTTTTCGAGAGGTCGGTCGCCGCAAAGTCGGCAGGTGTAAACGCCACGTCTTCAACCACGGCTTGTAGTTGCTCGTCTTCAAAGCGCAACTCGCGACGCGGCCAGTCGGCCGTGACGTCAGGGTTGCCGCTGATGTCGAATCTGGCTGCGAGACCGGTTCCCGCGGCCGGGTTGTAACTGAATGCCGGGAACACACGTGACTCCATGGCAGCCGCGGCAACCAGGTAGGCAGGCAACTGCTGGTGCCCGTCCGCGAACGGCACAAATACGCTGAAGATAGCCGGACCAGCAAACTCCAGCGCCTTCTGTATGTGCTCTTTTTGCCGGTAAAGGTGCGAGGCCGGCGACTGCAGTACATACGCCTCACCCGCGACAAACGTCTTTACCAGTTGCTGCACAAACGAACCCGTATGCGGACGGCCATCAATCGGCGACGGCTCGCCGAGCGGATCACTTACGTGGATCAGAACCTTAATGGGCAGATCGCAGGTCACGATCTCCATGAGGCGTGCGAGATCGTGTGTGTTGCATTCGCTCTCATGCAGACAGATCAAGTAGGACGGAAACAGTGCCAGGTCCTCGGACGTAAGTGCCTGCGGGCTGAAGCGGTCGAAGAAATCAGAATGCTCTTCCTCGCAATAGGCGTTATCCAATTCCAGATCGGCAATCGCAATGGCTCGTACGACATCCGCTATTTCCGTCAGGCGCTCGTGGTAAGCCTTCAGCGCCGCCGACAAATTATCGAACCTAAAGTCGTGCAGCTTTTGCTGCAGCGGATCCACGGCCTCCGTTGCAAAGAACTTTTGCGACTCGAGCACCGTCAGCGCCGCGCGAATGCGTTCCAGGCGTGCAGCGGGAAGACGATTGTGCGGTGTGGAGTCCTCGAGAAGTTCGGCCATGCGATCGAAGTCGAAGGCTTCCTTGTATCGTTTACCCAGTGTCGTTTTGAGTTTCTGCGGCGTCCGCGACGCACCGTTCTTGAGGTCGTCGACTTTGAGAATGTTGCGCAGGCGAATGATGAGATCGTTAATTCGCCGTGATGTCTCGTGGCGACGAATCGCGAGCTTGTTCCAGCCGTGCTGGATCAGGCGTGCCGGCAACTGCTCGTCACAGTCGACAACCTGTCCGTCGATCTGCAACGCGAAGCGTGCTGTGGCAATGCTGTTCCCCAGCCACTCCGCCTCTGCGTTCTTGCACTCAGCGAGCAGCGATTTTTCCGCCTGCTTCCAGAGCTCGGTCAGAGTCACGTTGACGTTGCCAACCGCAAGTTCACGCATGCGACTCTCGAGACGCAGGATATGCTGGCGCAGCTGCTCGCCGGCATTGCCTTCTGGTGCGATGTCACGCAGCAGCCGATTGATGACGCCGGTTAAGGTGTCGACGAAGGCCTGCGTTTCGGCACCCTCGACGAGAATCAGCGGATAGTCGTAACGCAGACTCAACAGGTCGCGATACGGCGCCAGCAGTGCCGGTACCGTGTCGGCGCCCGCCATGCTCTCTGTCTGCGCGTTATCGCGCTTGCCGGTCAGATGAAAGTTAATCAATTCCTGCAGTGCGGCGCTCATGATTAATCTCTCGGCCTAATTGTGAATTTATCCAGCTCTGCTTCCAGCCCCTGCTTGACGAGCTCTGGCGTAAAGAGTCGGTCCGGCGCTCGCATATCGTCGTAGCACGGCACATCCGAATTCCGGTAAATGATGCCGACCGGTATGCGTTCACTCGTGCCAACGATGCGGCGCGCGTCAACCAGGTTTGCCGGATCGTGCTCTTCGCAATTCTTGTAGGTGCGCGCCAGCGTCGGCGACACCTGCACGCCGTCTTTGTGCGTCAGGATCAGTAGCTTGTCCGGGTCCTGAATGCAGGGCTCCCAGCGGTTCGCCTGGAACTCCGGACAACGCTGCAGGATGCGAATAAACGAGAAGCCGCGATGCTTGAACGCCTCATGGATGATCTGAAACAGCAGCTCCGGAATCCAGTCCGCGGCCTGCGCCACGAACGACAGGTTCGAAAAGCCGAGTGTCGCCTGCAAGGGATCGAACGCGGGCAGCACCGAGCCTCTTGGCGTGGTGTTCGAGCGTGTGCCGATCGGTGACGTTGGTGAGGCCTGGTTCTTGGTAAGGCCGTAGATGTTGTTATCGTGCATCATCACGGTCATGTTCATGTTGTAGCGCGTCGCATGCACCCAGTGTGCGGCGCCAATACTGCAGCAGTCGCCGTCACCGGTATTCACGAACACGTGCAGGTCCGGTCGCCGCATCTTGATGCCTTCGGCGATCGGTAGGGCGCGGCCATGCAGGCCGTGAAAACCGTAGCCACCCATGTAGTGCGGGAAACGGCTTGAGCAACCGATGCCGGAAACAAACATGAGTTTCTCCGGCGGCAGCTGCTCTTCACGGCAGACCTTTTGCACGGCAGCGAGAACCGCGTTGTCACCGCAGCCCGTGCACCAGCGCGGTACGCGGCCGACGTAATCCTCGAGCGGGTGATCGTGTTCGCCGGAGCGGCGCAGGAATTCTGTTGCACGCGTTGACATCAGCTTAACCTCTCGCGAATAACACGCTCTACCGTGCCGGGTTTGATCGGTTGCTCACCGACTTCGCCCCAGCAATCAACATCGACCAGGCAGCGCGCCCGCAGCAACCAGCCAAGATTTGAATAGCGCCGGTTCTCTTCATCGATGAGTTCGTCATCCATCGAATCGGCCCAGTTGTTTTCAACCACCAGCACTTTGTCGAAGCGCTGCAGAATCTCTTTGATGCCCGACGCCATCGGCTGCAGAATTTTCAGGTGCATTGACGACACGCGGTGACCGTCGGCACGGACATTCTTCACGGCCTCTGCGATCGCGCCGCGCGTGCTGCCCCAGCCAACCACCAGCAACTCACCCTCGTCGTCGCCGAGTACCGCCGGTGTCTTAATGGTTTTTTGCAGGGCCGCCAGCTTCAGACTGCGATGGCGCATGCCTTCCTTGTTGACCTTGAGGTTATACGCGACGCAGCTGCGACGATCGTGCGCCAGTCCGGTCAGCGTGTGCATGCCATTTGGCTGCCCCGGTATGACGCGGTGCCGCTGCCCGCTGCGGGGATTCCAGTCATACGGAAAATAACCCTCTTCAACCGGACTCAGATCGATCGGCGCGGCCAGCCAGTCTTCGCAAAATTCGGGTCGTGGAAACGGCTGCTGTGCGGTCGCAAGACCCGCGTCCGATAGCAGCACGACGACCGTGTTAAAAGTCTCAGCGATCTTGCGCGCCGTAATCACGGAATAGAAACAGTCTTCGATATCGCTGACGGCCATGACGACTTTGGGCGCATCGCCATGACTGCCGAAGCACGCGGTGAGCAGATCACCCTGTTCAGGCTTCGTCGGCTGCCCTGTCGACGGCCCGCCACGCTGCACATTGATAACCACGAGCGGAATCTCAGCCATCACTGCCAGTCCGAGCACTTCCTGTTTGAGCGAGAACCCCGGCCCCGAGGTAATCGTCACTGCGCACTTGCCCGCGTAGGATGAACCAACCGCAAACGCTGCCGCCGCGATCTCGTCCTCGGCCTGATGCACCACACCGCCGACCTTCTCAAACACATCACTGAGATAATGCGAGGCCGATGTTGCCGGAGTGATCGGGTACATCGCACACACTTCCATGCCCGACGCCATCACGCCCAGCGCCAGCGATGTGTTGCCGTTAACGACGATATTCGTCTCACTCGGCGGCGTTGCCGGGATCTTGTACTTGATATCGAGGTTTTCCTCGGCCCACTGATAGCCGGCGTCGAGCAACTTCTGATTCGAGCTGATGACAAGGTCGCCCTTCTTGCCAAAAATAAAGCGAATCTGTTCGTGACCGGCGTCTGTATCGAGGCTGTAGATACTGCACAGCAAACCAAGCGCGAACATGTTCTTGCCGCGACGCGGGTCCTTGATGATCTTGAGGCACTCAACGCCCATCGGAATTTCGTGCACGTCAAAGCCGCGTTCAATGAGTTCGTCATAGACACGCACGTAAGACGCGGCGATTGACGGATCGGAGTCGTTGCGCCATTTGTCCTCAAGCAGAATGCTGCAGCCCGGTTTAAGTTCGTCGGCACGCAGCCGCCCGAGCAGGACCTGTTCGTTGAACGCAACCACGACGTCCGCCTGGTTACCGCCGTTGCTCACCGGGTGACCGGCGACGCGAATACGGTTTCCGCTGGCGCCGTCGACGCTGCGGGCAGGCGGTTGTATTTCGGCCGGAATAATTTCGACGGTCCAGATACCGTAGCCGAGTCGCGCGGCGATGGCGCCGAACGACTGGCCACATTTCTGCGCGCCCTCGCCAGAGTCGCTCAGGATCTCAACAATGTGTTCGTCGATTTCGATCGCCGGTTTGCCAACCGGGGCTTTGGGTTTCTTTTTGGCTACTGACATAACTCAGTTCCTGTAACGCGGATTCGCACGTGCGAGCGTTCCGCTGGATTGATGCCGAAGATTTCGTCGCCAACGCTGTTCGGCGTTTCCTCATAGACCGAGGCCGTGTCGCGAATGCCGAGGTAGGTTTTCATGCTGCGCGCCGCCCTGCGGCCGGTTCCCATCGCCAGGATGACGGTTGCAGCGCCCGTGACGATGTCGCCGCCGGCGTAGACGCCCGCGATGGATGTCGCCAGATTGTCATCCGCTTCGATATAGCCCCACTTGTTCAGGGCGATCTTCGAGGTCTGACCGATAATCGGGTTGGCGTTCGTGCCGATGGCATAGACGACCGTGTCGACTTCGAACTCGTACTCGCTGCCGGCTATCGGAATCGGCCGGCGACGTCCGGAATCATCGGGCTCGCCAAGCTCCATGCGTTGGCAACGCAACGCGCGAACATTCTTGTTGCCGTCATCGAGAATTTCGACCGGTGCGGTCAGCCATTCAAAACGAATGCCCTCTTCCTCAGCATGCTCGAGTTCCTCGACACGCGCCGGGCTTTCCTCGCGTGTACGGCGATACAGGCAGTACACCTCTTCGGCGCCGGCGCGCAATGACACGCGGAGTGCGTCCATGGCCGTGTTGCCTGAGCCGATAACAGCCACGCGCTTGCCAAGACCGAGTGGCGTGTCATAGCGGGGGAATTTCGTTGCCCCCATTAGGTTGCAGCGCGTCAGCAATTCGTTGGCAGACAGCACGCCGTTCAGCGACTCGCCGTCGATGCCCATAAAGCTCGGGTAGCCGGCGCCAGTGCCAATAAAGACCGCGTCAAAGCCGAGTTCATCGAGCATCTGCTCGATCGTGAAGAGTCGGCCGACAAGGGTGTTGCATTCGATCTTGACGCCGAGCGCCTTGAGATTTTCCAGCTCCGCATCGAGCACCTCGTTGGGCAGGCGGAACTCGGGGATGCCGTAACGCAGCACGCCACCGGCCTGGTGAAACGCTTCGTAAATCGTTACGTCGCAGCCGGCCTTGGCCATGTCAGCCGCACAGGCCATACCCGCCGGACCCGAACCGACGATACCGATCTTGAAGCTGTTGGCCTGGATCGGCGGAATATTGCGCCAGCCTTCTTTTATGGCCATGTCGCCGATCCATCGTTCGAGTCGACCAATGGCAACCGGCTCCAGCGAAGCGCCGACCGGGCAGACGCCTTCGCACTGATCCTCCTGCGGACAGACACGGCCGCAGATTGCCGGCAGCAGGGTCGATTCGGTCAATATGTCGTAAGCCTCGCGATATTTTTTCTCGCTGATCTTTTCGATAAAGCCCGGGATGTCGATGTTGACCGGGCACGCCGGTACGCAGTTAGGGTTTGGACAGAGCAGACAGCGCTCGCTCTCGATCAGCGCATTGCTGAGATCAAAGCCGAGTGCGACTTCGTCAAAGTTGTGTGACCGAACATCCGGCGCCTGCGTCGGCATGGTGGCGCGGTCCTGCGGAATCGTGCGAACGGTTTTACGAGCCATCAGGATGCCGCCTTTT
>Ga0316189_10006161_pt1 | contig 11458 bp, 6 predicted proteins | sample LowCovwburrow_MG_FD_204930 | JGI IMG/M metagenome (GOLD analysis project Ga0316189, IMG submission 204930) | Coastal sediment microbial communities from Maine, United States - Lowes Cove worm burrow | ecosystem: Environmental > Aquatic > Marine > Coastal > Sediment | place: USA: Maine... | reverse complement strand
ACAGACCTCGGGTATCGACCTGAAACTGGACAAATTCGGTTACTCGGCTTTTCACATCACACGCGTCGCACAAGTTCCGGGCGCCATCACCCTCCTCAAACAAGCCCAGAAAAACATGGAATAGCTCGTGTCCGCGATGACAATCTCCGGAACTCTGGCCGAGAAAGCCGAATACAAATGGCAAGCTTTCCTCAAGGCCGGTGAAGCCTATGGCATCACCATCCCCGAAGGGGCTGAGTTCCGGCACACCGCTCAGCGTGTCTTCGCCTTCAGCGATTTTGTTTCCGAAACCTGCATACGGCATCCCGACCTGTTGGCGGATTTGGTTCACAGCGGCGACTTGGAACGACGTTACCCTGCCGATGAATACGGCAAAACGCTGACGGCGCTTCTCACCGGTATCGAAGAGGAAGCCGCTCTGGAAAAGCGACTGCGCCATTTCAGGCGACGGGAGATGGTACGCATTGCCTGGTGTGATCTTTGCGGGTTGTCCGATCTCTTCGCCACCATGGCCGACCTGACGGCTCTGGCCGAGGCAGTTGTCGATCAGACCCAGGCTCTGCTCTACCATTGGCTGTGCGCCACGCACGGTGTACCGACCGGTCCGGACGGTTTACAACAGAAGCTTGTCGTCGTCGGTATGGGCAAATTGGGAGGAGAGGAGTTGAACTTTTCCTCCGACATCGATCTGATTTTTGCCTACCCCCAAAACGGGGAAACTGTCGGCGCCTCACTGTCCATAAGCAATGAAGAATTTTTCATGCGCCTCTGCCGCCGGTTATTGCAAGCCATCGGAAAAGTTACGGCAGACGGCTTCGTGTTTCGAGTGGATGTGCGCCTGCGGCCTTTTGGCGACAACGGCCCTCTGGCAATGAGTTTCGACGCCATGGAGCATTACTATCAGCAGCAGGGCCGCGAGTGGGAACGATATGCCTTGATCAAGGCACGCATAGTGGCCGGTGACAAGCGCGCCGGTGAAATGCTCTTACAGCGCCTGAATCCTTTTGTTTACCGTCGCTACCTCGACTTCGGTGCCTTTGAATCACTGAGAGATATGAAACAACGGATCAGTCTCGAAGTCACTCGCCAAGAGACGACGGACAACATCAAACTGGGCCGCGGGGGCATTCGCGAAATCGAATTCTTCGGTCAGGTTTTTCAGCTCATCCGCGGCGGCATCAACCCGTCCCTGCAAGAGCGCGGCATTTTAAAAATTCTGTCGATTCTCGGTGAAGCAAACACCGTGCCCCGGACCGTGAGTATCGCCCTTCAAAACGCGTATGTATTTCTGCGAAACCTGGAGCACCGCCTGCAAGAATTTTCCGACAAACAAACCCACCGGATTCCAGCAGAAACGAGCGAAAAACAGCGTTTGGCATTGTCCATGGGATACGAGGACCCTCTCGAATGGAACCGGCAGCTTGGAACTCAGCGCGAAATTGTGCATAAACACTTTTCTTTGCTGCTGGAATCTAAAAGCGCTCAAGAAACTGATGAAGAGCATGAGCTGAGTGCTCTCTGGCTCGGAATGCTGGAAGAAAACCGGCGCAAACGCCTGTTGACCGATCTCGGATATGAACCGCCGGCTTCAGCCTTGCAAATCCTTGCGCATCTGCAGGCCGAATTGGTCCAGCAGCCACTCGCAAAAGAAGGCCGCCAGCGCCTGGACACACTGATGCCGTTGCTGCTCAAAGCGGCCGGCACCAGCAGTGCTCCCCTGATCACACTCGAGCGCATCAGCGGTTTGATAAAGGCCATTAACGGACGGGCGTCCTATCTGGCCCTGCTGCTCGAAAACCCCGGCACACTCGACCATCTTATCAAGCTGTCGAGCGCCAGCTCTCTGATCGCCGCTTTTCTGGCCCACCATCCGGTACTTCTGGACGAATTGTTGGATCCACGCACCCTCTATGCCCCTCCCAAAAAGAAAGAGCTCGAACGAGACTTGCGGTTCCGGTTCGAACAGATGCCCGAGGACCTCGAATACCAGATGGAGGCGCTGCGGATCTTCAAACAGGTCAACGTGCTGCGGGTTGCGGCGGCCGATGTGACCGAAGTGCTGCCTTTGATGCGTGTCAGTGACCACCTTTCGGACATCGCCACGATAGTCATCGCTAAGGTGCTGGAGCTGACCTGGCACCACCTGGTGGCAAAACACGGCCGGCCGCCCGGTACGGTGAACGATGCGTCCAACGGCCGGGGTTTTGCGGTTGTCGCCTACGGCAAGCTGGGTGGGCTGGAACTCGGTTACGGCAGTGACCTGGATCTCGTATTTCTTCACTCGGGGACGGAAGGCCTGACCATCGGCGGCCCGCATCCGATCGACAACCGCCAATTTTATGCGCGCCTCGGGCAGCGTGTCATCCACATCCTGACGTCTCACACCCGGGCCGGGATTCTTTACGAAACGGACATGCGCCTGCGCCCCAGCGGCAGTTCCGGCGTTCTGGTCAGCCACATCGAGGGGTTCGGGGAATACCAGATGAAGGAGGCTTGGACCTGGGAGCATCAGGCACTGATCAGGGCCCGGGCCGTGGGCGGGGATCATCGGCTGTGCCACCACTTCGAAAGGATCCGCAAGGATGTGCTGACCTGCCCCCGCGATCCGGACAAGTTGCGCGTCGAGGTGCTGGAAATGAGACGGCGCATGCGTCGCGAGCTGCTCAAGCCGCTAAGCGGTGTTTTCGACATCAAACAGGACACCGGTGGCATCGTGGATATCGAGTTCCTGGTTCAGTACCTGGTGCTGCGCCATGCCAGCGACCACCCGGAACTTCTGGAGTGGACCGACAATGTGCGCCTGATTCACACCCTGATCGACAGCGGCGTCATTCAAGAGTACGACGCACACCTCCTCAAACACGCCTACCTCATATATCGAGCCGTCGCCCACAAGCTCAGTCTGCAGGAGGAGCCCGCCCGTGTTCCGGTGGAAAGGTTCAGCCGGCTGCGTCAAAAAGTCGAAGAATTGTGGAAATTTTTCATTGAATAGGCGCCGCGGCCCGGCTTAAATCCGGTCTTTTTATTCGAAAACCTTCCAACGTGCTTTACAATCTTGTCGAAAATTTATTTTGTCCTGCCGCCATTCCTGTCGTGTTGTGACCGACCCTCATAACTGAGTTTTCACATAGGTATCAAAAAAATAAAAGAGTACATTTTTGTAGTAATTTTGGGATGTATTGGACAAATTTGTAAAAACAGCGGTTGTCTACGAACGATCCGCCATTAATTTTTATTCTCCAATGGCGCCCTTTTTCATAATATCGGTAACAATCACGACACGGGCGAGACCGACGGAGCGGCGGGTCTGCGGTATCGTTTGAGCATTTTCTCCAAATGCCCTATCACGCAATCCCTTGATATTTTTGACTTTGTTAAAAACGACGCATTAACGGATCGGAAACCGACCTGGGGTTGCCTATAATTCACGCATAGACGTTCACCTGTAGATTGTCGAAATATTATTTTGGTCGACCGGCACGTGGCATGTCCGTTGCACAAACAAGGAATCCGAAATTTCATTCCGCAAGGAGCCGAGGTGCAGATTTCCAGAGCAATAAACAAACAGGAGAACGCGGCGAGCATGCTGCGCCAGAAAAGGGAATCGCTGCTGGCGCGTCTGCCCGTGCTGGACGCGCCGGCTTTCATGGAGCAGCACACCCGGATATTGGACGAATTCTTCAGGGAAAGGTTCGAAACCAGCCTGATAGGACCTCAGTTGGGAATTGCCAAGAATCCTTATGTTTTTATAGCGTTGGGAGGATACGGCCGCGGTGAACAGTGCGTTCATTCGGATGTGGACCTGTTGTTCCTGTTTAAGAAGCATGTTCCGAAAGAGGCCGAAAGCCTGATTCAGGAAATCGTCTATCCTCTCTGGGACATCGGCTTGGATGTCGGTTATGCCACCCGCTCCCTCAAAGAGTGTGTGGCGCTTGCACGCGAGGATTACGAAGTCTTGACCCCCCTCTTGGATGCCCGTTTCATCTGCGGCGTTTCATTGCTCTACTCGGAGCTCATGGAGCAGCTCCACCGCAAAATCCTGGCCCGGCGGTCGCGCAAAGTCATCGATTGGCTGATCGAAACCAACCGCCGGCGGCATGTCGCCTTCGGGGACTCCACCTACCGCCTGGAACCGAATCTCAAGGAAGGCCAGGGCGGGTTGAGGGACTACCACACGATGCTGTGGTTGGCATGCATCAAGCATCAGCTCCAACAACCCCGCGACCTGGAATACCTTGGCCAACTGTCCCATGCCGAATACCAGAACCTGTTCCAGGCCCTCACATTTATCTGGAACGTTCGCAACCGCCTGCATCTGCTGTGCGGTCGCAAGTGCGACCAGCTGCACTTTGAAAACCAGCTCAAGCTATCCAGATCTTTGAAATTTACGAAAACCAACGGGCAGCAACCGGTTGAAGTTTTTCTTGGGGTTTTGCATGGCCAGATGGAATTCATCAAGCAACAGCACCTGATGTTTCTCCACGACCTCGGTTACACGGCCAAGGGTCGATCCAGAAAACAACCGGTTAAGCAGAGCGAGGTTAAGGGCCTGGCGGTGGATCGGGATTCGCTCAGGTTCACTTCCCCCGAAGATGTGTTGCGCTCCCCCACCCTGCTGATCAACATCTTCGAGGAAAGCCTGCGCCTGAAACTGCCGCTGAGCGCGGAAGCCACTCGCATCGTCAAAGAGTTCGCCTACCTGGCCGATGGCGGCTTTATTAACGCACCTGAGACGGTTTCGGCTTTCGAACGCATCCTGATGTCACCGTCGAGGGTGTTCAGCGTTCTCGAAGAAATGCTCAGCACCGGTTTTCTGGTAAAGCTGATTCCCGAGTTTAAATGCGTGGTCAACCGAATTCAGTATGACGAATACCACGTCTACCCGGTCGACAAACACTTGTTGCGGACCGTCCAGACCCTAAAAAACTTCGGCAATAGCGATGATCCCAACGCCAATCCCTTCTGCAGAGATCTTTACAGGAATTTGAAACGCCGCAAACTGCTACTCTGGGCGGCCCTTCTGCATGACATCGGCAAGGGGGTCGACAGCGACGATCACTCGATCAGCGGCGCCGAAATGGTCCGCCGGGTTTTGAAAACCAAGGGGTTTTCCTCGGAAGACATCGAAACGGTTGTCTTTCTGGTTCAAAAGCATCTGTATTTGATCAAGACCGCGACCCGCAGAGACATTCACGATGAGGAAACCGCCATCACCTGTGCCCGTGAAATCGAAGACGTCGAGCGCCTGAACATGCTCTACCTGTTGACGGTCGCCGATTGCATGTCCACCGGACCCAATGCCTGGAACGACTGGACCGCCATCCTGCTGCGGGATCTTTTTTTGAAGGTGCTCAAAGTTCTGGAAAAAGGGGAGTTGGCATCGCGTGAGGTCGTCCGGGAGATCGAGATCAAAAAAGAACGGGTGTTGGCGGCCGTCAAAACAGATGCCGAACGCCAGAACCTGGAAGGGCTCTTCGGCTTTCTCTCACCGCGCTACCTGCTGTTTGCGACCCCGGACCAGATCCTGCAGGATATTAGCTGCTACCAGCAACTCGATGATCGCGAATTTATGTGGAACGTCACCCGCACGGCGGATTCGGAAACCCGCACGGTAAAGATTTGCGCTAAAGACCGGCCGGGCCTTTTTTCGAAGATTGCCGGCATATTCACTCTGAACAATATCGACATCATCGACGCCCAGGTTTTTACCTGGCGCAACAAGGTCGCCGTCGATATCTTCGAAGTCAAGCCGCCGCCGGACCAATTGTTCGAAGAAGAACGCTGGCTTCGGGCGGAGGATAATCTAGAAGATGCGCTGGCCGGCAAGCTGGACCTGGCGGGGGCGCTGCGCCAAAAAATTACCGGTTACCGGCGTAAGAAATCCCCGCTCAACAACCGACCCAACCGGATTGAGATCGACAACCACAGCTCCAGCTTTTTCACGATCATCGAAGTGTTTACCTATGATTATCCCGGTCTGTTGTTCAACATCACCGATGCCCTCTTCGCCAGCCGCCTGGACATCTGGGTTGCAAAAATCGCGACGAAAGTCGACCAAGTGGTCGACGTTTTTTATGTCCGAGATTTCGATGGCCAAAAAGTGGACCTGCCGGAGCAGGTGGAAGCGATCAAATCCACTGTTTCAGAACGACTGATGCCGAAAACGGTCACGGGATGAACCAGTTCTGCAGCGCCGCTTTCGGTTAAAATAATGGTGAATCGTCAACGCGCAAACCGCCATCATCAAAAACCTTTCCCGCCGTTGACCCCAAACTGAAAAGGAGGAACTTGAAAAAGATGAGAGTAAAACCCTGGATGATAGCCGCCCCGCTGTTGTTTACGCCATTTTCCCTTGCCCGTGCCGCTGACACGCTCGACACGGGTGACACGGCCTGGATGATCGTATCGACCGCCCTGGTGATGATGATGACGCCGGCCGGCCTGGCGCTTTTTTACGGCGGAATGTCCCGTTACAAGAACCTTCTCAACACCATCGCCATGACGATTGTCGCCTACTGCCTGGGCAGCGTGATATGGGTCCTTTGGGGGTATAGCCTCGCTTTCGGCCCGGACCATGGCGGCATTGTCGGGGGATTGACGCACCTGTTCATGAATGGTATCGGGGTCGACAGCCTGCAGGGATCGATACCGACGTATGTGTTTGCGCTTTTTCAGATGACCTTCGCCTGTATCACCGTGGCATTGGTTCTAGGCTCGATCGTCGACCGGATGAAATTTTCTTCCTGGATCGTCTTTACCGTGCTTTGGATTACGCTGATCTACTGCCCCATCGCCCATTGGGTCTGGGGCGGCGGTTGGATGGGCAGCATGGGCGCCCTCGACTTTGCCGGCGGAACGGTGGTCCACATCAACGCGGGAGTCGCCGGGTTGGTCCTGGCGCTGGTGCTCGGCAAACGTATCGGGTACGGCAAGGAGTCCATGTTCCCTTCCAGCATCACCCTCACCGCGCTGGGGGCTGCGCTGCTGTGGTTCGGCTGGTTCGGTTTCAATGCCGGCAGTCAACTGGCAGCCGACGGTATCGCCGGCTCGGCCTTCCTGGTGACCAACACCTCGGCGGCCATAGGGGCCCTGGCGTGGATGTTTGCCGAGTGGACGGTGAGTAAAAAGCCGACCGTGCTGGGCATGGCCTCCGGCATCGTCGCCGGACTGGTGGCCATTACTCCGGCGGCTGGCTTCGTCAACATGCCGGCCTCACTGGTGATCGGCGCCGGGGCGGGTCTGCTGGGATACGTCGGCGTCACCGTTTTGAAACGCAAGCTCGGTTACGACGACTCGCTCGATGCCTTCGGCGTCCACGGCGTGTGCGGTATCTGGGGCGCGCTGGCCACCGGGCTTTTTGCCAATCCCGCCGTCAACGAAGCCGGGCGGGGTCTGTTTTATGGAAATCCAAAACAATTGTGGATACAGATTATCTCAATCGTTGCCACGGCGGTCTTTACGGCTGTCGGAACAATCATACTGATTTACATTACCCGGTTCATCACCGGTGGATTGAGAGTGGCAAAGGAAAGCGAAATCGAAGGACTCGACAGCGCCCTGCACGGAGAAAGAGGATTTGAAATCATTTAAGTCGATCACATCGAACAGGAGGTCAGGAGATGAAGAAAATAGAGGCTATTATCAAACCTTTCAAATTGGATGACGTCAAGGAAGCATTGAACGAAATCGGCATTCAGGGAATGACCATCAGCGAGGTGAAGGGCTACGGCCGGCAGAAAGGCCACAAGGAAATCTACCGCGGCGCCGAATACATCGTCGACTTCATTCCCAAGGTCAAGATCGAAATTGTCGTTGAGGCCGAACGAGCGGAAAACATCGTGGAAAAAATACGTGAGGCGGCCAACACCGGAAAAATCGGCGACGGCAAGATTTTTGTGTCCCCGATCGAAGAAGCGATCCGCGTCAGAACCGGTGAGACCGGCAAAGACGCCATTTAGTTTCCGTCCAGAAATGGCCCTTTTCCACAATTTCGGCGTCAATCGGTGGAATCGCTTGTGCGACATACAGGAGTATGCCTCCGCGCAATTCCACCAATTTCCTTGAACTTGCGGAAAATTGCACATTTCTGGATCGGAAACTGATCAGTGCCCATAATAATACCTCGGATGGGCACTGTTTAAATTTTCAATTTTTCACAAACCTAAAAAGGAGGACTCCGTATGACACCCAAAGACGTAGTAGAATTAGCAAAAGAAAAAGGCGCGAAGATGCTCGATCTGCGCTTTATGGACTTTCCAGGACTGTGGCAGCACTTTTCGGTCCCCATCAGCGAGCTGTCTGAATCGTGTTTCGAAGACGGCTTCGGTTTCGACGGATCCAGTATCCGCGGATGGCAGCCGATCAACGCCAGCGACATGCTGGTGATTCCGGACCCGCTGACCGCCCAGATCGATCCTTTTTTCGCCGAGACGACCATGGTCCTGATCTGCAACATCGCCGATCCGGTGACCCGGGAACCCTATACCCGCGATCCGCGCCACATCGCGCAGAAGGCGGAGGCCTACCTGAAGAGCACCGGTATCGGTGATACGGCGTTTATCGGACCCGAAGCCGAATTCTTCATTTTCGACAGCATCCGTTTCGAATCCGCCACCAACCGCGCTTTTTATGAAATCGACTCCGTCGAAGGCATCTGGAACTCGGGCCGTGACGAGTGCCCGAATCTCGGCTACAAACCCCGTCACAAGGAAGGCTATTTTCCGGTGCCGCCCATGGATAAATTTCAGGACCTGCGCACCGAAATGGTCCTGACCCTCCAGAACCTGGGGATCGAAATCGAAGCCCAGCATCATGAAGTGGCCACCGCCGGGCAGGCGGAAATCGACATGCGCTTCAAGCCGCTGGTGCAGATGGCCGACCAACTGAAGTGGTTTAAATACGTTCTGAAAAACGTTGCCTATCGTCACGGTCACACGGTCACTTTCATGCCGAAGCCGCTCTACGGCGACAACGGTACCGGCATGCACACCCACCTGAGCATCTGGAAGGAAGGCCAAACCACCTTCGCGGGTGACAAATACGCCGGTGTGTCCCAGGAAGCACTCTATGCCATCGGCGGCATCCTGAAGCACTGCAATGCGCTGTGTGCCTTTACCAACCCGACCACCAACTCATACAAGCGGCTGGTTCCTGGCTTCGAGGCTCCGGTCAACCTGGCTTACTCCAGCCGCAACCGCAGCGCTGCGGTTCGCATCCCGATGTACTCCGCATCTCCGAAGGCCAAGCGGATCGAATTCAGAACCCCGGATCCCTCCTGCAACGGCTACTTGGCGTTTCCGGCCATCCTGATGGCGGCCATCGACGGCATTCAAAACCGGATCGATCCGGGTGATCCGCTCGACAAGAACATCTACAACCTGCCGCCCGAAGAGCTGGCCAAGGTCCCATCGGCACCGGGCTCGCTCGAAGAGGCGCTCGAAGCGCTGAAAGCCGACTCGGAATTTCTGCTAAAGGGCGATGTGTTCACGCCGGACGCGATCGATATGTGGATCGACTATAAAATTGAGAACGAAATCAACCCGGTCAAACTGCGGCCGCATCCCCACGAATTCTTCCTCTACTTCGACATCTAACCCTCCCCCTCCTGGAGAACGGCATGCGCCTGAATTTGCGCGGGCGCATGCCGCTTGTTCTTTGCTATCGGTAATGACGAAAGTCGACGCCGTATCTGTTCGCCTTGTAGGCAAACTTGCGGACCGTTGTCTGGAGAATTTCGGCCGCTCGAGTGATGTTGCCGCGGGTGTTCTTCAGGGCGTCGATGATCATTTCCCGTTCGAGGTTGGCGACGGCCTCTTCCATCGAAAGGGTCGGCAAGGTGTCGGATTCGACGCCGGTTTGAAGGGTCGGCGGCAGGTGGTAACTGTGGATCACCCCTTCTTCGCAGAGCAACACGGCCCGCTCGATGCAGTTTTCGAGTTCACGGACGTTTCCGGGCCAGTGATAATTCATGAGCATGTCAATGGCGGGTGTGGAAAAACGGCGGATATCCTTACCGTTCTCTTGGGCGTATTTTTCGAGGAAATGATCCGCCAGCAGCAGCATATCGGTCTTACGCTCTCTTAAGGGGGGCATGTAGATCGGAAACACGTTGAGCCGATAATACAAATCGCCGCGAAAAGACCCGTCCTCGACGGCCTCTTCCAGATTCTTGTTGGTGGCCGCTATGACCCGTACGTCGGTCTTGATGGTCTTGTATCCGCCGACCCGTTCGAATTCTTTCTCCTGCAGTACCCGCAGCAGGCTCGCCTGGACATCCAGACCGATGGCGCCGATTTCATCCAGAAAAATGGTTCCTTTGTTGGCCAGTTCGAACTTGCCCTGTTTTTGTTTGATGGCGCCGGTAAACGCCCCCATTTCATGGCCGAACAGCTCGCTCTCGATCAGGTTTGACGGCAGGGCCGCGCAGTTGACCTTAACAAAGGCGGTTTTGGCGCGGTGGCTGTTGTAATGAATCGAGTTGGCGACCAACTCCTTTCCGGTGCCGCTTTCGCCGCGAATGAGAACCGTGGCATTGCTTTTCGACACCTGAAAGATCATTTGGAAGACCTCGCGCATCTTGTTGCTATTGCCGATAATGTTGGTAATGCGGTACTTGTTTTCCAGTTCCTTCCTGAGCCTGCGGTTCTCATCCCGCAGCTGATCCTTTTCGCGCTGTATGGTTTCCAGGTTAATCACGTGCTGAGCCACCATGGTGGCGACTACGGAAAGCAGTTTTTTACCTTCGGCCAGGTTGTAACTTTCATCATAGAGACGGTCGACGCTCAGAGCCCCCACCACTTGGTTGCCTTTTTTAATGGGCGTACAGAAAAATGACAGCTCACGGAAATCTCTCGACCTGCGCGAGGCCGTGCGATCGAGAAAATGGGGTTCCTCACTGATTTTGGGGATGACGATCATTTTTCCGGATTGAATGACACGGCCGGTGATCCCTTCACCGAGTTGGTATTTGACCCGCGAAACCGCACTCTTGGATATGCCGTGGGCGACCTCGATGTGGATCTCGTTGCGCAGCGGATCGAGGATCGTAATCGTGCCACGCTCCATTTTCAATGACGAAGACAGAATGTCCAAAACTTTGTATAAGGACTTTTTGAGATCCAGATGCTCGTTGAGTGCCTTGCTGATTTCATACAGCAGCGTTGTCTCTTCGAACCGTTTGATGTCATCCATGACAGGGGTCTGCTTTCAAAAAGATAAATTCCAAAATGATTGTTATGGGTCAACTTAATACATATTTGTAATTTTTCAAACCCTTCTGCAGAAAATAGAATCAGAGAAGATGATGGTAACGGCTCTGAAGAATGTCCAGGATCCGCTGCGCCACTTCGTTGGGACTCGTATCACTGCAGTCGATGCTGAAATCGGCATATTTCAGGTACAACTGGCGGCGCTCGGCATAAAGCACCGCGAGGCTCTGGCCCGGAGCCATGGCAATCCC
>Ga0316189_10006160_pt1 | contig 11459 bp, 10 predicted proteins | sample LowCovwburrow_MG_FD_204930 | JGI IMG/M metagenome (GOLD analysis project Ga0316189, IMG submission 204930) | Coastal sediment microbial communities from Maine, United States - Lowes Cove worm burrow | ecosystem: Environmental > Aquatic > Marine > Coastal > Sediment | place: USA: Maine... | reverse complement strand
GCCGCGAGTGCCCAAGGGGGTCGACGCGCTGGACTTCGACCCCAACCGCGTCCGCGTCGACAGCATGCTCGGGCGGCTGCCCAAGGCGGGTGGACGATGAAGAAGGCGTCGCCATCACCCAAGGCCGCGCGCCTGTCGCAGTGGCTCACCCATTTTGGCCTCACCCAGGCCCCCTTCTCCAAGGATATCGAGGACGGCGACCTGTGGATGCCGACGTCGGTACCCGTCAGACGAAGGGCGTCGTGTGGTCTCGCGCGACCGGCTCGGGTCCAGGCTCGGCCTGGGCACTAGAAGACCCACCAGGACCGCGACCGCGACCGCGGAGCGCAGACGCGACGTCGACTTCCACGAATTCTACGCGCAGCGGCCCCGAAGCGCAGGCGAGGACGACGACGGAGTATTGGTGCTGACGACCGACGGCAAAGGCGTCGCGATGCGTCGCGAGGATCTGCGCAAACAGACGCGGAAGGCCGCCGAGAAGCACACGCCAAAGCTGAAGAAGCGATCGAGCAAGGGTGAGAAGACAGCGACGCGCAGGATGGCGCAGGTCGCCGCCGTGTACATGATCGACCGCTTCGTGCGCGAGCCCGACGACATCGTCGGCGAGTTTACCGACAAGGAGGCGGATGCCAAGCCAGCGCGACCTAGGCCGCACGACAAGCGGGTCTGGGCGAGCCTCACGCACGAGGCGCACGAGGTCATCGGCGAGGAGTTCGCAGAGGCCGAGCGGACGACTACTGGGCGTTTCACCGTGCACGCGAATTCGAGCGCAACCACCAGGCCCTCTACGCCCACGGAGACGTCCCCGCGACCGCAACCGCGTCACGCGAACGCCGCAAGGCCCTCCTGCACCTCGTTCCCTGATTCGCAGGTTTGGGGACGAAAAAAAGCCGCACCCAAATGGCAACGGGAGCACAATGGGATGCTCCGACTCCGAAGGCGTTCCTCGGGAACGCAGTAGTCGGTCACGAGACTATCGCTACTGAGTGTCGATGTGCGTACCGACTCGCACTGTAATGAGTGCGTGAATTCTGACGCGACAACGAGCCAGATGGCGTCGAAGATGTCGCAGAGCAACGGGAAGCACCCAATGCAGAGGCAGGCTAGGCCTTCTTGCTCTTGCCTCAGTAGAGCGCAGTTTTACCCCCGCCCTGACTGACTTGGCCTGTTCGAACTCAGAATCTTTAAGCCAGGCCTCCATCGACTGGATGACATTGCCGCGTGCGGCATCGGCCGCTCGGTACTCTGCAAGTGCTCGCCCGACAAGCGCTCGGGCTCCCTCGGGATCCAGTGTCACCAGCACGTGCGCGAGGTTGACGCGGGCGCTAGCAAGTTGAAGTGGCGTACACAGGATCTTCTCTCTGATGCGCAGCGCTCGCTCGAGGGGGACTCGCGCGGTGAGGTGATCACCACGGCATCGATGTACGCGGCCAAGGCCGAGCAAAGCAGCCGCAAGCGCGGAGCCCGATCCCTCCGTTCTCTCCGCGACGGTCCGAGCTCGTGCGTACTGTAGGTACGCGCCGTCGAGATCGCCAAGGAGCTCCGCTATGTGGCCAATGTTGGCGAGGGAGAGGGCAATGCTGCGGTGTTCCCATCCACACGCCTCGACCTTGATCGACAGGGCAGCCTGGTAGTATTCATACGCCTTCTCGATGTCTCCTCGATGACGGGCTACAACGCCTAGATTATTGTAGATGGAGCCCATTGATAGGCTCGACACTTGGCCTCTCCGCTCGAGGAGTAGGCGTGCTTGATTGAAATGCCAAGCAGCCCTCTCGGCGTCGCCAAGGTGGAACGAGAGCACACCAATCGTGCAGAATGAAGTTGCAAGATTGGGATCTCCCTCACCATATTGTTCACGGCGAATCGCCATCGCACGTTCACAGAAAACTCGCGCATTGTAGGTTCTACCGCTTGCGAACTCTGTGCGTGCGTGCACCTCAAGGAACGCGGCCGTCTCTGCAGCAAGTCCATATGGGGCGCGTGCCGAGCTGCTGCTCGGCACGCGCTCTGACCCTGCGGGGATGGTTCGGAGGAACGCGACGGTTGGGCCGTCTTCCTCCTCAGGGTCCCCGCAGATATATGATGGCCTACTAGCTTCGCCTCGTCGGGAGATGTCTTGTGCACGTGCAAGTACCGCCCGCCGGTCAATGAAACGCGTGTCGCGGTCTTCAAATTGCGTGTCCTTCACTGCACTCCTGCCAGCTGAGCGAGTGCGGTGTGGCGACGCAGCGATGTCGTTGTCTGACTCATGGGTCGATCTAAGGAAGAGGCTAACTCTCGACTATCTATCCCCAGGAGAGAAGACGAGTTCATGCGAACTTGAGTTCGCATGACGCGCTCGTAGCCGTCAGAGCAGCCCCGCCTTCGCTCCCCGCGAACTCCAGCCCCAGCCAGTGTAGCGCCGCTCCCCCGTTGAATGTTAGGAGAGGTGCGAACCCAAGTTCCCAGGAACAAGCGTGCTGTCTCAAGCTGCACGCTCGCTCGCTACCCTTGCGATAGAGGTGAAGAGTGACTCCCAGTCCACCACGAAAATATCTACTACACACGAGCATTGGCCTTGTTTCCATCATCGGTGCCTGTACTCAGGACGCTGACGGGCGCGAGACCGCGGGGCTGGTGTCCATCACGTCGGCATCCCAGGGTGGACTTCCGGGATCGAGTTCCGGCTCGACATCAGGGTCCACATCCAGTTCGACGTCATTAGGGTCTACCGAAGACTCTGCTGCAAGCGCGAGCAGCGCGGGCGACCCATCTGACACTGGTGGCTTCAAATACGATCTAGGCAACGTTGAGGGGTTTTGCACGCCCCTCGAAGCGGGGGTCTACTGCAACGACAACCAGCAGATCGTATGCGAGATGGGTGAGGTCGTTGACCAGAGCACGTGCGCCGAGATCTGCATCGAGGGCACAGGGTGTGCGGCATGCGTTGAAGGTCAATACACCTGTAAGGCTGACAACGTCATGGTCTGCAACGCCAATACCGACCCTCCCATCTGGGAGGTCGCGGAGAAGTGCGAGCCATCCGTCGGCGAAGGATGTGATCTTAGCCAGAAGAAGTGCGCAATCCTCACTCCGGTCGGCACGCCAACACCGACCGGAGAATACTACAAATTTGCACAATTCGCCAGCCAAACATCGCCGTTCAACGGCGGCGCCGATGTCGATGGATTTGGGGACAAACTTTACGTCTTGAGCCTTCAGAATACGATCGACATTTACCAGGTATCGCTCGCTGACTCGGACATGGACGGTGAGCTCGAGCCGAACCAACACCCGGACAACCCGGACAACACTGGCCCGATCGAAGAGCGCACCTTGCACTTCGTCGAGTCTATTCCGACGTTCGGCAGCCCGTCGGTAGGCAGCTCAGAGCTCCTGGCCATGGAGGATCGACTCTATATTGGAGGCAAAAGTCTCACGGAGAAAGTGTTTGGCCTACCGCCGACCCAAGTATCTAGCCCGCCGCCGTGGGGGAAGAATCTCTCCCATCTCGGCTATGACGCAAAGAATGACCTCTGGTACGCCTCCAATGAGAGCATGAGGAGGGTTTTTCAGTATGATCCGTCGATCGGCTCATGGGGCATCGCTTTCCTTTACCCAGATCTTGCTGGAAGCCACATGGACGGCCTAGAGGTCGTCATCGATCCAAACACTAGTATCCCCTATGTCTATGTATCAGACATGACAAGCGACTTTATCGGTCAGTACCGAATGGATCCAGAACTCGGCTGGGTCCAGGAGAACCTCTTCGAATACTCGGAGGACAATGGCGCCGCTGTCGAGGGCCTGGGATTCGGTCCTCTCAGTCACTTCTGGGCGACATCCGGACAAGAACTTTATGAGGTTGGTGGTGGCTCCCTTGCGGAATATACGGAAGATCCTACCCCGCCTGGGTGAAGGCGCAGGACGTCGCTGGCGAAGGGTCGACAACCTCCTCGGAGTACTTCTTGTCGTCCAGAGTGTCGGCGCCATCGGTGTGGCTGGGACCGAGGGCATGACGGGAGTCGGAGCACACTTCGCTCTGGCTGCCAGCGTCCTGTGCTTGCTCCTCAAAGCACGGGGGTTCGCCCTCGTTGCTGCGCTCTGGTTTCTCATCGAGCCGACCGTCGAGTTTGCCGCGTCACCGGGAGTTGACGGGCTCGTAGATCTGCTCGCGCACGCGAGTCGATACGGCATTGGAATAGCGCTTGTGGCGCCTTCGCACCTCATCCCAGTCCTCTGCGCCTCCGCTTCCCTGACCTTCATCGGCCATGGAGTCGAGGCCCTCATGCTCAAGCCGATCTTCGTCGATTATCTCGCATACGCCGGTAATCTCGCAGGTGTGGCGCTATCTACGTCGCACGCCGAGCTGGTGCTCAGAGGCATCGGAGCCGTCGACGTCGGGGCCGGGCTAGCTCTCGCGCGTCGCCGGAGCAGGACTCAAGTCCTGGCGTACATGGTCTACTGGGGGGTTATAACGGCGCTCTTTAGAGTCGTCTTCGGTGGAGGTGAGGGCCTTCCGGAGGCACTACTACGAGTGGCAAACGGTGGCGTTCCCCTCGTGTTGCTCTGGCTGTTGCAGAAGAGCGTCCATGCATCCCGCTCCGATAGCCTCGTCAACAGCGCAATCCCGGCAAGGCGGTAAGGCACGGCACGTCCATTTCATTGATTGGCGCACAAAAATCGGACCGCAGCCCCTTGCGCCTGCTCTCGTGTGGGGTACTGTGGACGAGTGGCAGAGACTGTACGTGAACTGCAAGGAGATGAGATCGCCGCTAGCGAGGTGTTCGCCGGACGATACCGTATAGGTCGGCTAATCGGCCACGGCGGAATGGGCCAGGTGTTCCGTGCGGAAGACCTCTACGAGGATACGTTTGTCGCGCTCAAGATGGTGGCCGAGGGGGACGGCAGTCGAGAGGCGTCCATTCAGGGAAGAATCAATCACGAACACGTTGTACGGGTCCTCGATATGGCCGTAGATGGACCTAAACGTGCGCTGGTCTTGGAATACATCGACGGAGAGAGCCTCGCGGAATTCATCTGTAAGAGCTACAAGGACACCGGCCCACCTCAAACGCTATGTAGACTCGCACATCAACTCGCAACTGCCCTCGGAGCGATCCATGATGCCGGGGTCATCCACGACGATCTGAAGCCCGAGAACATCATCATCACGCGCCGCGATGGAGAGTTGCACGCCATGATTTGTGACTTCGGGATCGCCGTAGCCCCAGGTCATGCGCGACCGCAGGACGGTCGGAATTGCGGAACTCCTGACTACATGTCTCCTGAGCGCCGACGAGACGAGGCCCCCTCGCGTAAGGCGGACATCTTCTCCCTGGGCCGTGTCTATTCGTTTATGTTCAGCGAAGGGCACCTACCAACGGACACACAAGTGCCGGTATCGATCGCCTGGTTCTCCAACAGACTCTTGCAGCTCGTGGAGGGCATGGTTGACAAGCGCTCCTTCTCACGGCCCTCTTGTGAGGAGATATGCGCAGATCTTGAGACAGTCATCCGTAGTTTGTCGCGAGATGCAGCAGGCGCCACGTTCGGACGCTCTCGGGGCCTCCCCGTGGCCGCGGGGATTGTCGCAGTCGTCGCTGCCACGGCAATACTGACACAGAACGCGCGATCGAAAGAGACCATCTACGCGACGATGGAAACTGAGTCGGGACCTGTGAGTTCGGCCTCGACGGTTTCTGAGCCTGTGCAGAACGAGGGGAACAAGGGAGACAAACGGATAGGAGCAGGCAGCGAGATGTTCGCCCCAGGCACATCCAACCCGGGCCCTGCACCGCCCACACCTGCCGAAACGGCCATGCACTCCACAAAGGGAGCCCACGATAGCACCCGGCCGGTCATGCCCTTGACACCATCCCGCACCTCGCCTGGAAGTGTTCCCGTTGGGAAGGCCAGCGCTTCCCGTGCTAGACGGCGAGCTCCGCGAGCGCAAACCAAGCTGGCTTCGCAGATCTCCAAGGCTGCGGACGCTCTCTGCGAGCACATAAAGGGTGCCGTCCCTGCGGGCTATGAAGTGACCCTCCGTCTGGGTGACCCTCCCGTCGTCGAGGGGACCCTCAATGCCCAGGACAAGGATGAGCTAGCCAAAAACTTTGAGCGCGTAGTCGAGGAACAAGGCCTAGACCACGTGCTCCTCGGCAACGGGGCGCCAATCCTGGTGAGGTACGCTCGCGGAGTATGTCACCGCCCGAAGTAGGTGCAGGAGGACCAGGTTTGCTCGTACAGGCATTCGTATACATGCTCGGCCTTGAGGCTGCACACCCGTGCGACCGAGAGCGAGAGAGGAACTCAGCCTCCGCAGATGAGATTCGCCGTGTCCATGCTGCCATGCAGGACTCCTCGCGCACTGCGGACGAGTGCCGTGAGGCCATGGAGAGCCTCTCTGAGCTGGTATGCGGATACTATGAAACGCTCGATGCGTACGATCTCGCTGCCCGCCACCATGAAATGCGCATGACGGCCAAGGCCGCCGGTGACGAGGATCTTCACCGAATCCACTGCTGCGCGGAGACTAGGCTTCGCGAGCACGATCAGGCGAAGATTGACGCGACGCATGTCCGAGCGAGCTATAACGACAACCACCTGCAAGAGCTGGCTCATGTCTGCCCCACCTCCGAGTGCCCCAGCCTTTCCAGAGCTGCGCGCTGTGTAGGCCTCTCGACCTCGCCCACCGCGCGACCTCCACCTCCTGTAATAATTCCAGTGAAGAGTTCCCTTAGCGTCGCTGATCGTCAGTCTAAGCCTGAGCCTCCGGGGGACGATCCGGAAGCGGGCTCGAGTCGCCGCATGGGGCTGCGCAAGGCTGGAGCTGTAACCGCCGCTCTCGGAGGAGCGCTAGGCTTCACCTCCCTTTCATTGGCGTTCGTTGGCTACGGCTTCGAGCAACGCATCGAAGGAGCGGTGGACTACTCAGCACGCTATGAGCGACTGTATGCATCCGGCAAGAAGGCAAACCTCTATGCCTTCACGACTTCCGGCCTCGCCCTGTCGATGATCATCATTGCAACTCCCCTGATTGTATGTTCGTTTCCAGAGGTCTGCACAGAAGGCCGTCTCACCAGGAGGCGCTCGCCACGAGTTCGCCTCGATGGCTCAAGCGTACGAGTACACTTCTAAGAACAACAGCAACGCAGAAAGCGTCAAAAATGCACACAGAATCTAGCATCACACTAAACATTCGGTTCTTCGGTCGGCTCAGCGTCGCAGCGTGGATGGTCGGATCCATGGGCTGCTTTGATCCACCACAGCCAGACTCGTCGGAGGGAAAGACCTGTATCGACACGAACGAATGCCTCAGTGGCGACAAAGACGTGAACGTGATCTGCCTCGACCATGCCTGTGTCCTGCAACCGATATGTTTGGACGAGACTGAGGTCGAAGACCCTTCACCTCGTAGTACCCCCTCTCCCCAGCCAGTGCTGATGAGCGCAGAGACCTGCCAACTCGACATTCTCTTTGTCATCGACCACTCCGTGACGGCAGAGAATACGCATGATGCGCTGCTCGCAACTCTGACCGGCGAGAATGCGTGGGGGCTCTTCTTGACACTCATCGACAAAGACTTTCACCTCGGGTTCACGACAGCCTCGGCCGTCACGGAGAACCGACTAGAGTGCAGGATGTTCGGATCTCTGATGCGCGGCGACCTGAAGAACGACTCCAACGAGGAGGAGGTATGTTTCTACGACGATCCACTTAACGGTTTCCCGTTCGTTGAGCTCGGCGATGGACCTGAGTACTCCAGCCTCAGTACCGCAGTATCATGCCTCACAGATAAGGGTACGGCAGGTGAGTATGCAGAATGCCTCCCTCCCGGGCGGCCATTCTTCTCCGCGCTCCGTGCGACTGCAACGACCGAGGACGCGGAGGAGCCGTGTAACAAGGGCTTCGGACGGCCCGGCGTACCTCTCCTGGTGTTCATCTACACGATCGCGGATGAGTGTGCGTCACCCGACGACTGCCGCGCTGGCCTGTGCACGGGGATCGATATTGAGCGAACGCTTCCGCCGTGCTGCGGCAATGACTGCCACCTATCCCCTGAGCTAGACAGCTGGTGGACGCGCCTGATAAGAGATCGTCAGTACGTAAACGAGGAAGACGCAAAGGGAAAGTTCGCTCTTGCCCTCATCTCCAATGAAGGCACGAAGGGGTGTTCAGGGAGCCGAGCCGATTTGCTTCTCGGATTCGGCGATAACTATGTAGACGAGAGCCTCTACTACCATAGGGATATCTGCGCCTTTCAGTCCATGGACGAGGGAGCACGGGCTGAAGACTTGATGACAGGCTTGGTTGGTCTCATCAACGGCCTCTGCGAGGAGTAGCTGGCTAATGGGCCTGACAAGCAAAGACAACACCGAGGCCGAACGTAGGTGCTACCCAGCAGAGCCGTTCGAGCTGGTCTACTCAATCCGCCCCTGCGACAGCTCTCGCTACTCGGAGGAACGCCGGACTCTGGTGGTTGACAGAGTCTATGTGGGGCGAGAGGACACAGACACCGTGTCCGCAGCCGAGATCCGATTTCCGGAAGGCGACGAGGCGACAAGTCGGTTTCACGGGGTTGTATTCATCACCTCTGATGGGGAGGTGAGGTATCAAGATCTCGGTTCGGAGAACGGGAGCTTTGTCGGTGACGAGCGCGTTCAATCCTGTGCACTGCGCCCAGGGGTTGTGCTGCGCCTCGGCCGGGCCGCGGGGAGATCAACCCTGAAAGTGCTCGCAGTTAGCCCGCCCCCCGAAGATACGGGTTCCCTGTGGGGAGACGCTCGTTTCCATGGCCTCCGCGGCCGCTCCTTGCCTCTCCGGCGCGCTTTTGCAGAGTCGAGCCGGCTCGCCCGACTCGATACATGCCCGCGCGCGTTCGTGGTGCGTGGACCGCCAGGATCGGGCAAGAAGGCGTTCCTCTGGGAACTCTTTCGAGCCTGGGGTATGCCCCTTCATCGCGTGCCATATGTTGATGGTCGTTGGGTGCTCGGCGCAAGAGCCGATGAGTTCCGCAGACTACTCCTGGAGCAACGGCAGGTCGTGATTATCGGGCACATCGAGGGGCTCCCGGTTGATGAGCAACGGGTACTCGCTGATCTTCTCCGCGAGAGGAAGCAAGGTCATCCCTCGCTCGTGCTGCTGGTGGAGGAACCCACCCTCCCTCCCTGCGAACCTCAACTCATCGAGCGCAACTTGATGAAGACGCTACGGACGATGCCGTACCTCAGTCTCCCCGGCGTTGCTCAGTGTGGTCCAACCGAGATCGAGGAGTTCGCGCACCACTTCTTAGAGAAGTACAAGAAGGAGTCACCCCCGGGTGGTCGTTTTTGTGTACAGAATTGTGAATTCTCGACGCGCTGCCTCGCTGCTGTCTGTGAGGCGGTGTGGCACGGGGGATGGAGGCAGCTAAGGGCAGCTGTGGAGTTTGCCGCGTTCTCAGTGGCCCTTGACGGGCGCGAGACGATTGAAGAGACAGATCTTCGAGCGGGCTTCAGCGAGTCATCGCTACCTCTCGAGCTCCTCTTTGAAATGCCACTAGCCGAAGCAGAGGAGGTTTTTCGCCGCGCATACCTCATGTGGAAGGTTCGCAAGTGGGCAGGGAATATGAAGTGGGTCGCGGACGAGGTGGACTTCACGCGTAGGGGGCTCCTGAAAGCGGCCAAGATGAGCGGTATTCACGATGGTGAGCAGGTGGTTCTGCCAGCGATCGAGCGCTGGCAAGTCTCAGAACCTCGCTATCTCCGTGAAGAGCGGCGACTGCGTGTTAGCGTGCCATCTTCAGTCATGTGGTTGAGGGAGTGTGTGAGACAAGGGCTCGACACGGAGATCGCTCGTGCCACGCTCCTCGAGTTGTTGGATGCTCATACTGCCGCGAAGATAGAGCGGCACGTAGAGTGGCAAATCCAAAGAGGTCGGTGTGATCCGGTGAAACTCAAGAAAACGCTTGGATGAGCAACGTCGCTTTGAGGGCATCGGTCTCCACGTCAGTGACCGTGACCAGGAGGACATCACATCGAGGAAATACCTTGGAGGCAACGCTGCGGACGCGCCCGAGTATTGCGGGTGACTCTGGCCCCTATTAAGTGAAACTCTCGGGGTGATGCGCTTAGTGAGACTCTCGACCCTGACTGGTGGGCTGCCCGGGCGCGGTCAACGCGCACCCCCTGCCCGCTCTGCGTGACGGATACGTGCCACTCGCGTGCCAGATCCTGCGTACTCGCACGTCCCAGCGCGTACAATGCGCGAGAACGAAAAGCCCCCTTTCGGGGGCTCTGGAAGGTTCAAACGGCGTTTTTCTGAGTTGGTGTGGTGTTCTGGTTGTGGGCCTGGAGGTCACCTGCGACATGACCACGCAGCGAAATCCCAAAACCCACCCTGATATCAAGAAACGCCGCTCTGAGCCCTCCCAAGCCCCCGAAAGGGGGCTTTCGCTTTTGCGCACTTGACGCAAAAACTCGTCCGAGTACGCGGGAGTTGGCACGGGCGTGGCACGGGTACGTCACGGATTTCGGTGTCGCGCAGCGGAGCCGGGGATCGACGTCGTCACCCCAACGTAAGCGCCTGACCGCACCCATCTTGCCGAAGGCGCGGCTCTCAGGCTCACTCCGCGCCCATGGCACGTAAGTTCGATGAAGCCGGGGCTCGGCAGCTTGTCGAGAGATGGCAGGCGAGCGACTTGTCCCATCCTACCTATCGGCACACCCAGGGGATCCCCCCGGGAGACACCGCTACCGCTGCCGAAGTTCCCTTCGGAGCTCGTCGCGGACCTCTTGCGCACCTTTCCTCCGAACCTGGAACTCGCCAGCTCCAAGCCCTGCAAAGTGTTCGGCATCCCCCATCACTACGCAGGAAAAGGCCTCCGGTTGGAGCGTCGCGCGGAAGATCCGCTCTACAGGGCCAAAGCCAGTGACCAACGACTCAACCTCACTTCGCACATCTGCGAGTGAGATACCACAGAGGAAGTTCACCCCAAGCTCCCGCGCAATCCTCATCGCTGAGTCGAGGCCCCTCATACGTTGGAGAGCCACCTTGGTGAACAACGAGGACGGCTCCGGTAGCTCGATTTTGCCCTCGGCGACCCCCACCATGTCTGCAAACATCTGGCGAAGGCTCACCCGGACCCCCTCATGCTCAACACTCTCGACGATGGACAACATGCTCCCATGACGCATGGGCTTGATGTTCATCCAGAGCCGGTTCAACAAGCCGCCCCAAGTCGCGTTGGAGCGGAACAGATCAGCTGCGATAGCCAGCCTGATGAAATCGCCATGTGCACGCGGGATCACCGGCCTCGCCACCCAAATCACGGATGCTGGAAGTCGGGGAGCGTCGATCACCGACACCCCGTGCCAAGGGGCGTACATCTCCACCGCGGGGGGGGCTCCAGGCTCGCCGCCCTTGCTCAGGCTGCCCACGCGCGCCACCACCGACGCGCGCATCGATGCGCAATGCTGACCTATCAACGCGACGCC
>Ga0316189_10006159_pt1 | contig 11463 bp, 5 predicted proteins | sample LowCovwburrow_MG_FD_204930 | JGI IMG/M metagenome (GOLD analysis project Ga0316189, IMG submission 204930) | Coastal sediment microbial communities from Maine, United States - Lowes Cove worm burrow | ecosystem: Environmental > Aquatic > Marine > Coastal > Sediment | place: USA: Maine... | reverse complement strand
GCGGCGAAGCTCAAGGGGCCGGATGCGTGGCCTCGCGCGGTCTCCGTCGCGTCGGGTGTCGCGGATGCGGTCCGTAAGGGGCTCAGCCCAAACCCGGACGACCGACACGCCACGATCGATGCGCTGCTCGTCGCGCTCACTCCACGGCCCAATCACGCCGCGCGATGGGTAGGGTTGGCGGCCGGGGCCGTGGCACTGACCGCCGTGGGGGCGTGGGGAGCCCGCGAGTCGGGTGCATCCGCCTCCCTTTGCACGGGCGCCGCGGACAAGCTCGGAGAGATCTGGGGCGAGGCTCAACGCGCGCAACTTGAGTCTGACTTCGCCCGCTCCGAAGCAAGCTTTGCGCCCGAAGTGTGGACGCGTCAGAGCAAGCGCATCGACAGCTGGGCGAGCGAATGGGTCGACGCGCACGAGGACGCTTGCACCGCGACCCGCATTCGCGGAGAGCAGTCCGAGGCCGCGATGGACTTGAGGATGGAGTGCTTGCATCGTGCGCGACACGACCTGCGCGCCGCCGTCGATGTCTTGGCTGAGCCCAGCCCAGAGGTCGTGATGCGTGCGCATCGGATTGTCGGAGGCCTCCCGCCGTTGTCGCAATGCGCCGACTTGGACAGCTTGCGCGCTTCCGTTCGTCCGCCGCCCAAGGAGCACGTGGCGGCTGTCGACGCGATTCGATCCGATCTTGCCGACGCAGAAGCGAAGGCGAATGCCGCTGACTTTGACACGGCCCTGGTCATCGCTCGGCGTGCCGAGTCCGCGAGCGCGCAGCTGGACTACGAGCCGATCCGCGCCCAGAGCTGGTTGGCGCTTGGTGATGCACTCGTCGACCTCGCGGAGTACGAAGAGGCGGAGACCTGGGTTCGGCGGGCTGTGGACGTGTCCGTTCGGATCGACCATCGAGTGCTGGCGACGGACTCGACGCTCACGCTGATGAGTCTGCTGGCAAAATCCCTCAAGCGCCCCGCCGAAGGCCTGGCGCTTCGCGACGTTGCGCGCGGGTTGTCGATGGGGAGCCCCGCGGGGGAGGCCCACTACCATCAGGTTCTTGCCATGGCGCAGGGGAGTGCGGGTCGTTTTGATGAGGCGGTCGCGGAGCAACGTCGCGCGCTGGAGATCCTGGAGGAGACACTCGCGCCCGGAGATCCCAGGCTCGCGACGGTCCGCGCCAACATAGGCCTGAGCCTGTACGAGCGGGGCGACCACGCCGAAGCTGAGGCGGAGCTGCAAGCCGTCATCGAGCTGCACATTGCTGCGCTCGGGGAGGGGCACCCGCAGGTCGCCCGAGCCCTGACCAACCTGGGCAGCGTAGTGTTCGCTCAGGGCAAGCACGACGAGGCGATCGCAGTGTTCCAGCGCGCGGTCAAACTCTGGCTCGCTTCGATGGGACCCGACCACCCCGATACGGCCGCCGCCCGCAACAATCTGGGGGCCGTCTACTGCACGCTGGGCCGGTTCGAGGAGTGCGAGCGAGAGTTTGAAGCGTCGTTCGAGACCCGCGAGCGGCGACTGGGCGCGGACCATGTCGACACCATCGGCAGTCGAGTCAATCTTGCGGGCATCGCCAAGGAGCGCGGGCACGTGGAGCGTGCCGAGTCGATGTACCGCGAGGCTATCGAGAGCTACACCCGAGTCGTGGGTGCCGAGCACGTGCTGGTCGCAAACGTGCGCAACAATCTCGGCAACGCGCTGCGGTTGAGGGAGCGGTTCGAAGAGGCCGGCCGGGAGTACGCGGCTGCACAAAAGATCTACATCGCCGCGTTTGGACTCGGGCACGAAGACGTCACGATGACGCGGCACAACCTCGCAACCGTGGACCAGCACACCGGCAACCCTGGGGCTGCCGAGGCAAAACATCGCCTCAACATCGAGGCCCGTACAAAGCTGTGGGGGCCCAACCACAAAGGTGTCGCCCAATCGCGCGACAACTTGGGTAGCTTGCTTGTTGATCGCGGCGAGTACACGGAGGGTGAGGTGGAGCTTCGTGCCGCTCTCGACGTCCGCGTTGCTGTGCTCGGCACGGAGCACACCGAGGTGGCGCGCTCCAGAACGAACTTGGGTGCCGCGCTGGCCCACCAGGGAAGGCTCGATGAAGCGGAGAAGGAGCTACGTGCGGCCAGCGCTATCTGGGATGCCGCCTTTGGAAGCGCGCCTGCCGACCACGCGGCGACACGGGGGAGCCTCGCGAGGGTGCTGGCGCAGCAGGGCCGCGCCAAGCAAGCCGAGGCCGAGTTCCGTGCCGCGCTGGCCGTGGCCGACAAGCAACCCGAGGCTCGTGAAGCTCGTCGTGAGCGCAACCTCGAGCTCGCTGCGTTCTTGCGCAAGCAAGGCCAGCCCGCACAGGCGGAAGCGTACGAGGCCCGTGCGCAAGCGTTGGCACAAGGCGACGACACGGGCGCGCAATGACGCCGTGGGTTGCAACGCGGCTGTCGACGGAGCTGCGGTGCTGATCAAGGTGGCTACCCTGCGGGCGATCGCGCAGGGCGATGTTGACCTCGTTTTTCGTCGATGGGCATCGCCTCGCGCGACCGTCGGACGGCGAATCCGAACCGCGGTGGGCGAGCTGTCCGTCGAAGCGATCGACAAGGTGCGTCAGAGCGACATCACCGACGCGGAGGCTATCCGCGCTGGAATGACAGACAAGAAGGCCGTCCTAGCCTCGCTGCGTGGGCGACAGGGGAGCACGTATCGCGTGAAGCTCCGTTTTGCAGGCGCCGATCGTCGCGACGCGCTCCGCGAGCAGGCAGATCTGGATGCGGCGGCGCGTGCTGAGCTCGAGACCAAGCTCAAGCGTATGGACAGCCGCGCTGACAAGGCGTGGACCAAGCGCGTACTCGCGGCCATCGAGCAACAGCCCGAGACGCGAGCCGCAGACCTCGCCGCCGCGCTGGACATGCCACGCGACGTGTTCAAACGGCGGGTCCGCAAGCTGAAGGAGCTTGGTCTGTCGCAGAGCCTTGAGGTCGGCTACGCGTTGTCTCCACGCGGACGTGCGCTGGTTGATGGTGGGTTCCGCGAGTGAAGCCTGCGGGCAGGACCCGTGGAAGCAGGCGCACGCGGCGTATCAACGCGGTCACGTCGTCTTCGCGGTCACACACGTCCCTGCTTGCGTCGCCCTCGTCGAAGCCGCCACACCGACACCGAGCGGCCGTCCTCCGACACGGCCGCCGCCCACAAACCCATGGTTCGTACTGCGCCTCGGGGCAGCATCTTCGCCCATTGAGGCGGAACAACGAAACGGCCTGCGGCTCGTATGTCACGGTATCCGAGCCTGAAGACGGTCGATGCTCCGGTCTTGCCCAAAGCAAAGAGCGTGTTGCCTGCGACCAGGATCCCACGAGGTTCGGCGATTGCAGTTGTGCCCCGAAGGACCAATCGACCGCGAACCTGGCGGATGACCGACAGGCCCTCGGCATCCCAGGTCACGAGGCCACCGCGGATGGGGGTGAGGCCGACGATGGGGCGAGCGAGTTGGAGCCGGTGCCTTTGTCGGCCCGTCGCGTCATGCAGGTGAAGGTCCGAGGTGGAGGCGGTGATGCGATTGTCCCCGATGGCAAAGCTGTCGCGATCGAACGGAGGTGCACGCCGTGCGGTTGGACCGCTCGCCATCGCTCGATCGCGCGCCGTCGCGTCGGGCGTCCCCCAGAGCTGATGTGTGGCGACACTCCCCTCGCCGTGTAGACTGAGTTCGCCGTTCGGGGTCAGCTCGATGCGATCGATGGCGGTGTCGGACGGGATGACCCGCTCCCGCGACGCTGTCCAGCGCGTGATCTTCATGCGTACAGGCCTCTCCGAGGTCGAAGAGCTGCGTTGAAGGGCTACCCGAGTGTCGCCGCCCGGCCACGGCATGAACAGTCGCTCGGGGTCGGATCCAAACTGGTACTCGAAGACGTCACGCCCTCCGGCCTCGAGCGTGAGTACGCCTTCGAGAGCATCCCGCGACTCCATCTCAAGGAAGTCGATGCATGTGCAGCTCGGTGGCGAGGGCGGTGGACAGCATGATGTCTGGAGGGCGTCGACGATAGCCTCCAGTCCTCCGCCGAGCTGTGCTATCTCCTCGCGCTCGCGAAGGCCCGCCAGCTCCGCGCAGATGTGGTCGCCGTCGACGCCAAAGTTGCCGACGAGGTCGTCGCCCACACCGATGTCGGCCTCCAAAGACCCTGCGCCGATCGGCACGTCGAAGTCCCCATCCGAATACCGCATCCGGAGTGTGGCCGTCAGTTCTCCATCGTTGCTGTGGGGTCCGCTGGGCGTCGTGGCATCGGGCGGACCATCGGCCGCTGCTTCCGCGGCGCCGATATAGATCGATACGACGCCACCGGGTGCGAGCACTGGGGGACCCGCGGGAGGGCGCCAGACATCGCCGCTCTTGTTGAGTGGCTGATTCTCGCCATTGACGTCCATAGCGATGACCCACCACGCCCCGTGGCTCAGCGAAGGAAACGACAGCCGCGCCAGCGACGTGGCGCCCGGCCCTGCATTGGAGATCGTCACCGTGAACGAAGCCGCGCTTCGCTCGGTGGGTACGCTTGCGTCGCTACCACAACCAAGCTCGCGCACCACCGTGCCGCCTCGTCTGACTTCCGCGGAGAGGCTGGACGGCGCAAGCAGAAACCGGACAGGCACGTCGCGTCGCCCCCCCGTGGTCAGCACGGCGGCGGTGACCTCGTGGTTGAGCTCGTCGTTTCGGTCGATGGCAATATGGAAAGAAGTCTGTTCGCCAGGCGCAACGCGGGGCTGAGGATCGTCGGCTCCGACGGGATCGACGGAGAACCGAGCGGCGTCGTTCCCTTCGATTCGTATGACGCCAATCTGCAACGGAAGTCGTTGTGTCCGGCCTGGGGCGCTTCGATTGCCGACCCACAGTTGTCCTCGGACGCTGTGTCCGGGAAGTGGCCGCGCGACGATGAGCTCGTCGTCGATCTCCAGTTGTGGGGGGTCGATAGCACTGATGCCAGGCCCACCGCCGACTCCGACCCACCCGGAGCCGAGGCCTAAAGTGTTGACCGCCATTGCGCCCAAGGGCGACGAAGCGGGGCTGACACGCGTGGGAAGATCGACCGCCAGTCGCCCGCGGTGAACGCCCGAGTCCTGCAGGGCTGACAAGAGGTCTTTGTCGCAGGTGTCGGCCGTGGCTCGCGTGATCTCGTAGGTCGCCTCGATGCCGCCGCGCCCCGAAAAACCCAGTGTCGCATCAGCACGGACACCGATATCCCACCAGTCGTCGCACCAGACGCCGCTGCCGTCGCCACCGAGGCGGAGTCGCTCGGGCGAAGTGTCGCGCAACCAAAGTCGCAGCCGGACTTGGTCTTTGATCGCGACGACGTTGAGCCGAATCACCGCGTCGATCACCCAATCGTCGAAAGCGACTGCCCAGTCGATCACGTAGTTTTGATCGAGGTCGAGCAGGTCGACGTCGAATGCCGCGAACTTCGAGAGATCGGTGGCAGGCGGCTGCAGTGTGGGCCAACCGGCGAATCCGCCGCTTCCACGTGGGCCAACGCTCAGCCGTGAGCGCTGGGTGTGAATCCAACGGGCTTCGGCGTCTTCGCCTCCCTCGAGCGGTTCGATGTCGAACTCGGCGTCCAGCACCAGACCGATCGCGACCGAGCCATCGGGCAGCGCTTTGGCAACGGCGGGGTCTGCCGCCGGGAACGACAGCGCGAGTCCCTTGATCTCGATGCTGCCCAGATCCAGGGGAATCGTGCTGTCGAGTCCAGCCAAGCCGAACGTGAGGAGCAGCTCGCGACTTCCACTTCCGCGAGAGAACGAAAAGTCGCCCACCAGGGTCACCGACGCCGCATTGGCGGGGCCGCCCTCGATCGAGACCTCTCCCGTCACCGTTTCCAGCGTCACGAAGAGCTTGGCCTCGCCGCCGCTCTCCGCGAACCAGGCGTCCCCGTATCGGCACAACCAATCTGTGTCGGGCTCTAGCTGTCGTCCTTCAGAATCCAGCACGGCGCTGATGCGCGGTAGCGCAGCGAACAACGCGAGGTTCTGGGCGTGCAGCGCCCTTGCCATCGCGCGTCCGAACAGCCGCCGAGAAATTGTGATGACAGCATCGACTCCGTATTCCGACAGTCTCATGATCTTGGGTCCGGCTCTGAGCCAGCGGGTCGCGCCCGCCGGGCGGCGAGGCGTTGAGCGCCTCGCCCCCTACGTCGCCGCGGGGGTCAAAGTGATCCCAAGAAAAGCTTGTGGCCGCGCCCCAAAGTGGGCCGCCTGGCGCAGAACTTCAAGTCCAGCCCTAGGCGCCGTCCTCGTACGCCTTGATCGCGTTGATGATGCGTTTAGCCGCACGCTTGGCCGAGTGCGGCGTGGGGTGCAGTCCGTCGGCCAGCGTACTCATGTTGGCCCAGGCGTCGACGATGATGGCGCCCGGCACATCCTCGGCGAGCCGCTCGTGCCACATTTCCGCCAGCAGGTTCCATTGCGCCTCGTCGGCGTACCAGGTGAGCCCCGTCGCGGCGGCCTGGATCGAGAGATCGATGTCGCCGTACTCGGGGTACTTCGGGAACACGGGCACCAACCCAAGGGCCGTTGCATCGGCGGCTGCATCGATGACTTCGTCGAGGAACTCCTCGATCTGGGCTTCGTCGCAGGGCTCCGACTCGAGCTGCGGGACACCTGCGGCGCCGGAATGCATGCAGTCGTTGACCAGACCAAAATAGACGTACTCGGCGTTGTAGCCGAGCAACTGGGTTGGGTCGGCGGGATCGGGAATCGCGACCCGAGCCAGTGCCTTGGCCAGTTGACCCGCGTAGCCGAGCCAGCCGACGGGGAGGCAGAACTCGGCGAGACACATCGACCGGTCGGTCGCGGTCGCCCCAGCCTGGGCCTCATTGACAACGAACTTACCTCGGCGGGACAGCGCGTCGCCGAGATCCATGTAGCTGCCAAAGCCGACCGACGAACCGCCGAAAGGGCCCTGCATCATGTCGTCGAGCGGGAGCTTGCCCTCGGCATACGACGCGCCGATGACGAGGATGGGCACGTCGGTGGGCTCGGGCAGCGGCGCCGCATCGGCAGACGTGGGTGTGGCGAGGGCGAGTGCCGTGAGGGCGACGGGGCCAAGAGAAAGAAGCGAGCTGTTGTTGATCTTCATGAGGTGAGTCTCGCTTGGTGAAGACGCCACGCGTAGGCCTACGGATCACGTTGATTGGCGTCGATCTGGGCCACCGCAATCCGAAACGTCGCCGCTGGCGTTTCCCCTGGCATGACCACGAAGATCTTCTCCGCCCTCGCCGGGATCGCCCTGCTCACGCTGTCAACGGGAGCCGCCGCCGCGATGGTCGCAGGGCCCACGCTGTGCTTGCCCGACGTGGCCAAGCCGGGAGCCCAATGGTGGAAGTCCAACGCCAAACCTGCCGCCAGCAAGCTTCAGTTCGCGGCCGGAGCCACATTGGGGCCAGCGGGCACGGGCTTCAGCGCCCAGGCCCGCACCTTATGGGACCCCGACCACCAACGCGCGCTCGTTCGCGTGGATGTCAAAGACGTGGAGGCCTTGGATCCAGAGGACGCCTTTGTTTTCGCCGTCTCCGACGCGACGGGAACAAGGCCCGAGTTGCTCGTTCGGTATCAGCCACTGGCACAGTGCCCCAACGTTGCCGCATGCGATGGCCACGGTGTCGGTCTCACCGAGTCGGCCATCGAGTACACCTATGCCACGGGGATTACGTCACTGACCTGGACGCCGCTCGAGCACGAGAACCCCATGTCGGATCGCACCGTGACCCACCCCTGGATCGAGACTCGGCAGCAAGACAACGGCAAGGTTGGTTGGACGCTGACCTTTGCGATCGAGTTGCCGACGAGCGGGGCCGGTGACATTGCGTCGAACACACGGGTGTTTGGTAGCGTGGTCGATCGCGTGCACGGCCCGACGTCGGATACGGAGCTCGAGGCCGCGGTGCTGTGTGAGTCGGGGTCGCCGACCTCGGACGAATGTGCGCTGGGCGGCGTTGGGGAGATTGCGTTGCCCGGGGACTTGCCGATCGCGGTTGGGTCGTCTTGGGCTTTGGTTTCTAGCAAGTGTTGATTGCGGGACGTATCGTTCGCGCGCACAGAAATTGCGGCGCGTAGGCTCAGGCACGGCCAGGCCAACGAGATTCATGATGTTCACCATGGGGTCACCGCTTGGTTGCGCCCGGACGAGACGATTAACACACGGGTGTCGCGTCGAGCGATGTACCGCAAGCGCGGGCCGTTCGAGCCGCTCGCGTTGCCGGGCGGTCACTCGCACAGAAACGCTGGCTCAAATGGCTCAGGCGTTGCCCAGCACGTCGCTACGGCGTCACCACCAGACAGTGCTCCCTCTTTCGCCTCAACGAACACGAAGGACGCGTTGGTCTTGCCGCACTCTTCCGCGATGTCGTCGCGCGTATCGTCGGGGGTCAGATCGTACTCCTCGTGGTCGCGGCGAAACCAGTAGCACGCGGTAGCTCCGCTGGGGACGGCGAAGTCATCTGGCTTGGTGCCGTCGCACGGGGGAACGTCGAGGGGCGCTCCGGAGCCTGGCTGGAACTCAACCGTGCACAACGGTGTGACCAACCCAATGTTCGGCATCGAGTTGCTAAGGCACTCCGGAAAACATCCGAACTCGTCGACAGTCGCTGTCACCTGCGTGCCGTAGGGATCCGTCGGGAAATCGGGGAACGAACTCCATCCTCCATCCTCCTCGTCCGAAGAACTCTGCATTGGGCCGGAAGTGCTCGTCGATTGAGATCCGCCTCCACTGGAACTGCTATCCCCGCTCTCCTCGCCCTCATCTGCGCAGGAAAAGACGATGAGTGAAAGCGCTGCACACAAGAAAGAACGACCGAGTTGCCGGGACATCACGTGTGCCTATCACGGAACTGTTGGTCGAACCAGTTGGCCGGCGCGAAGTCTGACCGCGGATCAACGGCAGCAGGCCGCCACCTTTCGGACGTGACAACGCCGTGGCAATAAGCGCGGACAACGGGATGTGCTTGCGCTGGGGACCCTGGTTCGGCCTGGTGGACTGGTGGGCTGTCTTCAAAAAGTCCAAACTTTTTTCTTCGGCGACCCTGGTCGGAATGTGACAACACTACGGCAATAGGACGGCGCTGGATTCTGCGCCAGCACTCGATTTCTGGACACTAGGATCTGACAACAACTGCGCAACTTCCTCCGGGGGGCGCGCGGCCGCTAGCGTTGAGTGGATTGTCCGCGCAGCCCGACTTGTCACGGTGAGCGGTTCTGCTACCTCGTGCCGCAGCCTGTCGTTGCGCCTAGGTATCTGGCGCGGTCTCTATCATCGCCCCTTTTGGGGCGGTCGTGTGTTTGTATGCATCGCTCGAAGTTCAAATCTGCCGTCGCTCTCGTTGCAATCGTGTCCATGGTGTCTGGAGGCTGCCAGTCCTCGTCCGAGTCAAGGCAGGCGGGTGCGGACGCCCCGAGGGTGGGGGGGCTGCCGCCACCGGCCGCCCAGAACACGCAGGACGACGTCGACGCACTCCGCATCCAGGGCGTAAGCGTCAGCCCATCGGCCGAGGTCGGCACCCTCCCGAGTTCGTCCAGTGTCGACAGGTACGGACAGGCCCGCTACTCGATACCGTTGGCGGTCTCTCCTGGGGTGCGGGGGATGCAGCCCGATCTGGCTCTGTCGTACCGCAGTGGCCGTTCGAACGGCACACTGGGTATGGGCTTTGCGCTTGGCGGGCTGTCCCAGATCACACGCTGCACCAAGACCCGAGCGATCGATGGCGCCTACGAGCCGTTGCGGTTCAAACGGACAGACAACCTGTGCCTCGACGGGGAGCGCTTGGTGCTTGAGTCCGGCGTGCAGGGGCTCTCGGGCTCGGAGTACCGCACGCGCCGAGACAGCTTCACCAAGGTGGTGCTTCACAACAGCAGCGAGAGCCGCGACAGCTGGTTCGAGGTCTTTCGCAAGAACGGGCAAGTCCAGCGCTACGACATGCCGTGGATTCCCGTTCCGCCAGATGCGGTGCCGATCTCGTGGTCGTTGGGCCGCGATGCCGATCGGTGGGGCAATGAGGTCAACTATCACTACACCAGCGAGCCGCTAGGCGACGGACAATACGCCCAACTACAGATCGCTCAGATTGACTACGGGGTCGGGGGCGCCTTCCGCTCGGTGGAGTTCAACTATGGAGACGGAAGCGGAGCGGCGGCAGATCGCCCCGATGTGTTGAACGGCTTCTTCTTCGGCCACCCGACGCAGACGACCCAATTGCTGGAGTCCGTTGTCTCCAAGGGGCCGGGCGGCGTTGTGTTTGCGGAGTACAGCATCCGCTACGGGCAAGATGAGGGCACGGGGCGTAGTCGCGTTGAAGGGGTCCAACGCTGCGACCAGTTTGGGATGTGCATGCCCGAGACTGAGCTCAGCTGGACGGACATCTATCCATCGCCCGCACTCACGTTTGGAGACTTCACTGCGGGTTCCGCCGACCTGTACGCCGCGATCGGAGTCGCGACGCAGATGCTTGTTGCAGACGTGAGCGGTGATCTCGAAGATCAGTTCCTCTTTCGGACGGAGAACGACGATCTTACAGACGTCGATTGGTGGGTGCACCACGGAGAGCTCCGGTCTGCGGGGATCATGTCATCACGCCAAGTGCCTTCGTCACGGAAGCATGCGGCAGCGAGCGTGAGCGAGTGGGGGGCTGCGGGATCTACGGGGATATCGCCGTTTCATCTCTTCCAGACGCCGCTTTCGGCGTTGGTCGTGAACGCCGGCCTTGAAGACCGGAAATCCGACGTTCTCAACCCGCTGTCGCCGAACGTCGACCCCGCAGAGAGATTCGATGCCGCGGGTCATCCGTATGCGACCGAGCTGGCGATCAATCGCGCCGCAGCGTTCAACGATTGGACGCCTCCGCAGTTCACGTTCGACTTGGAGGTACTTGCCAACCCGTCGGGAAAGAACATCTATTCCGTACTGCCGCTTGACCACAACGGCGACACGCTCACGGACTACTGGATGTGCGAGGGCGATGGCTACAAGTCAGGCGAATGGGTGCTTGTTCTTGCCTCCAAAGCGCTTTCGGATGCTGGGGCAGGCGTGGAGTTCTCGTTCAACCCCTCTGGGGTGGGCTGCTCTGTCCACGATGAAATTCACATCCTGTCCCTGTATGGCGGAGGGCGCGAGAACCTGCTCGTTGTCCCGGCCTACGATCCGGACCTTGCCCAGCAGCCGCAACCGAGCGACTACAGCACGACGTCCAGGTACATCACGCGGTACAAGCCAATCCCCGAGGCGGACCGCGGAGACTATAGGGTTCTGACGTTCGAGCCGGGTGGCACGGGGGCGCTAGCGGCAACCGGACTCCCCCGCGACATCTACAGTCGTTGGCACGACCAAAAGTGCTGGAACCGGGTGGCTCTGGACGAGGATCTGCCGCCGCTGGTGAGTGCGGGCCTGGGTCGAGACAAGCCCATCGATCTGAACGCGGATGGCTTTGTCGACATCCTTCGTTTTGAGCT
>Ga0316189_10006158_pt1 | contig 11463 bp, 10 predicted proteins | sample LowCovwburrow_MG_FD_204930 | JGI IMG/M metagenome (GOLD analysis project Ga0316189, IMG submission 204930) | Coastal sediment microbial communities from Maine, United States - Lowes Cove worm burrow | ecosystem: Environmental > Aquatic > Marine > Coastal > Sediment | place: USA: Maine... | reverse complement strand
GTTGCATCTCTGCCTAACTCAGTACCGAAAGCACGATAGGACTTCTCTTGGCGTAGCCAATTTTGTGCTCTAGCGCCTACCAGTTTCAAGCCATGTTCTTCACCAGCCTTGGTAATTAAATCCCAAAGATAGTTTTGCATTTCGATAGGGTGATGTAACTCCCAACCTAGCTCACCTGTATAAGCCACACGTATGGCGTTTACCGGACACATACCCAATTCAATTTTTCGTGCGGACAACCATGGGAAACGTTTGTTTGATAAAGCGGTTGCTGGCTCAGCGTCTTTGATTATTTTATTCAAGACATCACGAGTCTTAGGCCCGGCAATAGCGAATACACCCCATTGAGTTGTGACATCGTGAATCTCGATATATCCGAACTCTTGGGCTTTATCTTCAGCGGCTTTTCGCAAATAGTCGGCGTCATAGGCAGTCCATGCACCTGCCGAGACTAAGTAATAATCGTCTTCGCCATTGCGCACAATGGTGTACTCGGTTCGAGTCGTGCCATGTGAGGTCAGTGCATAGGTAAGGTTAATGCGTCCTACCTTGGGTAACTTGTTACACGTAAACCAGTCAAGGAACTGAGTTGCTCCTGGGCCCTTAACCACATGCTTAGTAAACGCGGTAGCGTCAATCAGGCCAACACCTTCACGAATCGCTTTGGCCTCTTCAACCGCATACTGCCACCAACCACCACGACGAAATGAGCGAGAGGCTTGGTCATCAAAACCCAGCGGCGCATAGTAGTTTGGTCGCTCCCAGCCATTCACATGACCAAACTGAGCACCTGCTGCTTTTTGTCTATCGTAGGCTGGAGAGGTTCTTAAGGGCCGACACGCAGGGCGCTCTTCATCAGGGTGATGCAATACATAAACATGGTCATAGCATTCCTCATTCTTACGCGCACCATACTCGGTAGTCATCCAGTCTCCATAACGCTTTGGGTCAAGCGATGCCATGTCAATCTCAGCTTCGCCGCCCACCATCATTTGCGCCAAGTAATTGCCAACACCGCCAGCCGCTGTAATACCAAAGCTAAAGCCTTCTGCCAGCCACATGTTACGCAATCCAGGCGCGGGACCTACCAATGGGTTACCATCCGGGGTATAGCAAATTGGGCCGTTGTAGTCGTCTTTCAAACCACTTTGTTCGCAGCTTGGCATGCGATGAATCATGGCCATGTATTGATCTTCAATACGTTCAAGGTCGAGTGGAAATAGATCAGCGCGAAAACTATCTGGCACACCGTATTCAAAACGCGCTGGCGCATTTTTTTCGTACACGCCCAATATCCACCCGCCGCGTTCTTCTCGCACATACGATTGTGCATCGGCGTCGCGAATAACGGGGTGTTCAGGGTTGCCTGCCGCGCGCCACTTTCCTAGTTCTGCATCTGGCTCCGTCACAATAAATTGATGTTCAACAACAATTGCTGGGATCTTAATGCCTAGCAATCGGGCGGTTCGCTGCGCATGATTGCCAGTAGCGGTAACAACGTGCTCAGCAGTAATAGTTATTTGTTCTTCGGATGGCACAAGATTGCCACCCTGTTCTACCATTTTAGTACAGCTTACTTTCCATTCAGAGCCAGTCCATTGATAAGCATCCACCTGCCACTTTCGTTCAATGGATACACCTCTTTGACGCGCACCCTTGGCCATTGCCATGGTTACGTCAGCGGGATTAATATAGCCATCACCAGGGTGATAAATTGCACCTTCTAAGTCGTCGGTACGAATTAGTGGCCAACGTTCCTTGATTTGGTTTGGCGTTAGCCGATGGTACTCAATACCAACGGTTTCTGCGGTAGCACCATACAACATGTACTCATCCATGCGTGCTTTGGTTTGTGCCATCCGCAAATTACCAACAACTGAGAACCCCGCATTTAAGCCGGTTTCAGCTTCAAGCGTCTTGTAAAAATTGACCGAATAGTCATGCAAATGCGTAGTCGCATAACCCATATTGAACAGGGGTAGCAAGCCAGCAGCGTGCCAAGTTGAGCCCGAGGTCAGCTCATCTCGCTCAATTAGCATCACGTCTTTCCAACCATACTTGGCCAGGTGATAGGCGATGCCGGCTCCGACTGCGCCACCGCCCACAACCAGTGCTTTTACATGCGTTTTTATGGTCATATTTCTCCACCAAATAACTGTCTTAACTAGCTTTGTTAGTTGCTTAATCTACGCTAATTGATTGTACTCAATTTGCCTATAAACGACATTGATCGTTGCTTCTCAAAAGCCAAATAGTGCAAAATAGTTGCTCTATCAATTTGGTCAACAGCGCGATGCTTTGAGTCGCATCTAGGTAAGTGATCTGTAGCAGGAGACATTTAGAATGGGCACAAATTTTATCCAAAAAAAATTGTCTACAATCACACATTAGCGAAGCAAATAGAAACCTAGATTTGCGGCATTGACAGCCAGCAGAACCACCACCGGAGATTCTCACATGACGTACAAGACCGACATAGAAATTGCACGTGAGGCGAATAAAAAGCCAATCCAAGAAATCGGCGCGCGTTTAGGTATACCTTCCGAGCACCTACTGCCCTTTGGCCATGATAAGGCCAAGGTGAGTGCTGAATTCATTAAGGCGCAACAGGGCAAACCAGACGGTAAGTTGATTCTGGTCACAGCAATCAATCCAACTCCGGCGGGCGAAGGCAAAACCACCACTACGGTTGGCTTGGGCGATGGCCTGAATGCCATCTCCAAGAAAGCCGCAATTTGTATTCGCGAAGCGTCGCTTGGCCCCTGCTTTGGCATGAAAGGTGGCGCTGCTGGCGGCGGCCTAGCTCAAGTTGTACCGATGGAAGAAATGAATCTGCACTTCACTGGTGATTTTCATGCCATTACATCTGCTCACAATCTATTGTCGGCGATGATCGACAATCATATCTACTGGGGTAATGAGCTGGAGATTGACCAGCGCCGCGTAACCTGGCGGCGAGTGATGGATATGAACGATCGCGCCTTGCGTGATATTGTAACCAGCTTAGGTGGCGTGACTAACGGCGCTCCCCGTCAAACCGGTTTTGATATCACTGTTGCCTCCGAAGTCATGGCGATCTTATGTCTGGCACTGGACATTAACGATTTACAAAAACGACTAGGCGACATTATTGTTGCTTATCGGCGTGATAAGAGCCCTGTTTATTGCAGAGACCTAAAAGCAGATGGTGCAATGACCGTATTGCTGCAACAAGCCATTCAACCGAACCTAGTTCAGACTCTGGAGAACAACCCTGCATTCGTACACGGCGGACCATTCGCAAACATTGCCCACGGTTGCAACTCGGTAATAGCCACAACTACCGCACTAAAACTTGCTGACTATGTTGTTACCGAAGCCGGGTTTGGCGCTGATCTAGGCGCTGAAAAATTTCTAAATATTAAATGCCGTAAAGCTGGCATTGCCCCTAGCGTGGTGGTTTTGGTGGCTACCGTACGCGCCATGAAAATGAATGGTGGTATAACAAAAGCAAACCTAGGGCCGGAAAACACAGACGCCGTAGCGGATGGCTGCCCGAACTTGGGCCGTCATATTGAAAACTTGAAGTCTTTTGGTGTTCCTGTAGTAGTGGCAGTCAATCATTTTGTTACAGACACTGATGCTGAAGTACAAGTTATTAAAGACTATGTAGCCGAACAAGGCGCTGAAGCCATCGTATCCAAACATTGGGAGTTTGGCTCAGAAGGTGCTAAAGATTTAGCAACGCGGGTCGCCGAAATTGCTGATGCTGACATGGCAAACTTTGCGCCTATTTACCCTGACGACATGGGTTTATTGGAAAAGATGGAAACCATTGCTAAACGCATCTATAGAGCTGATGAAGTTTTAGCCGATCAAAAAATTCGAAACCAACTAAAAGAGTGGGAAGCTCAGGGCTATGGCAAGCTGCCCGTTTGCATGGCGAAAACCCAATACAGTTTCAGCACCGACCCCAGCTTGAGAGGCGCACCAATTAATCATTCAGTTCCAATTCGTGAAGTTAGGCTAGCAGCCGGTGCAGGTTTTGTGATTGCTGTCTGTGGTGACATCATGACCATGCCCGGTTTACCGCGCATTCCATCCGCTGAAACTATTTGTATCAATGACGAAGGTCAAATCGACGGCCTATTCTAGTTACTGATTGAATCGTACCAAGAGGCCGAAGAACTTTATTGATCTTCGGCTTTTTTATGGCCAACTTTTGTTATGGTAAGTTTTTAATAGCATTTCAAAAACAATCTATTTATTCAGCCAATCATGTCGATCGACCTTAGCAAATTCCCTAGTGTCTCACTGGCTCATTTGCCGACGCCCCTCCAGAAGCTAGAGAGACTCAGCGAACACCTTGGTGGTCCCACGATCTGGGTTAAGCGCGATGACTGCACTGGCCTTGCTGGCGGTGGTAACAAAACTCGAAAGCTTGAGTTCATTATGGGTGATGCGCTCGATAAAGGTGCCGACACCATTGTCACTGTGGGAGCGACGCAATCAAACCATGTACGCCAAAGCGTAGCAGCTGCAGCAAAGTTGGGTTTGCAGATTGAGGTCTTACTGGAAAGAGCCGTAGAGCGTGATGAAAACTACGCAACAAACGGCAACATCATGCTGAACTATTTGATGGGCGCAAACGTACATGAATGTAATGCCAATCCCTATTTGAACATTGAAGGTCAGGCGTTAGCAATGAAGCTGGCTGAACAAGGCTGCAACCCCTACTTTATACCAATGGGCGGTTCGTCGGTAGTGGGTGCGTTGGGTTATACAAGCTGCATTTCTGAACTTCTAAACGACGCGACTCACCAAGGCTTTGAAATAGATACTATTGTCCACGCGACTAGCAGCCAGGGAACACAAGCAGGAATTTTGGCTGGATTGAGGCTGGAAGATTCCACGATTCCTGTACATGGAATTAGCGTTAGCCACCCGCAAGATGAATTGGAAGAACTGGTTCTAGAGCTTAGCAATCAAACACTTGAATTTGCAGGCTCTGATCTGCGGATTGATTGTGACAATGTAATCTGCAACGATAATTATTGTGCCCCAGGCTACGGCGAACCAAATGATGCAATGATAGAAGCAGTAAAATTATGCGCCCGTATGGAAGGCCTACTATTGGACCCAGTTTACACCGGCAAGGCCATGGCGGGCCTCATTGATATGGTTCGCTCAGGCCATTTCATTAAAGGCCAAAATATTGTCTTTATTCACACCGGCGGTCAAGTTGCGCTACATGCCTATCAATCAATTTTTAATGAAAAACAGCTATCTACAAAGGAGTAATATGAACGAGTATCCACTGAAATTTATCCGCTATGGATTAGGTTTAAGCCTTTTAGGTTTGCTGGTTGGGTATTTCCCTCTTGCCCACTATATGATGTCTGATTCAACACCATCTTGCCCTACCGCACCAATTCACGGACATTTAATTCTACTGAGTCTTATAGGCATGAGCCTGTTTGGTCTGTTGTACAAAGCTTTGCCTGATTGGATTGAAGACGGACAAGAACCACCTGTTCAATTGATTAAAATACACTTTTGGCTTTCGGTTATTGCAGTGATAGGAGTTTTGCTTAACGGTGCTCTGGGTTATGAGTTATTGAATCATTATTTTCAAAAAGGCTTCTACTACCTTGAAGAAGAAGGCCAGTTCGTCAGAAATATTTGGTTTTCGATTGATGGCCTTTTCCTCAGCATTTACGGCGTTGGCGTTGCCATTCTTTTGACTATTTTCGTGAAATACGCGCGCGGTTGATTTGACGAATCTAGCTCTATAGCTAAGTTCTGTCTGAGATAATTTCCTGCCACCGGATTGATTCGTGCAGGATGTTCTCGACATCATGTAAACAAAGCTTTAGCTCGCTAACCTTCTCGGCAAATATTGCAAGACCCGAGTAATATATCTGTTGTTTGGAAAAACTGAGCTTTAGATTTGCCTTACCACGACCCAGGCAGAGTGAGCCATCAGAGTCATCCCCTGCAATCTGGACACAGGTCTCAACCTCGCTCAATTGAATCGCCATAAAACCCCACCAAGAATTATTGATAATCAATTTAGGTAACTATATATAAGTTTACACTGGATTGAATTGTTTTTTTACTTGACAGCCAATATTAATACTCATCAACAATGATTGACTTTTAAATGGCTGTGTATTAATTTCTTTTTTATGAAACTGTTTAACAAAATCCAATACTACCTTGATGTGGCAAAGTGCTTCCTAACTGGATCACCTTATATAGTCGTTACTATCATGCGTGATGATGAGGCTGGGTTGTGGATAGCTTTTAATGACAAAATCGGCCTTGCAACTGAGGCTAATAGCTTAGAGCGATTGATGGATATTGTTGATAAGCTAGTTCCTGAGTTAATTGAAGAAGGGCCAAAGCAAGTTCACTTTTTTAAGGAAAGCAATCAAGCTTTAGCATAATTTGCCGTCAAAGTTATATAAGGATTTAACTTCTCTCTTGAAGGAAAACGGCTGTAAATTCAAGAGGCAGGCAAGTGGATCTCATGAGATATGGATAAATCCAGAAAATAACAAACAAACAACTGTGGCAACTTCTCTAGAGTCTAAGATACTAGCAAAAAAAATAAAATCTCAGCTTGGTTTATAGAAATTTTCCTCATACTTAGTCTTTAGGGTTGTAGTTAAGGGCTGTTTTTAGGTTTTGATTGTGTGAGCTTAATTGTTTACTTTTTTTTTCAATAGATGGCAATGCATTGAGTATTTTAGTTGCTGACTCGTTTGTTATTTTTTTCTTACCCATTTGCCCTAATATATAAGCGGGAAATTTTGTAGCTATATACTCTTTCCTAAACCACTTCCTAAATTCTCCTAGGGATTCTTCAGGATAAGCCCAAGGTGCTTGAGGGTTAGATTGTGATTGCGGGTAATAATCTGGGTAGTTGTGTTGATACTTAATGCGCTCTCCGTACTCCGCCTCTAAGTTGTTTTTAGTCCAATAATTGCTCCATGTAATGCCTACAGAGATGTCGGGTATTACCTTATCGTTGATAATTACTCCCGATCTAATCAGAGAAACTATCATTCCTGACATCTCTTTGAAAACACCAAAAAAACCAACAGGCGCTGCATCAAACGTCAAGTCAATACGATCATGGAAGTGCCTCCAGCTATCTAATAGCTTTTTCTCAGGAGAGTACCCTGTAGCCCCGTATATGAACGACCTAAACGATGTCCTAGCTAACGACCTAAACGCGCTTATTGCTTGCTCCCTAGCTGGTGATGCTATGAATGCGTAATATTCCAGTAACGCCATGCATACCGGCTCAGGATAGGCTCTTATTTCAGACCCATTTAACTTTGATTTAAGAAATAGAGAGTTGGTAAAGTGCTTTGCTTCATCCAGCATTTTCTCTATCTCAATGCCTCTTTTCTTAGACCTTTCTAAATGCCAGTTTGTTGAAAGATTATTCAGAGCTTTCCTATTAACGCCACACATTCTAGCTAAGCCGCTTTCAGTTAGAAATGGCACTCCATTCTCAAGCACTCCCATTTCTATACCGTCAATTTCTACCCTAGTATCGACATTAAACATTTCCATTTGGTCTTGGGGTGGTACTAAACTAGTCATGTTTTTCTCCATGTGATTGATTAATAAGCTAATTATGGTGGTACTAAATGGTATTAAGCTATCAAATCTTGATAGGTTAATCGTTGTTCGGTGTTGGAAAGCAGCAGGTTAAAACGTGAACCTTCTTCTAAAGTGCGAGTGTTGTAGCGGAAAACAAACTCATCAACATAGTTTTGAAGATGCTTAACGCTAGTAAAATGATAGATACCAATGATTCCGCGCTTAAGTAAGCTCCAAAAGCCCTCTATTGTGTTTGTGTGGACTCGACCATTAACGTACTCACCAGCACCATGCTTGATGTATTTGTGGTCATAGATGCGCTTTAAGGCGTTGTAACCGATCCATTCGTCAGAGTAGACAGTAGCGTCTCTAACGTAATTGACAATCTCATTGGTAAGAGTAGCAACAGTAACATCATCAACACATTTGGCATTAAGTTTGCCGCCACGTTCGATCATACCGAATACAGGCGCTTTATCCTTAGTGCTACGGCCTTGAGTGCCTTTCTTGCGTTTGATAGCGTGTTTGTTCTTGGTTTTACCACCAACGTAGGTTTCATCAACCTCTACCTCATTTGAAAGGTCGTTATCGTTGTCGAAACCGAAGCAATTACGGATGCGGTGAAGCATGAACCATGCTGTTTTTTGAGTAACGCCAATATCCTTAGATAATTGGATGCTTGAGATGCCTTTCTTGTGTGAAGTCACCAACCAGATAGCAAGAAACCACTTTTGCAACTTTACTTTAGTGTTGTCAAATAGTGTGGCAGTCTTAACGTTGAAGTATTTGCCAGTGTTCTTGCAGCGATAGCGATTGTTAGCGCATTTATAGACCTTAGAATCAGCATCAAAAGGTGAAAAGACAATTTCATCGTTCCAGCGAAGTGCGGTAAGATGGTCTATGCAAGATTGCTCATCAGGGAAAGCCTGTAGCAATTCGAGAATGGTGTTGAAGTCTTTGTTTATCATGGGTGTAGTATAACCCATTTAGAAGTTAAGTACACCAATTAAATTAAGTTAGTGTAAACTTATATATAGTTACCTCAATTTATTGTCACGAACATAAACTGAATAGTGCTTACTGCATCGATAGTTGGCGATGATCATGGTCGTACCCCAAAGGAAAAGAGTGGATACAATAATGGCTGCCAACTTGCTCCAATCCACCAACATAAAATAGCTTATTAATACAAGAATTAGGTTGAGTATCAGCAAGGACACAAGGTACACATAAGTTGAACTTAGTAGTTTAAGTCGCCCAACAGCGGGCACATGATTACGGCTAAATCGTGGAATTGCGTAGTACCACGATGCTGGCTCATAGGCCAACATCAAGCCAAGTTCCCGCTCCTTGGTACCTTCATGATATTTTGTCAAAATATTGATGCGTGGGTCGCCAGAAAGTTTGCGCGCTTGCCACAAGGACTTCCCTACTTGAAACATTATGTAGAATTCTAAGGCAAGCAACATTGTGATTATTGGGTAGCGTAACCACGCTACGAAATCGAAGTACTGAGCTATTTCAGGCGGGTACTGATAACGAGCAATAAGACAGCTCAGAGAGAAAGCAATTAATAGCCGCCATTTCGCTGTTGAGTATGCTTTGATTACCCAATACCAATACGCGATAGGCACAACCACGAAAAAGAGCAGTGTTGCTATTAGTAATCGCAGTGCCTGTTCGTTCCCTTGCTTTAGATTCTCGAATAAGCTTAGGAGGGAGGAGATATTGTCCAATGACACTGGCATTAGGTAGCTACCCAAGAGGTAACTTGAAATCGCGACTACAAAGAAATACATGCGGAGTTTGGTTGGCTTTCTCATCTTTGGATTCGCTGTCTAGTCCTTCAGTGTCGCCAATAGTAAACGAAGATTATTGATTGTCAAAATATTAGGCAATTCCGAATAGGTTTCATCAGCCGCACCTATCGATTTTTCACTTCTGACAAAACCCTGTGCAATTTCTCCATGGACGTGACCGAATAGGGTTAAAATAGAATTCGCAAATAAGGCTGACGTTATTTTAAACCTATTGCCATAAGCACAGCTTTTACATATTGTTAGTCGGTACACCAATAAAGCTTAATACGCCATGATTACTATTAGAGAAGCAACACCTGAAGATTTCGATACAATCTGGCTTATTTTCAACCAGGTTGTTGCGGCAGGTGATACCTATGCTTACGAAACCGATACCAGTAAAGAACAGGCAAAAGTTATTTGGTTGGAAACACCAAACAAGACCTACGTCGCGGAAGATAATGGCGTAATTCTGGGTACCTATTATTTGAAAACCAACCAAGCAGGACCAGGGAAACATGTTTGTAATTGCGGCTATATGGTGTCCAACACCGCTAGAGGTAAAGGCCTCGCAACCGAAATGTGTAAGCATTCGCAACAAGTCGCTTTGGAACTTGGGTATAAGGCGATGCAATTCAGTTTTGTCGCGGCAAGCAATGTGGGCGCTGTTAGATTGTGGGAGACCCTAGGTTTTGAGACCGTGGGCCGATTGCCTGATGCCTTCGAACATCCGATCCAAGGTTTCGTTGATGCGCTTGTCATGTATAAATGGCTAGCCGATTAATTTTGAATGAACACTCCTGACATCAAGGCAGAGCCCAAACAAATCTCCAAATGGCTTTCTGGCCATACACTGGAAAATATTTGTAGACAGTTCGAGGATGACGGCTACTACCTATTCGATCAAATATTGGAGAATGAAGAAATTCAGAATCTACGGGGCGAACTTAAGCCCTATTTAGCGGAAGACGTCTCTGGTCGAAACGAGTTTGAAGGACAGAAATCAAACCGTATTTATGCCATGCTCAACAAATCACCCTTGTTTGCGGAGTTGGTTACCCACCCACTGGCATTAGGCTTTGCAGAAGCCGAACTAGGTGAGTCTTGCTTATTGTCGGCATGTTTGGCAATACAGCTTAATCCAGGTGAAACACAACAACCCTGGCATTACGACGATGCTCATTTAGAGATTCCTCGCCCTCGAGCGGCCTACGGATTAAGCGTGTTTTGGGCGATTGACGAAACAACAGAAATAAATGGTGCCACCGAGGTTATACCCGGCAGTCATACCTGGTCTGAACCGCACATTGAAGGTGCGCTGGATCAGACTGACATGAACAAAACAAAATCTGCGAACGAAGATGGCTCTGTCAAATCAGTTGATGAAGCAGTCAAGGTTGTTATGCAACCCGGGTCAATGATGATAGCCAAAGGCACATTGTGGCATCGAGGCGGAGCCAACCTTTCTGATCAACCTCGTTTAATAATCACACCGCAATATTGCCCTGGGTGGTCCAGACAACTAGAAAACATGTTGCTCGCCGTAACTCCAGAGAATGCGGCAAAATTGCCACAACGAGCACAAGAATTGATCGGCTATAACATTCACCCACCCTTCATGGGCTACGTTAATGGCATGCATCCGCAAAGAGTTCTTGGTGAGTAAGGAATACCTAACTTTGCAACCCCATTACATTCTTAAAAATGTAATAAATAAAACCTATTCTTCATCTTGCAATAAGTAAATTATTGGGGCAATAACAAGATTTGGATCTTCCTCGGGTGGTTGAGTCGGAATGAGTGTGAGACTCATATTCGAATAATTGTTATCCTTCTGATATGAGAAGGAATTTGACTCATCCAAACTAAGCGGGTCGCCAGAAATGGTTGTAGTGAAATGATCTCCAACTGTAATGCCCGCATCGCACGTATTGCAAGATAGGGTGATCGTCCAGGCACTTGGACTTTAACCCGGATTATGTATTAGAAATCTACTCGGCAACAGCTCCTGCGTTGCCCTACCTCCTGCTCCATGCAGTCGTACGAATGAAAGTAGCTTTGAAAACAA
>Ga0316189_10006157_pt1 | contig 11465 bp, 8 predicted proteins | sample LowCovwburrow_MG_FD_204930 | JGI IMG/M metagenome (GOLD analysis project Ga0316189, IMG submission 204930) | Coastal sediment microbial communities from Maine, United States - Lowes Cove worm burrow | ecosystem: Environmental > Aquatic > Marine > Coastal > Sediment | place: USA: Maine... | reverse complement strand
TGCAATAGAGTTTTGCGAGAATGCTATAGTTGCCAGTGGTGTAGTGCAAGTTGGTGATCTCTCGGATTCCTTTGAGCTCAGCGATCACTGTATCGTACATGGCACTCTTCTCCAAATAGATGCCTATGAAAGCACTGATGTCATAACCCAGTTTAGAATAGTCTAACTCTAGTGTTGCACCTTGCACCAAACCTAGATCTTCCATTTTCTTCATGCGAACATGCACCGTGCCACCAGAAACATAGACTTTTTTGGCCACTTCGCTGTATGGTTTTTTCGCATTCTGTGTGAGAATATTAAGAATTTGAAGATCTATATCGTCTATTTCAGGTTTTTTGGACATGATTGTATTATGAAAAATTGAGATTGTGATAACTTATAATGTAAATATATCAACAAAATGATTATTCTATTGCTGAAGTCATGCTGTAAGATCAATTAAATGAATAAAGAGTCAAACGGCTAATAAACGATCTGTATAAAGTTATCAGGAAACACTTCAGGGTTGAACCCCCATACTAACGGCAATAAGTAATAAGTGAAAAGGGTAATGATGATGATGGAAATAATATTCATCCATATTCCAGCGCGGAGCATATCTGGAATTTTCAGATAGCCTGACCCAAAAACTACCGCATTGGGTGGTGTCGCTACTGGCAACATAAATGCACACGAAGCAGAAATGGTCACAGAAACCATGATCATATAGGGGTGAAGATCAAATGCCATGGCCATTGGAGCTAAAACGGGTAATAGCATCGCTGTTGTGGCCAGGTTTGAGGTAATCTCTGTGAGGAAATTAACAGTGGCAACTAAAATCAGAATTAGTAGAATCAATGCGACACCATTCAATTGGGTGAGTTGCAGCGCTATCCATTCCGCTAATCCTGTTTCAGAGAATCCTTTGGCTAAAGCCATTCCTCCACCGAAAAGCAGTATTATACCCCACGGAATATTTATGCAGTCTTTCCAGTTGATGATTTTCTTGCTTTTGTCTTTGGCTGGGAGCATGAATAGAAGAGTAGCTGCAGACATGGCAATGATGGTGTCATCTATGGTTGGAAGAACTTTCTGAATTAATGACCGGCATATCCACAACAAGGCGGTGCCAATAAATACTCCCAAAACCATTTTCTCTTCAAAGCTTGTTTGACCTAACCTTTGCTTCATAAGTGAAATTTCAGCTCTTCCACCAGGGAAAATCATTCCCTTGAAATTATAAGCCTTTGTAGTGAGGTATTTCCAACAGATGAATAAGAGCACTAATGATATCGGCAAACCAAACTGCATCCATTCAACAAAGCTAATTTCAACACCATAAGTTTCTTCCAATATTCCTGCAAGAACGAGGTTGGGCGGGGTGCCAATCAATGTAGCAACACCTCCAATCGAGGCACTATAAGCTATTGACAGCATTAATGCCTTCCCGATCATTTTATAGTTTTTGTTTTTGCCGTTCTTTTCGAACTGAGTGACGATTGCCATACCAATTGGGAGCATCATGACCGTTGTTGCGGTGTTTGATATCCACATGGACATAAATGCAGTGGCAATCATGAACCCAAGAATGATAGTATTGACATTGGATCCTATCACATGAATGATATTCAGTCCGATCCGCTTATGTAAATCCCATTTCTCGATGGCTATTGCAAGAATAAATCCGCCAAGGTATAAGAAGACATATTTATGTCCATAAGCAGAAGTGGTCATGGCAATGTCAACCGCTCCTGTCAATGGAAAAAGAATAATAGGCAACATGGCCGTGGCAGCAATTGGGATGGCTTCAGTAATCCACCATATCGCCACCCATAAGGTCACCGCAAGAACAGAAAATGCCTCTGTTGACATAGACTCCGGTGGACCGATCAGTAGCATTATTGTAAATGCTATCGGGCCAGAGATCAATGCTAACAACTGATTTTTGGTTTTCATCAAATCATCTTTTTTAAGAAGCGCTCAAATACCTTTTCAGACTCAAAGCCAAATAACTAAAAATTATTTAACACAATTACAAAAGAAATCAATTGTTGGATGCCCTTTGTTGTGTTCTTTGGCTTTCAGTCTTATTTCGCCCTTCATCATTAAGTGACCGATCAGATGATACACTTTCAATTATTCACTTATACTCTATAACTTCGTATTATTTTCAAGGTATTACAACCAAACATAAAGATCGTGTGTCTATAAGGTAAGCGATATATTCTTAATGAACGAAGAGCTGTCACTAGTAGAGCAATGCAAGAAGGGAAGTGCAACTGCACAGGAAAAACTGTACGCGCAGTTTTCTAGGCAAATGTATACCATCTGTTTGCGATACACCAAGTCACAGCAGGAAGCCGAAGATGTTCTTCAGGAGGGGTTTATCAAGATTTTTGATAAGATAGATCAGTTTAAAGCTGACGCTACAATAGGTGCGTGGATCAAGCGTATTATTATCAATACAGCCTTGAATAGCCAGAGAAGTAAGCTGTACATGTTCCCTATGAAGGATGTGGAAGAAACCGATGATGTTGAGGAAGAAGGCTTGGTGCTGTCAAATTTTGGACTGCAGGAACTTTTGGATATGATCAGATCTCTACCAGAAGGATGTCAAGTTATTTTCAACTTGTATGCCATCGAAGGATTTAGTCATAAAGAAATAAGTGAACAACTCAGCATCTCTGTCGGAACTTCAAAATCGCAATATGCTAGAGCTAAACAATTGTTGAAAGACATGATCAATAAAGAAGAAAGGAGGAGTTATGAGCGAGCGAAGTAGTTTTGAGAACCAATGGCAAGAGGAGTTTGAAGGTGCAGAAATGACTCCAGCACCAGAAGTATGGTCAAATATACGTGCTGAAGTAGCTTCTGCACAGGCAAATAAAAAATCAAAGCAAGTCGTGTATTGGAGGTGGTTGACTGCGGCATCTGTCGTGCTTTTCATGACAGCTGGAGCTGCAACCTTTTATTATTATGACAGTATGAGCAATGAATTTGAGCAATTGGTTCAAAAGGAAGAAGAACTCAAAGAAAACATTGCCCTACTAGAAGATGAATTGGATCAATCTACGAATAATCAATCTGCTGAAAATAGCGTAGTGCAATCTGCTGATGAGCCAGCTTCGAATACAGCACACATGGCAGGGGTTGTTGATTCAAACAATGATCAAAAAGATGAAAGCTTAACAATACCATTAGAGCGATATACTGACTACTCCGATTCTAACCTAAATGATCAAAATCAACAAGTAATCAACAATGATCAAAGAGATTTGGCAAATGCTTCAAATCGTAGCGGGCAATCCGCTAATCAGGGTATGGTTGAATCGACTGGGAATAAAATTCAGGGCACAGCACAGAATGGTATTGCTACTACAGCGTTGAATGAGAAACCTGAGAGTCAGGAGAAATTAGTGTCAAAGTCGATTGGTAACAGAGATGCTGAGGATTCAGGATTAATTATTCAGAGTCAAAAGGAAGTGATAATTGCTCAAAAGGAGGTGACATCAACTTCTAATGCTAATGATCGCTCGATTAATATTGATGCTGAGGCATTGACAACAAATGATATGCAGGTTGGAAAACAAGATGATCAAGCCATGGCTACTGCTACTTTGAACGATGAACCTGAGGATAACAAGAGTCTTAGGCCAAATTCAAGCGGAGAAAGGAATGTTGCAGTTTCTGATGAAGATTTTTCTATAGAACGACTTGAGTTGATACAAGCGGGTGATTTGGCTGTGCTTCCAGATCCAATCACTCCTCAAAAAGTTCCTGACTACTTGGAGATCATCAAGATGCAGAATGGAGGTGATGACAACCTAAAAGGAATGTGGGCTGGATTGTCACTCGGTGGAGGTAGTTATAATTCGAATATAGGGCAGGGGAGTAGTGCTTCTTCAATTGAATCATTAAGTATTAGCGGTGTTCAAGAATCTGTGACGAATGTTGCTCAAGTCAATCAGTCTACTGTTGAAACTCCAGCATTTTCATTTACACTTGGAGCTGACTTCGGAAAACAAATTGGCAAGCGAACTTTCTTACAAGGAGGATTGGAATATAACAGGTATGGTAGTCAAGCCAATTCAAATGTTTCAGTCGCTGATGCGAGTAATTCATCTCAGTCTTTCTTCAGAGTCAACAACTCGGCCTCACTTGATGATGCTACTTTGACAGTGACATCTCCTTACACCGTATCTAACAACTTTCAATATGTCTCCATCCCAATGAAAATGGGATATCAAGTGATCGACAGGAAAGTAGGCTTATCTGTTTCTTCTGGTGTAGCTACCAATTTATTCATCAAGAATACAGTCAGTGATAAGTCTGGTGATCGGGCAGATGTCGAAATCACCAATAGCAATGACTCTCCTTTCAAGCCTGTCAATTTCAATGCCCTCTTGGCGATGGAATTATCCTACCGATGGAACGAGCAGTATCAATTGTCGCTCGTGCCAGATTATAGAATATCTATGGATGGCATCACCAAGACCGATGCATTTTTTCAAAGTAATCCTACTGCATTTTTTCTAGGATTTAGATTTAAATATATTTTGAGATAGTAGTCAGAGCCATTTCTTCTTTATTTCTGATTATTAGTACTAACCCTTCCAACCGTATTGATGTATGAAGTGTCTTTAAGACACAACACAAAAACAACGCATATGAAAACGATTGACTCCCCAGGTTTTAAAACTAAAATAAGTGGTCTACTCAAAAATAGCTCCTTCATTTATGTGATTTCCTTCTACATTCTTCTAATTCTGATCAGTACATTAGGTGGATGCGCTGATGTCTGTGAGACAGAAAATAGATACACTTACTATGAACCTGTATACACCAGCCTTGAAGAACTAAGAAGTTCGGTCATGCAGGAGGAAGTAAGAGATATCGAACAACTGGGGAAGCTCTATCTCAAGAGTGGATATCTATACTTGAACGAACCTGGGAAGGGACTACATGTGATTGATAATAGCAACCCGAGCGATCCACAAAATGTGTCTTTCATTAATATCCCCGGCAATAGGAGTCTATCTGCAAAAGGAGACTATCTCTATGTCGATAGTTATGTAGACTTGGTGGTTTTGGATATTTCCGATCCTATTAACATATCTGAAGTCAACCGAGTCAAGAATGTGTTCAATGACTATAATAGCTATGGATATTATATAGATCCAGATCTCGGATTGGTGACTGGGTGGGAAGAAGTCAGTAAGGTGGAAATTACAGAGTCAGAATGTAATGAACCTGATTACACAGTATGTAATGATTGTGATGGAGGAATTTATTATCGAGGAGGTATAGCACTCTCAAATAGTGAAGGAGCTTCTAATCAAGTGATTTCAGATAGAGGTATAGGAGGTTCGATGGCGACATTCACCATCTACAGTGATTATCTCTATACTTTAGAGAATAACAGTGAATTGATCACAATCAATATTGGTGATGCGGCTAATCCATTAGTTCATTCCAAACAAAATATCGGATGGGGAGTGGAGACCTTATTTCCGTATGGTGACAAACTATTCATGGGAGCCAATGACGGCATGTATATCTACGATGTGGAGATGCCAGCCAGCCCCTCTTTGATCACCAAGTACGAGCACATGAGAAGTTGTGATCCTGTAGTAGTTCAAGGCGACTATGCCTATGTGACTTTAAGATCAGGGAACCCTTGTCAAGGTTTCTCCAACCAACTGGAAGTCATCAATATCTCAGATATTGCCAATCCACAGCTTGAATATACTTATCCTATGTTCAATCCACATGGACTGGGTATTGATGATGATGCGCTGTTCGTCTGTGATGGGTCTGCTGGGTTGAAGATCTATGATGCAACAGATATTAGTAAGATAAGTCAAAACCTCAAATTTCAGTATGGGGATATCACAGCACTTGATGTTATCCCATTCAATAATGTACTGATGATGATCAGTGAGGATGGTCTTTATCAGTACGATTATTCTGACTTAGAAAACATCACACTACTGAGTGATATCAAAATAAATCCATTTAACTAATCTAACCGTTATGAAAAAGTTATTAGTCACTATAATGAGCCTAATTGTTATGTCGACATATGGTCAACAGGAAAATGAAGAGCAGAAGCCAGTCAAACTAAAATGGGTAAACTCATTCCAGTTGGGACAAATGTTCTCAAATAATGAAGGTGTCACGGGGACACTTTCGGCATCATATCTATCTGGGGTAAAAAGAAACAGAATTACTGCAGCCATAGAACTTGGTTATAATGACTATGAATTGTTCAAGTTGGGTTCGACAGCACTTGTGGGGATGTATAAGGTGAAGAAGTCAGGCATCTCTCCATACCTTCATGGATCGATCGGTTATGGTTTACCTTTATACTTCAAAGATGATTCGCAGATAGATGCCACCAGCAGTGAAGGAGGCATACTTACAGGAGGAGGATTTGGTGTAGATTTTCCCTTAGGAAAAGCTTCACTCATATTACAGCTTGGCTATAAATTTCAGAAAACGACCTATGATGAGCCTAATTTCTATTATTATGGTTATGATTTATTATCGAGTTTTGCACCAGGGAATATTGCAGACTATAGCTACACGACTCGTAAAATGCATAGGGTAGAGTTCAAGATTGGAATGATGTTCTGATCTTGTACTAAGTCAAGCTGCTTACTCTTCTTCCTTGACAAGCTTATCGTCCTTCCAGATTCCTTTAGCCACTACATTGTTGTCTTTATCATAGAAAGTGCCGAAGCCACTACGCTTATTGTCCTTCCATTGTCCTACAAACTTGTCCCCATTAGGCCAATAATAAACACCTTTGCCTTCTCTTTTATCATTATTGAACTGCCCTTTGTAATATTGTCCATCTGGCCAGTAATATACGCCCTCACCATGTCTCATGTTATTGTCCCACTCACCCTCGTATCGGCTACCTGTATTGAATAGAGCAACTCCATTTCCATTGGCCATATCATTTTTAACTTGCCCGATATAATTCACTTCATTTTCACTTGTATTTGTAAATGTCAAATGAGCACCATTCTGATTATTCTTTAGTTGACGTTTGAGGTTTTCAATCCTAGCATTTGCCTTTGCTAAGGCGAAGTTGAGTGAATCAAACATAGGGTGGTTTGCTCCAACTGAGTTCACTGCCTTATTACTGTTTACTACTGTGGTACTTGTCGAACTTGGATTGGAAAATTCTTTTTGATCATTGTACCCTGACAACTTACTGAGTATTTTTATTCGGGTTTGGATAATTTGCCTAAGTGTACCACTAGATTGTGGTAGCATATCTTGATACTGCAGAAGGGCATTTTGATAGTCTTCTTTTAGGATCAATGAATCAACCACTTCAAAGCGTGAATAGCTGATGTCTGACTTAGTCGAGTCCTCATGCTGAACATTGGCTGATGCCAATTTGCCTTCAAGATTTCTAGCCTCCAAATAATAGTACACAGCCAGAGCACTCGAGAGTACTACAAGTATGATAGCAATAATTATGGTGGTTGTTTTCTTCATTTAGCTATACTGTTTTGCACTATCAATCTGTCAGGTGAATAGATGGTAACTTGTGTTTTACTTTTCGTAAATCAGGTGAAAAATAAACATGAAACCTCATGGTCCACTTTTGTTTGTAGATAGCACCATCGGTAAGGTCTTGTCCATGAGAGTGCATGATACCAGTGGCAAATGTTAGACGTGGATTCAATATGTAACCAAAAGACACATGTAGTCTCAGGTCTTCCATCGGACTGTCCACCACGACTTTGCCACTTTGCATGATAAGCTCTACCTCTGGAGAAACATAGAAGGTGTTTGAGCCAAGATGAGGTTTGAAAAGTGGAGTTTTCAATTTGAACATGTAGCGCCACCTGTTTCTAAATGTATATTCGCTATCCTCCAAATATCCTTTGGTCCATCTATGTTCTACACGCAGGCGGTGGTAGACCATCGATCTGTGAAATGGAATTGCAAATTGATATTGATGCCACATTCTCCACTCTGGTACGTTGTTCTTCTGATCTTCTGCGTTTCGATTTTTGTTGTAATTGATTCTGACCACACCTCCTAAGCTTACATTGAACTTCTTGGAGAAAAGATAACTAAGGGCATGTCGATTATAGATTTGAGCGACCTGTCCTACAAATTTTTGGTCATCATGCTCTATGAATCGAAAGTGAGTCTGAGCTACCCAGAACAAGTGATTGGTAATTCGTATGTTACCATATGTATTTATCCACATACCAGTAATCGGCTTTTTGTACTTTGACTGTTCGGGACGATCTTGACCTATGGCGCTACCGCATACAAGCAGTATGAAAAGCATAATATGGAAGGTGTTTTTGACTAATCTCATCAATCCATTATTTGTGTTTTGATTTTGAGACGCAATAAAGAAAGCACAACTTCAGGGTTTTTTTCTCTCTTTAGTTTACGCTCCAGCTTGGATGTTTCCTCATTGCGCAGCTCAGTCATACGAATATGCAGCGCCTCCATTATTGATGTATTCGAAGTCACATTTTTGCAACTGAGATTAGTGTTAATTCTATTGTACAATTCGGGAATGACAATTTCTTGATATGATTCAAACAGATGCCTTTTGACTATTTCGTCCATTAGGGTAGAAGTAAATGGATTCCATATTTGATCAGTATATAATGTTTTTAGTTCAGTATGTTTTTCAGGAAGATCGTTCGTCATTGTTATGAGTTTGTTCATATCTTCGAAGCAGCTGAGTAAGTATTTGGCACTATCTTGCTTTACTGTAAGATCTTCTAGTTCGGAGTAAGTGGTCAATTCTTTTTTGGTGACAGTTTTGATAGTGCTGAGTGCAGTGGTTACCTCTGGTTGGTTGTCTCTGGCTTCAATCAGTGAGTCTAGCCTTGTGTTGATTATTCTCACATCTTCTACCAGTTTTTCTTCTAGCGATGCCAATGCTTTCTCTTGCTGATCTCTTGTCAATTTTTCATTGATGCTTCTCTCCAGTTGTGCCACTGTCTCCATGGTGTACTTGGTCAATTCATATACATCGTCAATTCCTCCTTTTGAGAATTTATAATTAGAAGCCGACACTCCAGAGAAGTTACCTGCAGTGAGATACTCATCGAGTAGTATGTCAGTATATGAAGTGCTATCTGGCCATAGGTTTTTAAGAAGATGCGTACGTGAGACATAAGGGAGTACATCTTCTTCATAGTACTGCACAATACTTCCCAGGATAGTCAAATGCTGTTGATCTATAGCTTCCAATACTTTCGTGCTATGATCTACTTTCGAGTCTGTCAGTTTAAGGAGGTTTACTTGAGTGTTTTTTAATATTTCAGATACTTTATTCTTGGTTTCGTTAAGTGATGTTGTGATTGACTTGAGTTGGTCAATTTCTAATTCGTTAAGCGGTAGGTCAGGTACTTTTACTTTAAATTCAGGAGCAAACGCCTCATTTCCCAAATTACTTAGAATGTCACTTATTTTAGTGTAGTGCTTTGCATTCTGACTGAGAAGTTGAGCCATCTCACTATTCCATGCTATTGGATTATTCTCAGATATTAGATGTTGTAGCTTTACTATCGTCAAATACCTGCTGTCCAGATTGAGTACTTTCGTTTTTTGAAAGGGCGTGCTGTCATAAATCGGAATGTTCAACAATGAATCCTCAATTTGCCAAACAATATTTCTGAGTATGCCATTATTGAAAGACCAGCGTTCTGTAGATTCAGATTCATCCAAAGTGTACAGCTCCCACACATCATGGGCCAGCCCATCTCGCAAAAATCTACCAGCTAATATTATTTGCTCGTTTTCTATTCTAAAACTTTTCTGAGGGACTCCATTGCTAAATGATATTTGGCTTTTGAATAAGGTCTTTTCTGCTTTAGAAGCATTAAGTCTTTCAATATGATGATCCCATTTGCCGTTCAACTTTCCATTGGAAAGATTGCCATTTACTGCGTGATGCACGCCATCAACCTTTACGATATACGATTTGTCTTTTACAACTATCGAAGACTGTTTGGCTAGTTTGTATTGGTCAAATTCGAATTTCCATTTTCCATGAGGTGTACCATTTACAAAACTGCCTTGAATGTCGAAATGATGATCTTGTGAAGAAATGAGATGCTCAATATTGGCATTTCTAAAAACAAAAGAATCATTGTAAATGGTGTCACCATCGATAAAATCAAAACCAAATTGCGCATGACCTTGATATTCACCTAAATGATAGCTTCCAATATACTTCTCCACGGATTGACAATTAGCATTATTTGCTAACTGTAGCACCATCAGGATTAAAAATGATTTGATGTACGTCATCATAACGTAAATAAAATCAAATTATAGGATAGAACTATTCAAAATAAAAAAATATTCTATCCTCCTACAATCGGGGTCTTTTTACTCCATCTTCAAAGTCTCAGCTGGATTGAGTGTAGCGGCTTTCATAGTTTGTGAGGCAATGGTAAGCGCTCCCAGAACTAATATGATCAGCGTACTTAGGCCGACTGTTGCGAAGGACATCTCTACTCTATAGGCTATAGCGTCCAGCCAGAGGCTATTGATGAAATAGCTCAACGGCAATGCAATCATCACGGCTATGGTCAATAAAACCATAAACGACTTAGAAAGCAGCAAGACAATATTGTTTTCAGCAGCTCCTAAAACTTTGCGTATAGATACTTCTTTCAAGCGCGTCTCAGTGGTAAAAGTGGCCATGCCCAGGAGCCCAAGACAAGCTACCATGATGGCTATGAATGAAAACATCCCTACGATACTCACCAAATCACCAAATATCAAATCGTAGAACTCACTTACAGCCACATCGAAATCTTTGGTGTCGATTTTTTTTCCGGGGTTCACTTTCTTCCATGCTTCATTGATGTCAGCAAGAGCGGCTTCTCTTTTGCCATCACCATATCTCACTTGCACAAAACTGTATGACTCTGGCATGAATCTAAGTGCCATGGGAGCGATCTCTTGCATCATCGTCTGGTGATTGTAATCAGCCACAACACCAATAACCTCGACTTGAGTAGAGTCATCTATAAGCAAGACTTGACCTAGTGCTTCGTTTACAGACCCGAGCGCAAGAGCTTCAATTGTTTTTTCATTAATGATGATTTGATTTTCTTGCTCGTTTGTCGCAGTGTTCTTAAAATTTCGGCCAGCGATGAGGTTGAGGTGTAGATTGTCAATATATCCTTCATCAACAGCAAAATATGCTAGGTCTATAGGCTCATCTTCAGGATTGACTTTGATGTCTTCCCCATAAGTAGAGCCTGCAGCCGGAATATGAGAGGCCATCGCTAAATTCTCTATCGAAGTATATTTACCCAACTCAGTTTTCAAGGTTTGGTGATCAGTGTTGTTGAGTTGAACATTGATGATATTGTCTTTACTGAATCCATAATCAGCATCTACCATATAGTTGAGCTGATTGTACACCAATGATGTCGAAATGATAAATACCAATGACATGGTGAACTGAATCACTAATA
>Ga0316189_10006156_pt1 | contig 11465 bp, 9 predicted proteins | sample LowCovwburrow_MG_FD_204930 | JGI IMG/M metagenome (GOLD analysis project Ga0316189, IMG submission 204930) | Coastal sediment microbial communities from Maine, United States - Lowes Cove worm burrow | ecosystem: Environmental > Aquatic > Marine > Coastal > Sediment | place: USA: Maine... | reverse complement strand
TCGCCCGGTGCTGTCGAGGACGGTGTCTTGCAGGATGCCGGGGATGTCGGGACTGCCATTGCAGAATTATGTAAAAATCTCAAAATAAAAAATAAAGAGCGCGTCGGGCTGTCAATCTCCGGCTATTCAGTTATTGTTAAAAAAATTAATATTGAAATGGAAAGTGAGGCAGAACTTGCGGAACGCCTCAATGAAGAGGCGGAGCAGTATATCCCCTTTGATATTAATGAGGTATATTTAGATTTTCAGGTGCTCAAGGCCGGAGAAGATGAGTTTGATCGCAGTGAAGTTATGCTGGTGGCGGCTAAAAAAGAGGTTATTGACGCTTATCGTTCAATGTTGGAGGCGCAAAAACTTGTGCCCGCCTTGGTGGATGTTGATGGCTTTGCCCTGGAAAATATTTGGACAACGGTATCAGGCGGTCATAAGAATGTTTGTCTGATTGATATCGGAGCGTCGAAATTGAACATCAATATTATTGCAGATGGTGCCTCTGTTCTTGCCCGAGATGTGGTCATGGGCAGTGACGATTTGAGCCGAGAAATCGCTAATACTCTTGATATTGATTATGAAGAGGCCGAGCAGATTAAAACAGGCAGGATTGAGGCCCAAGAGGAATACAAAGAGGAACTTCATGAAATTTTTATTCAGATTTGTACTAGATGGGTGTTGGAAGTAAAAAAGGCTATTGACCTTTACAGCAATAATAATCCCAAAAAGCCGCTTTCCGCTCTTGTTCTTAGCGGCGGAGGCTCCAAGGTTCGCGGCTTGAAAAGCTATCTTGCCAGTGAAACCGGTCTTGAGGTTGTTGCTTTTAATCCTTTTGAAGGAATGAAAGTCAATGAAAAAAAGATCGATTTGGAATACCTTGAAGCTGTTGCTCCTGAAATGTCTATAGCGGCCGGACTGGCAATTCGACCGGCAGAATTTTAAGATATGATCCGGATTAATCTCCTGCCCGTGCGGCAGATGAAACAGAAGGCGCAGGCGAAGAGGCAATTTGCCTGGGGTGGGGTTGCCCTCGCCGCAACACTTGCCGTTTTATTGCTGGCGACCGGTTTTTTATCTGTCACAACCAGCGGGCTTGAAAAAAATATTGGTGATCTTACCGCGCGGAAAAAAGAACTGCAAAAGGCGCTTGACTTGATTATTGAGCTGGAGAAAAAAAAGGAGCTTGTTGAACAACAAATAGGTGTTGTTCATGAATTGCAAAAAAAATCGCAGCTTACGGTGCATATTTTAGATGAGATCGCTCGGATAACACCCCATGAGCGTATGTGGCTGACCAGTCTCACTCAGAACAGCACTCTGTTAACATTGAATGGCATGGCCTTGGATAACCGGACAGTAGCCAGTTATCTTGAAGGACTAAAAGATTCTCCTTATCTTGCAAATGTGACTTTGGGGAAGTCCACCTTGAGTAAGTACGGAGGGAGAAATTTGAATTTGAAAGAATTTTCTCTTTCCTCTTCTGTCATTCTTCCGGGAACGGATGATGACGCATCCAAAGATAACGAGGAGAAATAATATCTTATTATGGCCTCGGAAAGCACAAAGTCAAAATTTGACGTTTTTATTGAAGAAAGATATATACCTCTTGATCAAAAGATTAAGATAGCAGCAGTGCCGGTTGTCGTGGCGGCGTTGCTTGCCAGTTCTTATTTTTTTGTTTTTGCTCCAAAATTAGAAAAAATCAAAACATTGGAAACTCAAAAGGTCTCTTTGAAGGCAGATGTAGATAAGGCTGAAAACGCTGCAAAGAATTTAAAAAAGCATGAGGCGGAGCTGGCAGAGGCGGAAAAAAGATTTGAGGAGATTTCTATTGTCCTGCCTAAAACAAAAGAAATTCCAGCACTGCTGACCGCTATCTCTGATCACGGCACAAGTGCGGGGCTTGATTTTAACTCATTTACGCCGGGTAATGAAACCACGCAAGATTTTTATGCAGAGATTCCTATTAGTATCCAAGTCAGCGGTCCTTATCATAATGTCGGTTATTTTCTTGATCAGGTCAGCAAGCTCGAACGGATTGTAACTGTACAAGATATCACTATGGGAAGCCCTAAACTAGTGGAAGGCGAGATGCTGCTCAGCTCCTCCTGCAATTTATTGACTTATCGTTTCCTCAGTGAGGAAGAACGCGCTCAACAAGCTCAAAAGAAATCAAAAAAGTGACAGGCGAGAAGATTCAATGAAGCTTATCGTGAAAAGATGTACATTGTCTGTAGTTATGTTGTTCGCTTTTGGGATAGTTCATGGAGTAATTCTGGCTGCGGAACCTGATTTTACCAGTGAAAATACGCAAACAGGCGAGGAACAGGAAATACGTGAAGTTGATAAATTTGAGTATAAAATTGAAGGCAGGCCGGACCCTTTTCTCCCCTTTATTTCTCAGGATAGCGGGAGAGATGAGATGGATGACACACCAATGGATGAGGGGACCGGACAATCGTTAACAGGAATGCAACTGTTTGAACCGGGACAATTGAGGCTCGTTGCCCTGCTGAAAATCGGAAACAAAAATGTCGCTATGGTTGAAGATGTTGCAGGAAAAGGCTATCGCTTGGATGAAAATATACTTATCGGCAGACATGGCATTATTAATCGAATAACAGATGAGCAAATTGAAATAACAGAAAGTTATAAAACGAAGACTGGTCGGGTCATTACAAAGGAAATTATAATGCGTCTGAAAAAAGAGGGAGATAAATAAAAATGCCTCATTTTTTGTCGAGCAACCAGCAACAAGGTAATCGTAATCACTCCTGTTGTCTTATTTATTGCGTGATGCTCTTTACTCTGTTGTCGGTGAGCATACCTGCTTTTTCTGCTGAAGAGAGCCCTTCCAGTGAACGGATTTTGATTAACGGGCTGAGTGCAGCGCCTTCTGGGAAAAATCTTGATATATCGATTCATTGTAGCGGGCAAGTGAATTATAACTCCCTTGAGTTAACAAAGCCTGCGAAAATACTTATTGAAACAGCAGAAGCAGTAATAGCGACGGGAGTTGAGCTTGCTTTAACTCCTGAGTCTTACGGCATAGGGGTGTCAAGCGAGCTGATTTCTGAAATCACTCCACAACTCCTACGGGTTGAGTTCTCCTTGGCGAAAAAATATCGTCACAGCATGAAATGGGAAGAGGACAACCTTGTTCTTACTCTGGAAGATTTTTTTGCGGAGGAACAGGTAAGTCCCGAAGAAAAAGGCGACCTTCCTTCTTCAACAGTGGAAGGCAAAGGGTCCGCTGGAATTGATCAGGAGACGATTGATAACCATTTGCCGGATGTAAGTGATGTACTGAGTTCTGTTACCGGTGCCGGCACGAACAGATCAGAAGATAAATCTGAGGGGAAAGCAAGTGTTGACATAGGAGACAGCGAGACGATCAGTGTAGATTTTTATAAAATTGATCTCCATAATGTTTTTAGAATGCTGCGGGAGATTACCGGTAAAAATATTGTGATTGCCGGGGGGGTTTCCGGTACTTTGACGCTTGCATTAACCGATGTTCCTTGGAGATTCGCCCTTGATATTATTTTGAATCTCAAGGATTTGGCGAGCATAGAGAGGGAAAACACTATTGTTATCTATCCGAAAGACAAAGAGTTTGTTTGGCCGGAAAGGGAGGAAGATACAATTTCAATCGAGATGAATGATGACATAATCACTAAGGAAGGGCTTGTTATTAAGCAGGAAAAAGATACTCCTCCTGAGCAACTTGAAGCAAAAAAGTTGATAGCTAACGGCAGAGCTGCCGAAAAAAAAGGTGACCTGGAAACGGCTGTCCGATTTTATGAAAAAGCACTTGGCAAGTGGCCCGAAAATACTAAGCTTGCAAATAAGATTTCAACGACCTATCTTGCTGAACTCCACCAGAATGCAAAGGCTGTTTTTTTTGCTAAAAAGGTGCTTGAGGCAGATAAAAAAAATAGTACTGCCGCCTTGAATGCAGCCGTTGGCTATGCGAATATGGAGGAATACAATCAGGCACAGCAATATTTTGATCAAAGCGTCAACACTGGAAAACCGAGTAGAGAGGCGTTGATCAGCTATGCGGCGTTTAGCGAGCGACAAAGACAATATGATGCAGCCCTGCGTTTACTGAGGAAACTGGAGGATCTTTACGGGCAGGACTTGAATTCGATGGTTGCTCAGGCCCGTATCCATGATGCCCTGGGAGATTACGGAGCAGCTCGCAAACAATACAAGGCTATTCTTCATGCCGGATTCCGGGTACCGCCGGATCTGAAAAAATTTATTCTGAGTAAAACCGGTAATAATTAGACAGAACGTCCAAATTAACTTAAAGATAAGAAAGAATTATTCTTAAGGAAGATATGATGAAAAGCAATACTCGATTATTGCGCAGTGTTTTGGCGGTGACAGCGACTGCTCTCCTTCTTTGCTCATGCATAGGTAAGAAATCGGAAAATGAGAACAGCCAAACAGCTCGTCTCGCAGCCCCTGAAAAAAAGCAACGCACAGTAATTGAGCCTTCTTTGCTGCCTCAACGTTTTCAAAGAGCGGGATACATGATTAACGATGACGAGGCGAACGCTATGCTTGACAGCGAGGCTTCTGACGAATTTCAGCTCAAGGTCGGGGCAGATATCACAACCCATGAGCCGATAACCTTGCGGGAGGCAATGAAGGCTCTGGTCAGAAATAAAAAAATGAGCCTCAGCTGGTCCAGTGATGTGAATCAGGATCTTTTTGTGGATATTGATGTCACTGCTGAGGATAATTTTTATGAAGCGATTGATAATATATTGCGTCAGTTGGATTATTTTCATGAGGTGCAGGGGTCGACTCTTATTGTCAAGTATAGGGAAACAAAACAATATCATATCGCCATGCCTTTCGTCAAGCAGGAGTACTCGTCAAGTACCGGGGTTTCATCGCTTGACAGTTTTACAAAACTCGACAGTAGCGGCAACACGTTTGATGTCTGGGAGAATATTCAAAAAAGTATGGACAGTCTGATAGCGACCTGGAGTGCGAGTGTTACAACCCCTGAAACGGATACTGGCGAGGAAGAGGTGGAGGATGAAAAGAAGGACGATGAAAAGGAGGATGCCGCTCCTGCTCCGGTGTCGCGTCGTGTTTCATCAACGGATTCGACTTATACCATTGATAAACCCATCGGTCTGATTACCGTTCATGCGCCGAAATCTTTGCAGAAACGAATTGAGGACTATCTCGCCGCCTTTGAAAAAGAGCTGTATAAGCAGATTGTTATTGAGGCGAAAATTATAGAGGTGCAGCTCAATGACAGTTCCTCGCTGGGGGTCAACTGGCACCAGATCCTTGATAACTTGAGGTTCGGCTCCGATATTAGCTTCAACAGAAATCAGACATATACGAGAAATACCGGTGACGAGAGCAATACGAATTTCACGACGAATTTCGAAGACAGCAGCAGCAATGAGCGAACAAGTGACAGTACAAGAACAAAAACAAGCACTTCCGACTATAATCGCGACAACTCCGATACCTATGGTCAAACGGGGACGTACACTGTTGATGGTGCTGTTACCTCTAAGAGTTCCAATGATAATGACACGGAGACAACGAAGAACTACGATACAGATTCGAAATTGGACAGTCTCGCGACATCCACATACAATCAGCTTGACTCCGGCTCAAGTACCGGCGGCTACAACAACACGGATACGACGACGAGCAGCAGCAGAAATGTTTTTTCAGATGCCTTGAACATAGGAACCTCAGCCGCCACACTCGTCACCAGCGGTACCGGTATCTCTGAAGCCCTCGGTGTAGGGGCCTCACTGATAACCAGCTTCAGCTTCCCTGATTTTATCAAGGCATTGCAGAGTCAAGGGACAACATCCATCCTTTCCAACCCGAAAATCAGCGTGATGAACGGCCAGCCCGCCTTGATTTCAGTGGGAAAGAACGTGACCTATATAGACAGCGTCGAGGCAAAAGTCAGCGATACCGGTCAGGTTGCTTATACGATCAGTACGGATTCCGTCCTCTCCGGAATAGGGCTTGCCCTGTCGGCTGTGGTGAAAAGAGATAATGAAATAATTATGAATTTAGTGCCGATAACTTCCGAGCTTACTGAACCTATCGAATATAAAGATTTCGGTCTCGGAACAGTAGGGTTGCCTGTGGTCAATATGCGGGAGATGAACACAACGGTCAAAATCAAGGACGGATCAATGCTTGTGGTCGGCGGCCTGATCAGCGAGCTGGAAGAGACTGAGGGAGAAAACTTTCTTCCCGGCACCGAGGATATTCCCGTTTTGAAATATCTGTTCGGGTATGAGGAAAAGAGGAAAATAAAACGGGAGCTGATTATCTTGCTGAAACCGCGTATTATCAATTAGATCTATATATTCTACGTTTTAGGAGCAACTTATGAACCTGCTTAAATACGTATCTGTCGGGATAATGTTAATGCTGACCGGTTGCGGTCAAACCTCTGTGAGTACACTGATGGTTCCGGCTGATGTGAGCCCGAATGCACGCGGTAAAGGCATGGCGGCTGTTGTTTTACCTTTTGCCGACTACACTAACGGTGATAATATCGCTTCGGCATTTCGCCGAAACATGCTGATTACAGAGTCGTTGACAGACAATTTGACAATCAACGGCTTTCGTTTAAGTGTACAGGAGGATGTATTTCAATATCTGCTTGATCAGAATATTATAAGTATTTCACCTTATGATGAAGGAGGCTCAGCAACGCTTGCACACGAGTTGCAGGATCCGGATTGGTCGGGTATCATGAAGAAGAAACTGCAGGGATATATGCAGGGGCAAAATATCGGCACCAGCACGGCTAAACCGGACGGGCCCGGGACACATGGTCTTACGGCTCAGGAAATAGTAAAAATCGGCAGACAATTCGGAGCTGATTATATTGTTCGCGGACGGATACTTGAATTCAGAACCCGGCAGGAGCATACATGGGCACCGTGGAAACGAGGGCTTCTCCCCTTTGTGTACGGCAGCACAAGCAAGATGGTTTTTGGGTTTGCTGATTCAGTAAACTATGATAATTGGGATAATATTCTTGCCGGCGGCACATGGGGGGGGATTGTCGGCAGTCATGCCGGCAACCCGTGGGATCCTGACAGCTCAACCGGTTTCTTCGGTGTGAGCGGTGGTGCCGGTGCTAATACAATTGCGTGGGCAGCTGCCGGTGCCGCTCTTGCTGATATGGCCAACCACGGTGGTCGCCTTGATCAGGCAGTCGTTCAAATGCGTATTTGGGTACAAAGTGCCTATGATGCAAGCGTGGTCTGGACGAATCGAGTTGATGTGAAAGTCGCGCCGGAATCAGTCCTTGCTGATAATCAGTACGACACACTTTTTGAGCACGCAATCAGAAAGGCGACAACCGCGCTTATGAATAATTTTGTCCTGTATGGTCTCCCTTGAAAAAGAGGACTATAAAATAAGCGTGTATAATGAGATGTAAAAAAGCCCGAACAGTTCAGCTGTTCGGGCTTTTTTGATTTTGTTCATTGATCTTAGCAGGATTGTTATGAATCCTTCTTTTGCTGCTGGGCCTTTTCGTACAGCGCCACAAAATTAATGGGTTCCATAAGGAAAGGCATGAAGCCTCCATCAACGGAAAGCTGGGAGGCAACTTGGCGGGTAAAGGGAAAAAGCATCAGGGGACAGTCAACGGCAAGAACACGTTGAATGTGCTCTTCAGGGATGTTCTTGAGCAGAAAGATAGCAGCATGCTCAAGCTCGATCACAAACATCACGGTATCGTCAGCTTTTTGATCAAGTACCTTGGCGGTAATGGAGATGGTCATTTCATAATGATCATCATCAATTTTTGTATTGCCGAGCTGGAGGTTAAAATCAACCTTGGGTTCTTGACCTTGCGGAAGAAATATTTGCGGAGCATTGGGGTTCTCAAAGGAGAGGTCCTTGATGTACAGTTTCTGCATGCGAAAAACTGGAATATTCGGCTGTTCTATCTTTTCTTCAGTCATCTCTTTTCCTTGTTAGGGATTTATTTTTTAGGAGTCACGTTGGATAATGCGCCGAAAAGCGACATGAGAGTTCATGCCTTTTACTCGGTTAATAAAGATGCATTGTGCCAAGTTGACGGCTTGAACGTACATAAGTTGCATTAAACCATTGAGTGTTCTTGAACTCAAGGAGTTTTCAGTGTATTGAGAATTCGGGACGCAGAGGGTGAGCACTGATCAGAATGTCAATCATAGCTTTTTAAGCAGGAGTAAATGAAAATACAAAGAAAAAATGCGTTGGTTCTTGGAGCCAGCAGAGGGGTGGGGAGATCGATAGCCCGAAAACTGGCTTCCGAAGGAATGCGTCTCTTTCTTCCTTGGTTTGACTGGCCGGATTCCTGCCGGGAAATGGAAGCTGAGTTTGCCGAAATGGAGGCCGGGCATATCACCCTGGAGGTTGATCTGCGTAACCCGGTCGCTATAGGAGAAATGGTCGATCGCTTGCAGGCCGAATTCGGTTCACTCCATGTACTTGTTAATAATGTTGAGCGAGGCGGGATGCCGGTCGTGCATGGTAGCTATAACCGGCCTGTGAATGCGGAGCAGTGGCAGCTGGAAGTGGAAACGACCCTTCATGCCAAGTGGTTTGTTTTTAATCAATGCCTCCCCTTACTCCGTCAAGCTGAGCAGGCGGCTGTTGTCAATATTTCTTCTGTAGCAGCTGTTACAGGGCGCTCAGGGCCAGCAGGTCTGCTCTTTAATGACGGGTACGCAGCTGCCAGCCGGGGAATCACGTCTTTGACCGAGACCTGGGCCAGATTGGGAGCCCCGACTCTTCGGGTGAACGAATTAATGCTGGGCCTAGTAGACCAGCGGCATGGTCCGGGGACCCGTGGCTGGGAATTACTCAGCGAGGCAGAAAGGGGACAGCTCCTGGAGCATACCCTTTTAGGGCGAACCGGCACGCCCGATGAAGTTGCTCGCGCTGTTCTTTTTCTCATCCGGGATGCCGATTTTATGACTGGGTCCTGTCTGAGGATGGATGGTGGCTTTGTGCTGGGCAGCGAGCGGGTGCCGGATATGCCGAATGGGGTGCTGTAGCAAGGTAAAGCTCTCCCTCACACCATACAGCGTTCAAGTGTCTGTTTTATTTTTTCCCAGCCCGGCATGACAGCGTCCAAGAGCCTGTAGAACTCGGGGCTATGATCATGATATTGCAGATGACAAAGTTCGTGCGTAACCACATAGTCAATGCACGCTTGCGGTGCTCTGATCAGGTCTGTATTGAGGGTAACTGTTCCCTTGCCTGAAAGACTGCCCCAGCGTTTGTGCATGCGCTTAATGGAGAGTCTGGGTGATCTGGGCAGCATGAGCTTATTCATTTTATCAATGCCGAGGCGGCCCATTTTCTGCCAGCAGCGATCCATACTCGCTGCAAATTGCAGCCGGGCCTTTTCCACATACCATTGATGCAGAAGTTTCTTGGCAATTTCTGGAGTTGGCTCATTGCGGCAGGTGATATGAAAGAAGCCGCGAGATAATTTGACCGAGTTTTCTGGTCCTTTGGCGATCTTTAAGCGATACTGCTTGCCAAGATACAGATGGGTTTCACCGTTCACGTAACATCGAGCAGGCGTCTTGGGGGTAAATTGTTTAAAATAATTCAGCTGCCTGATGATCCAGCGTGCCCTTTTTATAACCTTTTTTTCTATGAGCGCGATGTCTGATTGAACCGGTGCTTTGACAAGAACCGTCCTGTCCGGATGCACAGCAATTTCCAGCGTTTTTCTCTCACAATAGAGCAGGCTGAACGCAATGGTTTTCTGTCCGTAAAGAACCGAGTGTCTGCTGTGCTGGTTTGCTGCCTTCATTATCTCTCACTCCGGTGCCTTGCCACTTGCAGCACCTTTTCAATGATGCTGTCCATCTGATCAAGGGACAGTTCGATGCCTCTTGCTGTTTTGAGTTCATCATAGAAATAATCGTCGATTTCGTTCATTGCTTGCTTTTGCGCATCCTCATCCTTCCAAAAATGCACTTTTTTGTGCTTTTCCAAAATATCATAAAGGGCAAGTGCCGTATCTGCCGTAGCGGATTCAAGGGCGCTCCCCTCGTGTTGTTCAAAGAAAGGTTTGAGCACCCCGAAATATGCCAGAGCATCCTCATTGCCGGAAAGGTTCTCTGGTACATGGTCATGGACCTTGCCAACAACCTTGTCCCGGATCTCAAGGACGTTTTGCAGATAGTCTAGGTCTGATATCCTCTTTGCCCTGAACTGCTCGATCGCCTGCTGGATCAGCTTTGAAAATTTTTCATAAAATGCAGGATCTTCCTCCATTTTTTCGGTAATAACCTTCTTGGTTGCATGGGCAATGGTATCCGCCTTGGAGGCTGTGGTTTTTTTGGTGTGATAGACCCCCTGTTCCTCTTTGACTTGATGAAACTTTGTCTCGTCAAAGATATTGACCGGTTCATTGAGTTGAATAACCTCATGGGCTTGAATATGGGTATCCAGCAGCTTCTTGATTTTAGGCTCGTAATCCCGGTAATCAATGGCCTCAGCATAGCGCAATTGAACAGAGGCCTTGAGTGCCTGGAACTTGCGAAGATCTGTCTTGTATCCGATCAAGGTCGTATCAGCGGTTTCGCTCAGGAACTTTTCCGAAGAAAGCGCAATGGCGAGATTTTTTCCAAACTCTGCCAGACGGGCATAAAACTCTTCCCGCAGCTCGTCATCAGCAAGCAATACTTCATAGGCCTCTTCATCGGAGGAATGCTTCACCGTTTTAAACAGATCCCAGAGATCAGAATACCGGCCCGGCAGCTTATCAATTTCGCTCTGAATGGATGTCAAGGTACCGACAAGGTCGGATGCATCAAATCCTTCAAAGGCACTGTACATGGTCAGTGCTTTGTCCAGCTCGCCGAGAACACTGGCATAATCGACAATAAAACCAAAGTCCTTGCCCTCATGCAAACGGTTGACCCGAGCAATGGCCTGAAGCAGGGTATGCTCTCTCAGCATCCGGCATAAGTAGAGAACCGCGTTTCGTGGGGCGTCGAATCCTGTCAGTAGTTTGTCCACAACAATAAGGATCTCAGGCTCACTGTCGTGCTTAAATTGGTCGATGAGCTGCTTGGTGTACTCTTCCTCGCGACCATAGCGCTTCATCATTTTTTGCCAGAATTTACCCACCTCATCCGTAGTCTCGTCGTCGGTTTCCTCATAGCCTTCACGCAGATCCGGTGGTGAGATAACAACCTCAGAATTGACCATGCCGATTTCATCCAGATAGGCCTTGTATCTGAGCGCGGATACCTTGTTGGGAGCAACCAACTGGGCTTTGAATCCGGTTCCCTGCCAGTTGGTACGGAAATGCTCGCTGATATCAAAGGCTCGCATGTAGATGACCTGATTCGCCTTATTCAGCATTTCAGCGCGTGCGTACTTGCGCTTGAGGTCCGCCTGCTGCTCCTTGGTCAGCCCGTGGGTATGCCGTTCAAACC